>ERZ773213.1194-NODE-1194-length-14066-cov-6.235886_pt1 | contig 14066 bp, 10 predicted proteins | sample MGYA00580996_ERZ773213 | MGnify/ENA primary metagenome ERZ773213 (study PRJEB29015, sample SAMEA2738152) | human oral metagenome | biome: human oral; feature: human-associated habitat; material: saliva | place: China | collected 2197 ...
CCACAGAGCCACCTACTCCAAGTTGAGCGTTTAAATCTGATAACCATACTAGGAAAAAGGCTCCTGCTATTAATAACATAGTATTTAATACAGTGACCAAGAGTGATGAATAAAGATGCTGGATTGGTAGATTCAACGAGAGCGCTAAAGATTGAATCAAAGCAATAACCAGTGTTAAATACATCTTCCTTCTATCTTGAATTTCTACTACCCCCGAAGAAATATTCAATTTCTTAGAAAAGGAAAGTAGTTGCCATAAAATCATTGATGACATCCATGGTGAAAGGCCTATCGAAAATAGAGATAGACTTCTCAGATTTCCTCCTAAAAGGGCAGTTGAAAACGCCAAATATGCTGTTGAACCACCTAGAAAATCCCTACTATTCAAATCAACAAAAGGAAGGGTAATACGACTTCCCAATACATAAATAAACAGCAGAAATAAGGTTGTTAATCCTTTTTTTACTGCCATTGATGAGTAAATTTTTTTCACAAAATAATCCTTTTTATCTTATTTTGAATCTCGCCATAGCCCAAATTTTCACTTAGCTTAAGACTAATTTCCCAAACTTATTATGGCTTTAACCATTTCTTCAGGTCTATCCACAGAAAAAATATCGCTGTAAATACTATCATCTGATAGTTTCCTAGTATTATCAAACGTAAAGATTTTTATCCCTCTATCTCTGGCCTTGGATAAGACATCCAAAACCTCTGCTCCATGATTAATATCTAAATAGACTGTTGTATCATCTAATATCCATTCAATCCTATTATGAATGATACTCTGATACAAAGTCACGTTTTCATAAACTGATAAATTAGTTAGAGCAGGAGCACAATATACTGGCGCTCCAATATGGAAATGCCATTCTGGTAAAGACTTTATTAAATATTCTAAATGCTCTACTTCTAAAACCCATGTTGCAATAAAAGCATTCTTTTTAGATTGGTTACTACGTTCAAAATAATTAAGATTTGCTTTTCCTGATATAATCTCAGACCAATCTAAATCTCTATACATCCACCACAGTTCTCGAAGTCGCGATACACTATAAGTGTTCCAAGGTTTATCTTTACTTGCAAAATGTGTAATTACCGGCCATTTCTCGTTTAAATTTTCTAAATCCCCTGATGGATGTAAAAAATCTAAACCTGTTAAGTAATTAAACTTATAATCTAATTGCAACCATCTGTTCTCGAAATAAATATTTAAGATACTTTGATCTGCCATTTGAACCTGATCTTGCTTTTCTTCTGTCAATACCAATAAGTCATGTGTGATATTTTGTTCTCTCCACATATCATTATTGATTAATAAGACACCAGCATTAAAACCATTAATAGATAACTCCCATCCGTAGTTATCCTGTACTGCTGCTATAGGATAGCCATTAAAATCTAATTCAAACAAAGGGCTTAAATCACCACTCACAATCAAATCACAGTCAAGATATAAAGCTCTACTTTCTCCAACAATATTAGGGATTAAAAATCTATAAAATGTGGCGTAATTTATATGAGTCGCTGTTTTAAAGTCTTTAAAATCATTAGAATCCAAATGAATATTCTTAATACTGGAATCAAAATGTTTTAATTTAGGAACTAATAACTTAAACCATTCTGGTGCTATATCACTATTTAAAATATAAAAATCAACTTCTGTATTATGACAAAGAATCGACTTAATTGTCGTCTCTAATTGAACTAAATAAGCATTATCCGCTGCTAAAACAATTGATTTTCTCATGATTTTCCTTTCATAAACCTCTTAATCATTTCCACCATTTCATCAGGTAAATCATGCTGGCAAATACCAGCATAATCTCCTTCAGGTATATTAGAGTAATACGTATTATCAAATGTTAGCATTGGTTTTTGATATTTTTTTATATACTCATAAACTGTCTCCATTTTCCCATCGTGGTTAATGTCTAAATATAAGTCTGATTTCTCTACTACTTTCTCTACTAAAAGAGGCAATATATTGGGATATAAAGTTACATTTTGAAAACGAGAAAGAGAAACTAACTCACCTGACATATTTGTAAATGCAGCAAGATGAAAATGAACATCTGGTAATTTCTGAATAAGATAATCAATCTTTTCAATATTCCAAGAATTAGTTAAATTGAAACAATGGAATTTTGGAAGATATTTATCAACAGTGTAGCAAAGACCTTGTTTTCTCCAACGTTTAAGTATTTCAGACCACTCGAGTAAGTTATAATGCCACCAAACTTCCCTTAATCTACCTACTGAAAACTGGTTCCAAGGTTTATCTTGAGATAAGAAGTGTAAAATTGTCGGTAGCGGATTTAATGAAATCTGAAAAATAAATTCATGATTATGTGCTGCAGCACCATAGTCAAATCCTATTTGAAAATTGTAATTCCAATCTAAATTTTTATAACTATCATGAAAAAGCATATTCAAAATAGACTGATCTCCTTCTGCCACATTTTCATGTTCCTTTTCTGTTAATTCAATCAATTTTTGTCGAATATTTTCAGATTTCCATTTTTTATTATTGATTAAAAGAACACCAGCGTTAAAGCCAACTCCTACTCCAAAACAAGAACGAGCTGCAGCCAGATAATTCTCACCTAAATCTAATTCAAACAATTCTGTCAAATCACCTGTTACAACCAAATCACTATCAAGATAGAGAACTCTATCTTCTGTTACAAAATCTGGTATAAAATAGCGTGCAAAGGTCATATGATTGATATGAGGCAATTTATTTGACCAGTTCATTTGAAATTGAGGACCAATTAACTTACAATCAATCAAATCGCTTCCTATTTCTTGTAATTTTGGTCGTAAAAAACGAAACCACTCTTGAGGAATGTCTTGATTGAAAATATAAACTTTCAAACCACTATTGTGATAACACAAAGATTTCAAGGCAGTCTCAATCTGTCTAATATATCCATAATCACCTGCAAATACTACTGCCTTCTTATTTTCTAACATTTTGTCTCCTTCCTATACAGTTCGTTCAATTAAATGAATCATTTCTATATATCTTCTATAAATTTCAGAATCCTCTAAACCACTATTTCTAGCCTGAGAACATCTACCTTCCAAATGAGACAGCAACGTATTTTTATATAAATCAGAATATAAACCTTTCATACTTACAATGCAAATTCGTTCAACTAACGTATCAAGAACATCTTCTAGTAAATTTTCCGTAACACTTTGTATAATCGACCCTTCTCTAATACGATAGAAATATAAACCTTTGTTAATGTAAATAATTTTTGATGATTCTAAGAATAATTTAATATTCGTCCTAGTATCCTCAATTAACTTCCCTTTTGGAAATTGCACATGTTCAAATAATGTTCTCCTAAATAATTTTCCCCAGCTTGTATAATAAGACAGCTCTGCCAATTCTAAATTCGGCAATTCTCTTATCAACTCCTCGGAAGAAAAAATTCTTTCATAATAATTATCTTCAAAAACATGAAAATAATACATCGCTTCTGCTACATTGTACTTTGCATAACTTGCTAATGAAATATCAGCGTTCGCTCGAGTTAGTGCTTCATATAAATCAAAAAGATACGTATCACTAACCCAATCATCAGAATCTACAAATGTAATGTAAGCTCCTTTGGAATGTTCAAGACCAAAATTGCGAGCATCTGAAAGACCTCCGTTCTCTTTTTCAAAATATTGAAAACGACTATCACGAACAGCATACTCTTTACAAATGACCCCTGAATTATCTGTCGAACCATCATTCACCATCAAAACTTCAAAGCGTTTATAAGTCTGTTTAGATAAACTATCTAAACACATATCAATAAAATCTTCTACATTGTAAATAGGTACTATAACAGTAATTAATTCTTCCACTTATATTCCTTCCATATTTTTAGTTGATAAATCAGATACAATTTGAACATTATATGCTTCATCCTCTATAAATTCAATATCTTGATCAAAATTATGTTCCGCAGTATGCTTGTGATGCAATTTAACCTTTGTATCAACTCCCATTTTCATCCATTCATACTCTGAATCAATATGACCAATATCTAGAACCCTATAACCCTTCTTAAAAAGATTATAGGATAAAATTTTAGCTGTAGGACCAAGCATACATAAAATAAGGCGATTTTCAGCATACTGTAATACAGCTTCTTGAATCTCTTCTATACGCGCATAAGCATTATGGGAGGGACAGATAATCCGCTTAATTGAATTTGCTCCATCAAATAAATCATTACCTACACCTGAACGAGAAGTTACTCCTTCTACAATCAGAATGTCCTTATCCTTCCAAATTTGTTTTAATTTTTCAAATTGACTAAATGATTGAGATTTATCCACATAATCAATGTATGGTCTAGATACAAATGTAGTCCCATACCAATCTGCTCTAGCTAATTCTACATAATCTTTTAAATGATGTTCTAAATGTCCCTTCCAGAAGGCTTCCGCTGCTGGTGTAAAATTAGAACGATCAGCAAATACATTTGGTAAGCCGATAACTAATTTTTCATCACTTTGAAGAGAAATAATCTCTTTCAACTGACTTGCAAGATTCTCATCATATACTTGATAAGGAATAGATTTCCCTAACATTAAATCCATCTCTCCATCTCCAAAGCGAATAATAGAAGATTGATTTTCTATTACATAATCTAGAGTTTGACCGATATCCTTAACAATAATCGCTGGAGTTCTTGCTTGGAATGTTCCAGAAATAAGATTTTTAATATCTTCTACCATACGTTCAGGTGATTTTGAAGAGTATATCTGTTGTCCAAAAGAGCCATGTTGGGTACTCTCAAAAGAGAAAATGATTTTATTCATTTCATAAACTGACTTCACAATATCATGTGTCGAATGACCACAGCTAATATCCAAATACAAGCCCATTCTTACTTTTAATTGTTCTAATTTTTCTATAGTTATAGCTGGATGTAAACGAATATTTCGATAGTTATTTTGTAGTTCATATAACTTAGGCCCCATATCTGTCCAAGCTGCGACATCAAAAATAACATGTGGAAGATATTGAGCTAAATAGTCTAATTGTTCAATGTCTTGTGTATCTGTAAATATTAAGCAATGAAATGTCCCCTGATTATAATCTTTTAAAAACCGAGAATGGCTAGCATAGTCTTTGATAGCTTCTATCATTAAATTGATATCTTCTTTGTCAAATACCATTTGGTTATACATTCCATGCTGTGTATTGGAAAAGCTTAGGATAGGAATCCCAAGTTTATCAACATCTTTCAAGATACTTTCAACTTCCAATCCCTGATGGATATCCAAATAAATACCCACTTTTCTTTTCAGTTTTTCCAGTACAGGTGGAACAATCTGTGGATGTAATCTCACATTATCATATACAACTAATTTTGTTAGCTTATCACCCATATCCGTCCAAGCTGCGATATGAAATACCACATCTGGTAGAGCTGTAACCAGCTCCTCTATTCCTTCTAAATCTTGAGAGTTAGTTAAAGTTAAACACGAAAATTCTCTATCTAGACGAGATAGAAGTTCAAACTCTCCTATATGGTGTTGTAAAATCTGACTCCATTCCAAATCATGGAATTGCCACCATAAATCACGGTAACGATTAGCAATCAAGGTAGTCCAGGGTTTTCTGTAGGTCGTAAAATGAATCACCACTGGTTTGTCATTAAAAGCCAGATGTTCCTGCCAATTATTATATAATGCCACAACATCATATCCTACTTGTAAATTATAAGCTCTATCTAGCTCTAACCAATCATCTTTCAAGACCTGATTAAAAATCGTTTGATCTCCATTAAAATGTTCAAAACGACCTTCTTCAACTTCCTTCGTTGTCAGGATGGACTGTTCAATCAATCGTTCTCTTAACTTCTCTTGACGCCATTTTTCATTGTTGATTAGTAGGACGCCAGTATTGAAACCTTGACCATTTGCATCTCTAATCGCTGCGATATAACGTTCTTCTATATCCTGCTCAAATAGATCATCTAATTTATCATTGATAAGCAAGTCACAATCTAAATACAAAACCGTATCTTCTTGTATATAATCTGGGATAAAATATCTAGCATAAGCAACCGAACTAATGTGAGCTTGTTTTTTCCAATTCTGAAACACAGTTTGTTCAGGTAGTTTAATATCGATAATCTCACTACCTAACATTCGAGCTATTTTTCGTGGTTTTCGAAACCAATCTGGCATGATATCTTGATTTAAAATATAAATCTTAATATCTCGATTGTGGTATAGAATAGATTTTATGGTTGTTTCTAACTGCGTGATGTAATTACGATCACCAGCTAATACAATTGTTTTAATCATCTTGTTCTCTTAATCAATTCCCAAATGGTAGATTGCATCTACCAATAACTTTTTAGTGAAATACCCCTCTTTTAACAGATAACTAAAGTTCTTTATCCGATTCGTCATTTCTTGATATTCTTGTAGATTCATTTTATCAACTATCGCATGTACTTCCTCTAGACTATCTGCCACAAAGCCTAAGCCCTGAGCCACTATAAATTTAGCAGTTGATAAGCTACTTGGTACAATGACTGGAATCCCAGCTGTCAGATAGGTACTAACCTTATGAGATATATTCAGGGTGTAATATTGGTTGCTTTCTCCATCATTTTGATGCGTTCCCCAGACAAGCCCAAATCCACCTTTTGATAATTCTAGCAACAGTTCCTCATCTTTTTTCCATCCTTCAATACTAAGATTTCTAGCATTAGAACTAGCCTCCCCGTTATTTGAAAACACTCTTAAAGGTGTATCTTGAGACCAATTTTGTAAGTCTGGAAAACGCTCTAAACTTCCAGCAAAAAAGAGTTCTTTTTTAAAAGCTGGAGTATATAAGGATAAATCATGAGGATGATCCCACATACCTTGAACAAGAATCTTCTTAGTTATCAGGCCTTCTTCCATCAGGCGGTCTTTCATCTGTTCGGATGGAACAATCAAAACGTCCGATAGATTATACATATACATATATTCTTTCATGAGATAATAGTTACTATCAAACATGAGAGGAACAACATCATGGATAAAGCAAATAATTTTCACCTGCATATCCTTCAGCTTATCAAACAGGACACGATCAAACTCAAAACCATTCCAAGTAGGAGATTGAAAGACTAGAATATCCCCAATAGAGATACTGGCCATAATGCCATCCATACGCTTATTCATTTCAGAAGGGCTGTCTGAAGCAATATTGTAAAAATAAATACCAACCTCTCTAAACCCCAGTTGACTTGCTATTTTTTGTACAGCATTTTGGGCTAGAATAACCGTACTATCACCAGCCATGCCGTATAAGTTTGTTAAATGTAGTTTCATATTGTATTATCTCATCTTTTATTAGTATCTACGGAAGTAAAGACAATTTTTCCATCATTCTTCTATAAATCTCCGTAAACTGCATATTTTGTTCTTCTAACTTCGCTATCACTCTTTGTAATCTATTTTTATAAACCAAAAAATGATTGGTCAAATCATAACCTAAACTTGCCAAAAATAGCAATTTTCTCTTCTATAGCTTCGATTTCATCATATATACGCTTTTCGCTCCATGTATTCGATAAAGTGCCAGTCAAACCAACACGGTACCAGTATACACACCGATTCAAATAGATTACCTTCGAAGCTCTTAGAAGCGCCTTCCATGTCCAGTAAGTATCCTCTGCAATTTTACCTATAGGAAATGGTGAATCTTGTAACAACTCTCTTTTGAATAACTTCAAGACAGCTACAGTCCAGTTTCCATTTCTGACTTCTTCGACACCTTCTCTATCCATGATTGCTTTTCCCTCTATCACCTCCAGAGAATCATCTGGTTCCGTAACATAAGTCATATATACATAGCGTGTTTCATCATAAGAATTATAACGTCCGATACTAATATCTGCATTTTCTTTTTTCAAAGCACCATATAGTCGGTCTAAAGCATCATGTTCCAACCAATCATCAGAGTCTACAAAAGTAATGTATTCCCCTGTCGAACGTTCAATTCCAATATTTCTCGCTGAAGATAATCCACTATTTTCTTTTTTCAAAATAACGGAAACGAGTATCCTTAGCAAGATATTCTCTACAGATATATGCTGAATTGTCTGGGGAGACATCATTGATTAATAAAACCTCAAACTTTGATACGTCTGATTCTGAATACTATCCAAGTACATTCGTAAATAATTCTCAACGTTATAGACTGGATCTGCGATACTGATTAATTCATTTCCATACTATAATTACTTTTCTCCTAAAATTTTTTGTATCTCTGTCACCATTCCATTTGCATCTTCTGGTCTAAAGACTTTACTATATCCACTTGAATCATGACTAGTATTCTCAAAAGTATATACAGGTTTATTCTGTTCTATTGCTCTATTAACAATACCATCCACCTCTCCCCAATGGTTGATATCTAAATAAATATCTGATTTCTTCAACAAGTCCTCAATAATATCATCATGATGAACATTTGTGTATATATTTACGTTTTCATAACGATTGAAACTTTCAAGATGATCCGAAATATTTGTTTTAGCTGCTATATGGAAAGCTACCTCTGGAAGATTTTGAACAAGATAGTCTAGGCTTTCTAAAGTATCTGAAGCTGTTAAAGTGAAAACATGAAACTGGTGTTGTTTCCTTGGAATGATTTTCAAATCCTCTTGAGAAGTAACGATAGAATTAGCTGGTATATCTTTATAAATCAGAGCATTTGCTCCAATTATGACATTATCTCCAATAGTCACTCCTTTTAAAATGACAACATTGGTTCCAATCCAACAATTGTTTCCTATCGTTATTTTGTCAGCAGTAAATTGAATTTTTTCGATATGGTAATTTGAGTATTTATGATTATGATCAAAAATCCTTACCCCATCTCCAAACATGGTATCCTTACCAATTTCAATTTCTTTACCACAACGAATCGTACAATGGTCATTAAAGAAAACTCTATTTCCAAGTGTTAATTTAGCATTATTCGCTACTTCTAAACTTACAAATGAACGAAATGTAACATCTGTTCCTAATTCAATAGTACTGGTGGGGGAAATCTCTATATGATGAAAATCTCCTAATAACTTTACAGAATCTTTAAAATCCATGTTTTTCTTCCACTTCTCTTAATTTCTCAATCATTTCTTGAACTTGTTCTACTTTGTAGGTTATCTGTCCCATTTCACGATATTTTGTATTTTCAAAAGCTAAAATTAACTTTCCTCTTTTTGAAAATTGATCTAACATTTCCTCTGTTTTTTCACCATGATTAATATCTAAAAGTACTTGACTAGTCTCAATTAATTCTTGATCTAGTTCTGCTAAATAATTAATTCCAGCATAAACAGTTACATTTGGATAGACCAACAATTGTTTCAAACGATCACTGACCATCACTCTAGCCGCAATCTTAAATTGAATATTAGGCAAAGATTGAATCAATGTCTCAATTTGTTCAATCTGATCTGAGGACGTATAAATTAAACAAGTAAGCGGTTCTCTGATAGGATAGATATGTGATTTTTGTAGTGGATGTAAATGATGATTTTGGCCCAACTCTGTCCATTCCAGACTATGATAATACCACCAAACATCACGATAGGTCTGCGCAGCTAAATCAAACCACGGCTTTCTATGTGAGAGATAGTGGATAATACCAGGATAATCTTGACCTGCTGGTAACTCATAGTCTGTAAATTGCTTATGAATCACAACATGGTTATTGTCAAATTCCATCTCTATCCATCTATTTTCAAAGAGCATATTTAAAATACTCTGATCCGCTTGATCCACCTTGTCATGCCACTCATTTGTCAAATCTATCAAGCGTTGGGACATGTTTTCTTGTTTCCACAAACGATTGTTGATTAGTAAAACACCCGCATTGAACATTTCCCTGCCATAGTATACTCTTCCTCCATAATCTCGAACAGCTGCTAATGGATAGTCTTGCAAATCTGTTTCAAACAAGTTATCCAAATTTTTAGTTACTACCAAGTCGCAGTCTAAATAAAGAGCCTTATCTTCTTTGACGAAATCAGATATAAAATAACGCAAAAATACTGTGTAACTAATATCTGTTTTATAACGCGAAATTTGCTCAGACGTAACCCGACAATTGATAATCTCTGAGTCATATCTTTCCAATCGCTTGTTTAATTGTTTAAACCATTCATTAGGAAAATCACTATTAATCAGATAAAAGCGAATCGAGCGATTATGGTAGCAAATGGACTTAATAGTCGTCATGACCTGCTCGACATAGGCATAATTTGCTGCAAGGACAACAGATTTTTTATCTATTGTCTTTTCAGTAGTTAATTGACTTAAAACCACTTTTTTAGCAGCAAGTTCCTTGTATGTATTAGTATCAGATAAGCCACTCGCTTGACCATTAGATAGTGCGCTATCTAACATCTTGCGATAAACTACCAAGTGCTTTTCTAAAGGATAGCCTAAACTAGTTAGTAAAGTAATACGTTCCGACATCGCATCTACTAAAGCATGCATCCACTTTTCAGTCCACGACCTAGAACTACTTCCTTCTCTCTGGCGGTAAGCATATAAACCTGCATTCAAATAGATCGTCTTTTCGGCAAGTAAATAAATCTTTTGATTGAGATATCCATCTTCACCTAATTTACCTACTTCAAAACGTAGCTCCCTAAATAAATCTGATTTATAAAGCTTTCCACCGACACAAATCAAAGCAAAATTCTTCATATGTTCTGATTCATAAAAATTTTCAAAAATAGAGACATTATCATACACTTTCTCATAATAGGAATTCCCAAATATATGGAAGTAGAATATCCCTTCCTGCTCATTATATGAGTAATAATTTCCAACCGCGATATCTGCACAATACTCAAGTAATTTCTTATATAAAACTTCTACATAATTCGGTTCAACCCAATCATCTGAATCAACAAAGGTCACATAAGTTCCTGTCATTCGATCCAAGCCCATATTTCTTGCTTCAGACTGACCACCGTTTTCTTTTTCAATATAAATAATCCGATTATCTTTTTGTGCATACTCTTGACAAATTATCCCCGAATTATCTGTAGAGCCATCATTGATAACGATAATTTCAAGATTTTTATAAGTTTGGTTAATTAAACTATCCAAACATTTATCTAGATAATGTTCAACATTATAAACTGGCACAATTACCGTAATTTTTTCATTCATGAGCTCGTTCTCCTTTCCTACTATTATAACATTTTTTTGCTATTGTTTAAGCTATTAAGGAATTTCCAAGTTAAAAAAATATATTTATTTCATTGATAGAATCGTCCATACAGTATTAAATTATAATTAAACCAAAAATTGTATAATAACGCAAAAATATAAGTTGAATAATTTAAAATATTTAGCGTTATAATCTTACTGCAGTTACACAATAACATTTTCGAATGATCAATCCTAAAGATAAATTTTTAATTCATCTCAGACATCTAAAAAATGACTCGTCTATATGCATATCAAGTATCTTTTAGGAATTTATTGATATAACTAGCCTTATTATTTTAGAATAGCTATCTAATAAACGTAAAAAAGCGACCCACATCAAAAATTAGATAACATTCTAATTTTTGAGTATAAGCCACTTTTTCTATCTAAAAATAAAGAAAAACAAATTTGTAAAATGTGTTTTACTAACCTTTAAAATATTTAGCTGCAATTGCTTTTTTGACCAAAATTTGTTGATAAGATTCCACGTCTCCATGTTTAAGAGTTTCTTCTTCATGAATAGATAATCGCCATTTATAAGCTTGAATTTCTCTATCTAATAACTCCTGAGGAGCTCCAATCAATTGGAGAATAGTCATACGTTCCTCAATACTCTTTAAGGGATATACATCTGCAAGATTGACTGTCCTTGTAACACTTGTAGAACGTTTTCTATGGATATAAATAGCCTTATTCATAAAAGCAATTTTATTTGCCTGAAGATAAACTTTATAAGTTGTGTAATCATCCTCTACACTTTTATCTGTTGGATATACAATATCCTTAAACAGCTCTGTCTTGTATAACTTCGCCCACGGAACTGTGAAGCATTGACTCAAATTATACTTACTGTCATATTGATGGTTAAACCATTCAAATGGCGTATAAGTCTGCTCAAAATAATCATCTGCTCCTACATGAATCAAAAAACTAGCTTGATCATCCAAAAATTGAGTAAAGTTTCCGATTGCAATATCTGCATCTGTTTTTTTCAATAAATCATAAAGATTTTGGATATGATCCAACTCCAACCAGTCATCATTATCTACAAAAACGATATAATCCCCAGTTACAACTTCCAAGGCACGATTGCGGCTAGAAGAAACTCCACCGTTTCTTTTATGATAGACTTTAACACGTTCATCTTGATTTTGATAACGTTGACAGATTGCTGCTGAACCATCTGTTGAGCCATCATTAATCAAAATAATTTCAAGATTTTGATAGGTTTGTTGAACGATACTATCCAAACATTTTTCAAGATATAGTTCTGACATATAAACAGGAACGATAACACTAATTTTTTCCATCATTTCAATCATATACTCCTTTTCTGATGCATTATATAAAAAACAAAGTCAATTCTAGTACAGTGCGCATTATTTAAGATATATCCTAAATCAATTCTAATATTTCTGATAACAGATTAATCACATTTAACTTCCCCAGCATTTGGTAAGTATTCTTTTATAAATCCTGATATATCCTTACTCATGATTTTATCCAATCGTTCAGAAATAATGTCTTCTGGCCAATTCCACCACGCAATTTCTAACATCTGTTCACGAAAAGTAGGTTCTGCTATACGATAACGAATCACTTTGGCTGGATTGCCTCCTACAACAGCATATGGTTCTACATCCTTGGTCACTAGAGCCCCTGCTGCTATGACTGCACCATCTCCAATAGTTACCCCAGCCATGATTTGAGCATTGTTTCCAATCCAAACATCATTACCAACTCGAGTTGGACTTTTCAAAATATGATCATCAGTCATCTGCAATGACTCATCCGTGTAAAATACCTCTAAACTCTTGAATGGATAGGTTGTAATCAACTCTAAATCATGATTTGCAGTTATAAATTGAACATTATGCCCAATAGAACAATAATCACCAATTATAACCTGACCTCCATGGTCATAGTCAATTAATTGTGGAATGCCATACGTATGTTTCCCTACTATTAAGGCTCCGTAATCAATCAAATAGCGACAAGTATATTTTGTCAGGTAATCAAATAAATCCGAACGCGAATCGTATATTCGTATTTCCAAGGGAATCGTTTCCTGATGTAAACCTTCCCAGTAGGAATGGCCTACTTCTTCATAGCAACACACAAAAACTGCTGTTAGTTGCTATGATTTAGAATATAATTTAAGTTTTTGATCTTCTAATTTCCAAAATCGCTCATTATCATGACCTGCTCCACCAATATCTCTAATCTTACCATCAGATAAGAATTGAAAATAACGTTGGTGTTGCTTATTTTTATGTGAAAACAAACAAAATTTTCCAGATAGCAATTAAAACTCTCTCCCTTCAACTAAATTGACTATATCTATCAGTTCACCTACAATCTGAATAAGTAGTCATCTAACGAAAACTTTATACAAATTTAGTGTTATTTACCCTTCATATAGAAAGACTATATAGTGTTCTCTTGTTATATACATCTTACCACAAATAGCCTTATAATAAAAGCAACTTACATACAATTAACAACTCGGAAATATAATCATACACAATTCAAGGTCATGCCGATGAAGTTTTATTTCTTCAAGGATATTAATCAACAAGTAAAGTGAGGTCTTAAAGTCTTGTTTACCATAGGCTACAATCGTACAGGAAAAATGCAAATACAACTATCGATCATTAGTGGACATTTACGACGAAATAATGCAAAAAATCCCCTGGATGAGTTTTCATCCAAGGGATTTTTCATAAATCGAAATAACAATACTTTCTATGTATTTTTAATCCGATTATTCTTCATCATCACGTTTACGGCGTTTCGCAAACAGACCTAAACCA
>ERZ773213.1195-NODE-1195-length-14063-cov-9.909480_pt1 | contig 14063 bp, 6 predicted proteins | sample MGYA00580996_ERZ773213 | MGnify/ENA primary metagenome ERZ773213 (study PRJEB29015, sample SAMEA2738152) | human oral metagenome | biome: human oral; feature: human-associated habitat; material: saliva | place: China | collected 2197 ...
TCTGGGCGACTTCCTGCTGCCAGCGCAGGATGGCGACCTGGTCGAAGCTGGTCTGGCCGGACTTCACGACGAGGGTGCCGTCGTCGAGGTAGGGCTTGAGGACGCTCATGGCGCCATCGAAGAAGAACTTGGCGTTGTTGTCATCGGGCGAACCGGCGAAGAGCTCAATGTTGAGCGGTCCCTTGGGGGCGTTGTCGAGCTTCTTGCCATCCTTGTCGGTCAGGCCCAGGCCGTACAGTAGGGCGTTGCCCTGTGCGACGCCGACCTTGAAGTTGTCGAAGGAGACGTAGAAGTCAACGTTCTCGTTGTCGCGGATGAGACGGTCGTAGGCGATGACCGGGATGTTCTTCGAACCCGCGGTGTCGAGCTGGCTCGACAGGGCCGTGCCGTCGATGGAGGCGATGACCAGGACGGTGGCACCGTTGGTGATCATCTGGTCGATCTGCTGGGTCTGGGTGGGGATGTCGTCGTTGGCGAACTGGAGGTCAACCTCGTATCCGGCTGCCTCGAGGCCTTCCTTCACTGCGTTGCCGTCGGCGATCCAGCGCTCCGAGGTCTGGGTCGGCATCGCGACGCCAACCTTGACCTTGCCGCCGTTCGAGGCCGCAGCGCCGCTATCGGAACCGGAAGCGCCGCCGGCACCGCCGCCCGCGCATCCGCTCAGCGCAAGGGCGCCGGCCGCAAAAGTGGCCGCAACCGTTGCCATCTTGCCAAAGAAACCACGTGTCTTCATGGAATATCTCCTGTTTGTTGCCTCGACATCACTGTCGATGGGCGTCACGTCTCCACACGTCCGTCGTGTGGTCTGACAACTTGTACCATATGAGAGAGGGGTCACCCTCGCATTGCCCAATTGATAACGTTCCGATAACAATTGTTAACGTTCACAACTTTAAGAACGGACATATAAACAAAGGAAAACCTCGGGAGTGTGAGGCGAAAACGCTTCACACTCCCGAGGTCGCAGGGTTTTACAACCCCTCGGCGAGGCGGTGGTACGCCTGGTTCCAGCGCACGCCGGAGGCAAAGTCGCGTCGCGTCGTCGACTCGTCGATAACCACGAGCTCCATGTGCGCCAGCGCCGCAAAGTTCTCCCACACCTCAGGCTCGATCTGCGTCGACATGCACGTGTGGTGCGCTCCGCCCGCCGTCAGCCACGCCTCGACAGAGGTGTAGAAGTCGGGTTCGGGGATCCACATCGCGCGCGCGACCGGGAGCTTGGGCATCGGCTGGGGAGGCTCGATGACATTGACAATGTTCGCGGTGAGGCGGAAGCGGTCGCGCATGTCGGACATCGCGACGACGACGCCGCGCCCCGGTGCCGCATCAAAGACCATGCGGACGGGATCCTCTCGATCTCCGATGCCCAGGGGGTGAATCTCGATGCGCGGACGAGCATTCGTCAGCGAGGGGCAGACCTCGAGCATGTGGGCACCCAGGATCATCTCGGCACCCTCGACGAGGTTGTAGGTGTAGTCCTCCATGAGCGAGGCGCCACCGGGCAACCCCTCCCCCATGACCTTCGCGGCGCGCACGAGGACCGCGGTCTTCCAGTCCCCCTCGGCGCTGAAGCCATAGCCAGCCTCGGTCAGGCGCTGGACGGCCAGGCCAGGGAGCTGACGGAGCCCGCCAAGGTCTTCGAAGTTGGTCGTGAAGGCCATCGCTCCGCGCTCTTCGAGGAAGGTGCGCAGCGCGATCTCCTCGCGGGCGGCGTAGCGCAGCGATTCCGCGCGATCCCCACCTGGGGCCAGCTCGGGGGCCACGTCGTAGCGCTCGCAGTATTCGGCCACGAGGGCATCGATGGCCCCCTCGTCCACGGCATCAACGACGGCCACGAGGTCGTTGACCGACCACGTGTTGACCGAGACGCCGAGGCGACGCTCAGCCTCGGTCTTGTCACCCTCTGTGACTGCCACGTTGCGCATGTTGTCGCCGAAGCGCACGACACGCAGCTCGTTAGTCGCCGCGAAACCACCGGCCGCGCGCACCCAGTTGGCGACGCGGCGACGTGTGTTCTCCTGCGAGGCATGACCGACCACGGTGGCGCGAGCCAGGCCCAGGCGCGTGAGGATGTACGCGTATTCGCGGTCACCGTGCGCCGCCTGGTTCAGGTTCATGAAGTCCATGTCGATGCTGTCCCAGGGGATCTCGACATTGGCCTGGGTCGCCAGGTGCAGCAGGGGCTTGCGCAGGACCTCGAGGCCTCGGATCCACATCTTCGCGGGGCTGAAGGTGTGCATCCAGGAGATGACACCGAGGACACGGTCGTCCGCGCTGGCCTCGAGCATCGCTCGCTTGATGGAGTCGGAATCCTTCAGGACGGGCTTCCACACGATCGGCGCAGGAAGCAGGTCAGATTCGTTGAGCAGGCGCACAACCTCGCGGGACTGCTCGGCGACCTGCGCCAGCGTTTCCTCGCCGTACAGGTCCTGGCTGCCGGTGACGAACCAGACCTCGCGGCCCTCGTAGAAACTGGTCACGGTGAAATCTCCTTTGATGTCAGTGCTGTCCGTAGACGTTTTGGTAGCGGTCGTAGAGAGAGTCGATGTGATGCTGTTCGATGGGAACGAGAGGACCGCCCGCGCGCGCAACATGCACGGTCTTGGCAACCTCCTCAACCATGACGGCGGCCTTGACTGCGGCGCGCGCGTCGCGCCCGATCGTGAAGGGGCCGTGGTTGCGCATGAGGACCGCCGGCGAGCGCGATGCGCGCAGGGTGTCAACAATGCCGCGCCCGATCGAGTCGTCGCCGATGAGGGCGAAAGGACCGACGGGGACGGGGCCCCCGAACTCGTCGCCCATCATGGTCAGGACGCAGGGGATCTCTTCGCTGCGCGCAGCCCATGCGGTGGCGTAGGTGGAGTGCGTGTGGACAACGCCGCCCACCTCGCTCATGTGACGGTAGACGTAGGCGTGCGCGGCAGTGTCCGAGGAGGGAGACCCCTCCCCCAGCACGAGGTTTCCGTCGAGGTCGCACACCACCATTGCCTCGGGGGTCAGGTCGTCGTAGGACACGCCCGAGGGCTTGATGACGAGAAGGTCCTCACTGCCATCCTCAGCCGCGCCGCGCACGCGCTGAGAGACGTTACCTGCCGTCCAGACGACAAGGCCCCAGCGGGGCAGCTCGGCATGCAGGGTGGCGACGTATTCACGGACGCGCTCGATCTCGCGCGCGAACTCGGGGGTCCATGTGTCGGGGTTGCGGTGATCCATTCGTACTCCTCACTGAGCATCGATGAGCGATTGGGTTAACGTTAACACTCACCCGCGCACAAGGCAAGCACGACGACAAAAAAGAGCCTCTAACGAGGGCACACTCCCGTCGAACCGCGCACAACGAGGCGAGTGGGACGCACGTACGTGTCCACCAATTCCCCATCGAGCGCGTGGCTGACCGCCTCAAGCGCACAGCGCCCAAGGTCCGCGAAATCCTGGCGCACCGTCGTCAGCCCCGGACCCGCGTAGGCAGCGATCGGCACATCGTCGAAACCCGCGACCGACACGTCGCCCGGAACGCTCACCCCCGCCTCGGCGAAGGCGCGCAGGAGACCCACCGCGACCTCGTCGTTCGCACACATAACGGCGTCCGGGAGTCCGTCCTCGACGAGGTTCTGTCCGGCGATATAGCCCCAGCGCGCCTCCCACGAGCCGACGAGCGGCTCACGCTTCGACAGGCCCGCCCCATCCATTGCCTCGCGCCATCCGGCCACGCGTTCGCGCGCCTCGAACCACTCCTGAGGGCCCGCCACGCAGACAATGTCCCTGTGCCCCAGTGACATGAGGTGCTCTGCGAGGGCTCGCGCACCTCCGCGCTGATCCGCGTGAACGACGGACACCCCGCGACCGAACGCGCGCCCACCGGAGACCGCAACCACCGGCACGGACGCACCCTGGGAGGCCACGGCCTCGGCGAGAGAATCCACCGGCGCAATGACGACGATCGCCTCGGCGGCCAAGGAGGAGAAGTGGTCGAAGGCGCTGGCCACGTCGTCCGCGCCGAAGCGATCGAGGGCCACCACCGACGTGAAAAGCCCGGCTTCGCGGGCGGCAACCTCCAGGGCCACCAGCATCGAGGAGGGACCGAAGTGGGCCGAGGTCGTGGTCACGACGCCGATAATGCCCGAGCGGGCGGTCACCAGCGCACGGGCCACGGAGTTCGGGCGGTATCCCAGCTGATCAATCGCGGCCTGCACGCGCTCACGTGTCCGAGGAGACACACGCCCCTTGCCGTTCACCACGCGAGACACCGTCTGATGCGAGACACCGACCAATTCGGCCACGTCCGCCATCGACGGAGGACGACCATTGCGCGTCATACCGGCCTCCCTCCCCCATACGTCCGGCTTTGTTCACATCGTAAACGACAAGCGCCCGTGGCATATAACTCGCCACACTTTTTAAATAACTCGTAAAACGCTTACCCCGATCACAGAGAATGGAGGGGTCCCTTACAACACTTGGATAAAGGTCCAGGAGACACAGATGGCATCAAGCCCCTCGTCCGCTCCCCACCCCGTCGATCAAGTCCCTCCCTTTGGGAAACTCACCATTCTGGGCATTCAGCACGTCCTCGCGTTTTACGCGGGCGCCGTGGTCGTCCCGCTCGTCATTGTCAATCAGCTTGGACTCGACAATGAAACTCTGATTCACCTCATCAACGCAGACCTGCTCACCTGCGGCATCGCCACCATCATCCAGTCGGCCGGCATCGGCCGCTTCATCGGCGTGAAGCTCCCCCTCATCCAGGGCGTCACCTTCACCGCCGTCTCCCCCCTCATCGCAATCGGAGCGGCGGCCACACCCCCCGGCGCAGACCCGAAGACCGGCCTGGCCACCATGTACGGCTCCATCATCGCCGTCGGCCTTCTCGTCTTCCTAGTCGCGCCCATCTTCGCGAAGTTCCTTCGCTTTTTCCCACCGGTCGTCACGGGCACGCTCCTGACCGTCATGGGCACGACGCTCCTGTCCGTCTCCGCCGGAGACATCGTCGCCTGGGCCGATCGGGCCACCGGTGACGCAGCGAAGGCAACCGCAACATTCGAGGCACTCGGCTTCGCTTTTGGAACGATCGCGATCATCGTCATCATCCAGCGCCTCTTCAAGGGCTTCATGGGCACTCTGTCCGTGCTCCTTGCTTTGCTCATCATGACAGCCGTCGCCTTTGCGATGGGCAAGACTGATTTCTCGGGCGTGGGAGAGGCCAGTTGGTTGGGCATCACCATGCCCTTCTACTTCGGCATCCCGAAGTTCTCGCTCACCGCACTCATCGCCATGATCATCGTCATGGCGGTCACCGCCGTGGAGACCACGGGCGACGTCTTCGCTACCGGCGAGGTCGTGGGCAAGCGCATCACCCCGCGCGACATCGCCAATGCACTGCGCGCCGATGGCCTGTCCACCCTGCTGGGCGGTGTCCTCAACTCCTTCCCGTACACCTGCTTCGCGCAGAACGTCGGCCTCGTGCGCCTCACCCGCGTGAAGTCCCGCTGGGTCGTCACCGCAGCGGGCGTCTTCATGATCATCCTGGGCCTGCTCCCCAAGGCCGCGGCCATCGTCGCAGCCATCCCCTCCCCCGTCATCGGCGGCGCCTCCCTGGCGATGTTCGCCAACGTCGCCGTCGTCGGCATCCAGACCCTGTCAAAGGTCGACCTGCGCGACAACCGCAACGCCGTCATCGTCTCCACGTCGATCGGCCTGGCACTCCTCGTCACCTTCAGGAAAGAAGACATCGTCACGGCCATGCCCTCCTGGCTGCAGATCATCTTCGGCTCCGGCGTGACCATCGGCTCGCTGACGGCCATCATCCTCAACATCATCTTCTTCCACATCGGACGCCAGGCCTCGCCGGACGTGGCCGTCGTGGACGGCAAGAAGATCAACCTGGACGACGTCAACGCGATGGATCGCGACCAGTTCGTCGCGACCTTCTCCTCGATGTTCTCCTCGCACACGTGGCCGGTCGAGCGCGCCTGGGAGTCCCGCCCCTTCGCCTCCGTCTCCGAGCTGCGTTCCTCCTTCGAGGACGCTGTCCTGGCGGCCAGCCCCGAAGAGGCCGAGGAGCTCATCGCGTCCTACACGGACGTCGTCTCCCTGGTCCTCGACGGCGCGGGCGACGAGCAGGCCAACGCGGACACCTCGAACCTGTCCGTGGGCGAGGTGACCCCAGAGGAGGCCGAGGAGCTACGCGCCCTGGCCGCCGCTTACCACGAGAAGTTCGGCCGCCCGCTGGTCATCTGCGTGGACAACGTGGTGGACCGCAAGCACCTGCTGTCCTCGGGCTGGCGCCGCGTCGAGCACTCCCCCGCCCGCGAGGCTCGCTTCGCGCTCGGCGAGGTTATCGACATCGCCGACCTGCGTTTCGATCAGCTGGTCGCCGACGCGAACCCCATGCGCGCCGCGTGGGACGCTGGTTTTGAGCGCCTCTGAGTAGCAACGTCTCGCAACGACGAGGCCGGGGCGCGTCGGGCAATATGCCTGGCGCGCCCCGGCTTTTCGTAGACGACGGCCCATTGTCAGCATTATTCGCCCGGGCGATCTGCTCTGTGGACACAACGACACCCCAAGCAGCAACCTCGAGACCGTCGACGGGGGAATTGCGCTACATGAGGACCAGAGGGAGGCCGCGCGTGCTGGCTCCACAAAGTCGCATGCAATTCCAAAACACAAGTGCCACAGCAATGTGAACTAACATAAACCAACAAGATTACTCAGGGGAATTGCATGCGAAATTGGTGGGCAGTAAGAACAGCGCCCGAAACAGCGGAGTTCCAACAGCACACAGTTCCCACGACTCACTCCGGCTGCGGATACGCCGAGGGGCCGACCTCGCGGTCGACCCCTCGGCGTATCCCATCAACACAGTTCACGTTCTCCCAGATGACTCCTCACAACGATTCTCGTCGGTATCTCCCGGGCCCGATTGGCCCGTGCCGTATTCCCTTGTCATGACACCTACTGTAGGGATCGAGTCTGTGCAGAGCACCGGGGCGTCCTATGACAACGCTGGGATCATGCGTTGGCGCGGGGCACTAGTGGATCCACTTGCCGGTGTCGGAGAACTGGTACCAGGTCAGTCCGATCTTGACCCAGCCGGTGACCATGATGCCGTCGGCGGGGTTCAAGTAGTACCAACCGTCCTTACCGCGGTACCACCCCCTCACCATTTTTCCGGTGGTGTCGCCCAGGTAGTACCAGTGAGAGCCATCCTTGAACCAGCCCTTGACCATTGCGCCGGTGACGGGGTCCAAGTAGTACCAGTTGTCCTTGTCCTGCACCCAGCCGGTGACCTGCTCGCCCGAGGAGGAGTGATAGTACCAGTGGTTGTAGTAGTAGGTCCAACCGGTGTGCATGTAGCCGTCACCGTTGAAGCGGTAGATCTTGCCGTCGATGACAACTGCGGTGCTGCGGGCGCAGGTGCCGTCCGGGTATGCGTACCACCATCCGAAGATATTGTGCTTCCACGTGCCAACGCCCTTGGCCGCGTTGACGTCGAGGGTTCCTCCCACCTCGACCGCCACGCTCACCTCGGCGCTGACCTGGGTCACGTCGCGGGCCTCAACGCGCAGGGACCTGGCAGCCCCGGTGGGCGTCCAGGAGAAGGTCAGGGACGAGGCCTCGTCCCCGTCGCCGCCCATCGCCGTCCAGTCCTGCACGACGGTCTCGGCGCCGCCCGTGCCGACCTGGATGACGCGCAGCTCGCGCCCCTGAGCGATGGCGCCGCTCACGGTGGCGGTCATCTGCACAGGAGCACCCACGGCGCCGCTCCAGCGAACCCCGTCCCCGGCCTCGTCAATACCGGTGCCGGACAGCGAGATTGACGCGGGCACGTAGGCGTGCAGGTGGGACAGGTCGATACCTTCCTTGACCAGCTCAGCCTTAGCGACCTCCCAGGCGGGCGACCCCTCGGCGGCGGCCACGTAGACCTGCGCGTCGGACTTGTATCCCTCAGAGGAGAAGGGGTCGAGCTGGAAGGTGGCGACGGTCGAGGGCAGGACGATGATCCTGGGGCCCTTGCTGCGCACGTCGACGCGCGTCATCCCCTCGCCGAAGAACGCGGTTTCGATGCGCCCGTTGGAGGGCTCCCCATCGGTGTAGTACTCGCCGTTGATGCCGCCGCGCACGATGAGGTGACGGGGCGCCAGGTTCTCGCGCGTGGGCATGAAGAGTTCTCGCGTGTTTTTACCCAGGATGACGGTGTCCAGTCCGGTGTTCTGAACGCCGCGCACGACCTCCAGGGACTCGGGAAAGTCCATGTCCACCAGGTTCGTGCAGCCGTAGAAGGCCGCGTAATCGATGGTCGTCAGCCCTTCGGGCAGGGTGATGCGCGAGAGCGAGCTGGCCCCGTCGAATGCCAGGGAACCGATCTCCTTCGTGCCCGCGGGGACCTCGAACTCGGAGCCGGGCCTGGCCGGCGGGTAGAGGGCAAGGCGCTGCCCACCATGGTCGTACAGGACCCCGTCGACCGCCTTGAACGAGGCATTGGCGGGGTTGACGGTGATGGTGGCCAGCGCCGTATTCCCACTCAGCGCCGCGTTTCCAATGGTGGACAGGCCCGCTCCCACGTGCACCTCGGTGAGCGAGGTGTTGTTTGAGAACGAGGAGTTTCCGATGGAGGTGACGCTATCGGGCAGGGTGAGGGAGGTCAGGGCGGCGCCCGTGAAGGCGTTTTGAGAGATCGTCGTGAGACGGCCGAGGTCGGGACGCAGGTTCAGCTCGCGCAGATTCTTCGCATAGATGAACGCGCCGTCGGGCAGGGTCTTGATGCCACCCACGTCGAGGCTGGTCAGCTTCTCCATGTTGGAGAACGCCCACGTGTCGGCGCTTTCAACACCATCGGGCAGCGTCAGGGACGTCAGCTCCGCATACGAAAAAGCCCATGCACCGATGTCACGCAGCGACGAGGGCAGCGTGAGGGTCGACAGCTTCGCGCCGTAGAAGGCCTGGCGCTCGATCGTGTCGGTCCCATCCAGGACCGTGTAGGTCCCACCGGGTGCCTTGGAAGCGGGGTAGGCAACCAGGTGCGAATGATCCTTCGTGTACAGGACCCCGTCATGGCTGGAGTAGTTCGTACTGGCCGCATCCACCTCGATGGCCTCGAGCTGGTAGGAACCCAGGAACGCATCGGTCAGCTGGCCCTCGTCAATGTTGGGGCCCAGGTGGATGGTCTTCACCCTTCCCATGTTCTGGAAGGACTCGTAGATCGTGCGCACGGAGCGAGGCAGCCTCAGGTGCTCGATAGCCGTTCCACCGAACGCCTGGTCACCGATCTCGGTGAGCTGGGAGGGGTGTTGCTCGTCATCCTGGAAGGTGATCTCCTTCAGGCCGCTGCCATAGAAGGCCCTATCGTCGATCGAGCGCACGCTGGCGGGAACCCACACCGTGTCGAGCGATATGGAAGAGAAATCAGGGCCGATACCAGTTACGCCCTCGGGGATGACGACGTTCTTGTCCTTACCCTTGTAGGAGGTGAGCACGCCGTTGTCGTCCGTGATGAAGTCGCCGCGAGGATCGGGCTGGACGGTCACGGAAATCGTCGCAGTCTTCGTCTGCCCCGACGAGTTCGTCACTTTCGCGGTGAGCGTGCCGGTGCCGGGCTGCTCGTAGGCCACCAGATCGATAGCCGTCGGGCTCTTGGCCTCGTCGATCCTTCCCAGCGAGGACGGGGTGAAGCTCCACGTGATGTCGCCGTCGTGGAGGGAGGGAGCCAGGAGCGCGTTGACGGACTCGACGTGGTTGAAGATCATCGTCATCTCGGGGACGGACAGTTCGATGCCGACATCCTCGGAGACCTCCCGGACCTGGACCGCGGCCGTGGAGGTCAGCGTTGCGTCGTCCTTGTCGGTCACGGTGATCGTTGCGTCACCGACTCCCACAGTGCCGACGTGGCCCTCCTGATCCACGGTCACAACCGAGGGATTCGAGGACGTCCAGACGACGTGGTTGGGATAGGCGGGGCCGGAGTCGTAGGACGCATCAAAGGTAAAGGACTGGCCAAGGGCCACGGCCGTCGACTTCGGCCATACGTACAGCGCCGTCGTCGGCACCCCGATCGTGGGGGCGAGCGTCGTCGCGGGCTGGAGGGAGCTGGTCGCGGCCGCCGCGCCAGCCCCTGCGGCGGATGCTGGGGATACGCCGAGGGCCGTCAGCGCCAGGGCGCCGACAGCCGCCAGCGCCACCGCGCAGAACTTTCGATGGGACATCTGGACCTCACTGAGTTAACTAATGGATGAAGGAAAACGCGCGCTGCTTTGTGGCGAAATCCTCGTTTAACACTAGTATGGCTTCCCCTCAAACGGGCACGATAATGAGACATTTTCTCAGCATGTGTCAAACATGTGATGCGTTTAAATTCAGCATTTTTCGCCCAGCTGATAACAATCCATCACGCCGTCACAAGCGGCTTAACAAGTGCCCTTGCGGGATTGTCGCAACACACCAGTGCAGGCCTCACTCCGACAAGGAGGGCGGGGCCGACCATACGGTCAACCCCGCCCACGTCGCATTCGACGTTTTATTCGACCCACTGGCCGGATTCTGAGAATCGATACCACGTCACACCGGAGAGCACCCAGCCGGTAGCCATCGTGCCGGACCCGGGCGTCAGGTAGTACCAGGAGGCGCCCTGCTTACTCCACCCGGTCACCATCGCGCCACCCGTCTCACTCAGGTAGTACCAGGAGCCACCCTCCTGGAGCCAGCCTGTCACCATCGCACCCGTGCCCGGGGAAAGGTAGTACCAGGAGACGCCATCGAGGATCCAGCCGGTCGCCTGGGCCCCCGAGGGCTGGTGGAAGTACCAGGCGCCACGCTCGAAGACCCACCCGACACGCATGTACCCCTCGGCGTCGAAGCGGTAAATCTGGCCAGCGATCGTCACGGCCGCACCGGCCGGGTAGGAGCCGTCTGAATAGCGATACCACCAGCCGCGAGCGCCCCACACCCACTCCCCCATGTGGGGCGCGAGCTCAGGGCTCGTCGTCGGCTCAGGGCTCGGGGCAGGCTCGGGGCTCGGTACGGGGCTGGGCTCGTCGTCGAAGGCCGGGGCGGGCTTCGCCTCGTTCGCAGGATCGGGCTCCTCGTTGGGCACCGGAAGCGCAATGGGCGGCAGAACGTGGGTGACGACAACTGTCATCGGCACCGATCGAATCAGGCCGGTGGCGTCGCGAGCGTCGACGCGCACCAAGGCATCCTCGGGGGCCGGAGTCCACGCGTAGGACGCGGTAGCGAAGCGCCCATCCGTACTTGCCACCATCGCGCTCCAGTCCTGCAAGACCATCTCGCCACCATCCTCACCGACGCGAACGACGCGCACCTCACGCCCGGAGGGCACACCTCCACTCACGGCGATATCAACGCTCACCGACACGCCGAGGGACGCGGTGAGCACGTACCCCTCCCCGGCCTCGGCGATACCGGTGCCCGACAGGGACAAGGTGGGACTCTCGAGCGACACCAGGCGCGAGGCGTCGTAGCCGGCGGCCTCCATCGCGGATTGCGTGACCGTCCACGCCGAAGAGCCCTCGACGTCGGCCACGTAGATGGTCGTGTCTGCCTTGAGGGCGTCGTCCATGCTCGCGGCGAGCGTGACCTCCTCGGCGCTGGAAGGCAGAACGAGGACGCGCGGCACCTCCTGCTGGAAGGAGAATGACGTCATCCCGTCGCCGAAGAACGCGCTGGCCGGGCGATCCCCCGTGTTCTTGCCGGCGGAATGGAAGGAACCGTTGACACCGCCACGAACGATGATGTGGCGCGCGAAGCGCTGGCCGTGGGCGACCATCGACAGTTCGCGCACCTGCGTGCCCATGTCGATGGTGTCCAGGCCGGTGCCGACCAGGCCTCGGGCGACCTGCACCGAGTCCGGGATGGGCATGTCTGTCAGCTTGTCGCAGCCGCTGAACGCGTCGTCGTCGATAGTGATTAAGCCGTCGGGCAGCGTGACGCGTTCAAGCCTGGCACTGTTCTCGAAGGCACCCGCCCCGATCGTCGACGTGCCCGGAGCCACCGTGGCCGCGCTCGCGGGGGTGGCGGGGGCGAATCGGACCAGGGCCTGGGACGAGGAGTCCGTGTGATAGAGGCCGCCGCCCTCGACGAAGAACGAGGAGTTCGCGGGGCTGACACTCAGGGTCGCCAGGGCGTCGTCGCCGCCCAGCGCGTAGTCGCCCATCGAGGACAGGGATGCCCCCACGTGGAACGAGGCCAGGGCGCCGTTCTGGGAGAAGGCCTCCACGCCCACGGTTGACACCGTGTCCGGTAAGGTGATCGAAGGGTCTGAGATTCCAACGAAAGCGCCTTCGTCCACGGTCCGCAGGGTGCCCAGGTCGGGGCGGAAGGTAACGTCGCTGAGGGCCGCGTCGTAGCGGAAGGCGTTGGAGGAGACGGCGGTGGCGCCGCCCAGGTCAACGCGGGCCAGCTTCGGCATCTGCCAGAAGGCGGAGGCCCCCATCGTCTCAAACGCGTCGGGCAGCGTCAGCGACGTGAGGGCAGCGCCCTCGAAGGCCTGCTTGCCCACGCGGCGCAGCGTGTCGGGGAAGGTCACGGAGCTGACCTGCGCACCCAGGAACGCCAGGTCGTCAACGTCTGTGGTCCCCGAGACGACCTCGTAGGAGCCGCCCGCGTTCTTCACCGCGGGGAAGGCAATCAGGTGCGAGCGGTCTTCGGAGTAGAGAACGCCGTCGATGCTCTCGTAGTGCGGGTTGCCCGCATCGACACGGATGCTACCCAGCGCGGGGGTGGAAGCAAAGGCACCCACCAGCTGCCCCTGCTCAACAGCAGGGCCCAGGTCGATCGAGGCCAGGCTCACCATGTCGACGAAGGCGTTGGTGTCGATCGTGGTGAGTGAGCGGGGAAGCGTCAGAGCGGACACTCTCGTGTGGGTAAAGGCGCGGCTTCCGAGCTCGACAAGCTGGGAGGGCACGTCCGCGTCATCCTGGAAGGTGACGGCCTCAAGGCCGCTGCCATAGAAGGCCTCGTTGCCGATGCGGCGGACACTCGCGGGGATGTGAACCGTCCTGACGGTGGCCTCGGAGAAGGCGCGATCCCCGATCGCTGTGACGCCCTCGGGGATGCTCACGTCCGTATGGGTCCCCCGATAGGAGATCAGTTCGCCACTCTCGTCCATAACGAAGTCGCCCGAAGCGTCGGCCAGGACCTCAACGGGGATCGTCATCGTCTTACTCTGACCAGCCGGGGTCGTGACGCGAGCGGTGAGGGTGCCGGTTCCCGCGCGCCCGGCGGGGTGGAAGACGGCTGTCGGCGCGCCTTCGTCTGGGGCGATGGTGCCCAGCGTGGACGGGTTCAGCGTCCACTGGACGTGACCGCCGTGCAGCGAGGGGGCCAGGAGCGCGTTCAGGAAGACGGGCTCCCCGGCGATGGAGACCAGGGACGCGGCGGACAGCTCGATCCCGCGTTCCTCCGTGACAGCGCGAACGATGATGGGCACGGCCGTATTGAGGGAAGGATCTGAGCGATCACGCACGGACAGCGTCGCCTCGCCCGGGCCAACCGCGCTCACGGTCCCCTTGTCGTCCACGGTCAACACCGACGTGTCGGATGAAGCCCACGTCAGGTCGGGCAGGACGGCGGGCGCGGTGTCGTACTCAACCGTGTAAACGACACTCTGCCCGGGCACGAGAGCCGTGCTCCCAGGCCACAGCCGCAGGACGGCCGTGTCGGTGTCGCGGTTCGAGCCAGCGAGATCGCCGGACTGCGCACTGCCCTGCTGGGCGGCCATGTCAGCCGCGACCGCGCGGGTACCGGTGACGCCGAGCGCGGTCACGGCGAGGGCACCGGCCAGCGCAAATGACAGCGCCACGTGTGTTCGATGGGGCACCATAACTCCCTGTGTCGACAAGCATGTGAAGAACGACTGCGCAGCCATACGCACAGTTTTCCGTCAAACATGATCCCAGGAAGTATTACCGCGTACCTACTGGAAGATTTATTCTCACCGTTGCCGAAGGGGCGCTCATTGTCCGATGATGCGTACGTTCACCAGTGATAACAACGAAAATCGCGGGACTGTTGACTACCGCACTCACCCCTCATGCGGGCGCAGACACAGGCCC
>ERZ773213.1203-NODE-1203-length-14019-cov-4.812088_pt1 | contig 14019 bp, 9 predicted proteins | sample MGYA00580996_ERZ773213 | MGnify/ENA primary metagenome ERZ773213 (study PRJEB29015, sample SAMEA2738152) | human oral metagenome | biome: human oral; feature: human-associated habitat; material: saliva | place: China | collected 2197 ...
GACATGGGGCCAGAACAGACCGTCACCATGGGGCCAATCGAAGTTGACAGAGCCACTGGTAGGAGCATCGTCATGAGCCAGCAAGCCGCCCGGTACCCCCATCGCACGTCCGCGGCGCCTGGGCACCGTCGACGTCGATCCCCCCGGCTGCTCCTTGCCGCAGCACTGCTGTCCCTCCCGTTGAGCGCCTGCGCCGGTCAGCAGACCTCAGCCCCGGACCAGGCCACACAGGAGGTCACCGTCAAGGCCACTGCGCTCACCGCCGAGCAGGTCACGAGCCTCGAGGCCGACGCCACCACGGGCCCGGACGTCGACTTCGCAACGCTTCCCGCTCACAACAGCACCATCACGGTGCTCATCAACTGGCAGAAGAAATATCGCAAGCCCGTGGGAACCACCCTCGTCAGCCGGAACCGATCCGACGGCGCCCTGAAGTGGGGGGTGACGATCACGCCGCCGGGCGCATCGCACAGTGCGCTGGAGGTTACAGAGGCCCCGCAGCAGAACGTCTCATACCTGCTGCGGTCCCGTACCAGCGGAGAGATCGTCGTCAGCCCCAACGGGCGCCGCATCTCCCTCATCCTTACCCCGCATCACGGGCAGCTCGAGGAGAGGCTCGCCGAGCAGGAGTCCTACGTCGTCGTCCTGGACGCCACCAGCGGCGCCGTGGTGCGCACGGAGGAGCTCAACGGAGTGATCCTGGGGCAGGGTCTGACGAACGGCTCTCTGGCTGTGGAGACCGCCAACGACTACTTCCCCGGAGGTACGGGGGAGGGCCAGGTCCATGTCTTCGGGCTGGACGACCCATCCGCCCCGCCCTCGTCATTCGCCACCGATCAGTGGCTCGCGGGGGCCGGAGCCGACTCACTGCTGCTGTCACCGCAGCCGCCTTACCCGACAAGCGACTCCGGCGCATCGACGGTCACCCAGGTGGATACCTCCGGGAAGGTCCGCGCAACCATCAAGGGTGTTGAGGCCGTGCACCCAGGCGGCTGGGTGACACAGGTCAGTGACCCGGCAGCCGTCAATGCTTCAGCCAACCACGCGGCGACGGGCAAGAAGGAGAAACCGGCCTCTCTCAACGCCGCCCTGCAGGGCCTGACGCGGAAGGTCGTCAATGTCTCCACGGGAAGCAGCGTGGATGTCACCGGAACGATCGTCGAAGACCGGGGCGTCCCGACCGGACCCGGGCTGGTGGTCAGCCGGACGAGCACTGACGCGAGCGGGGAGACGACCTCCACCCCGGTCTTCTGGCTCAGCGCCGACGACGACGGCCACCCCCACACCGAGAACCTCGAGCAGTTCACCAGCAAGTAGCGGCACGGAAGACAGCACGATGACCGATCAGCACAGTGACCAGTCCCAGGACAACGAGTCCCCTGCACCCACCGGCTCCACCGAGTCTGCGGAGTCTGCGGAGTCTGCGGAGTCCGTAGAGGCCGCAGAGACCGCGGAGGCCGCTGACTCCGTTGGCGCCTCAGACGGCTCGGTGCCCGATCCTCCGCGAAGCGTCCTCACGATCCTGCGGGCTCTGCGGGCCCTGCGCCTCGGCTGGCTCCTGGCGGTCGGGGCAATAGCCGTGCTGTTCCTCGTCTACCAGAGCGGGATGAGGGATCCCGGTGACGCGATGAAGTCGGTCGGAGGCTTCGTTGGCGGCCTGGCCGTGCTCATATGGATCGCCGGCTACTTCAAGTGGAAAGAGACCGCGCGTTCTGCCTTGAAGAGCTATCCCGCCTCACCGCGAGCGCTCGTCAGGAAGACCGTCCTCTTCCAACCGCTGTGCTTCCTGGTGTTCTCGGGCGGCTTCGCCGTCGTCCTTCTTCGTCTGTGGTACGTCCAGCTGCGCAGCACCTCGGTCAGTATCGACCAGCTGCTGACGCTGGCGGTGGGGGCGCTGGGCCTGGGCCTGCTGGCGGCGACCGATCTCCTGGTTCGTGCCACCCGGGCCACCTACTTCCCGCCGCCGAAGAAACGGCGCTTTCCAGAGCAGCTACATCGCCTGCGGAGGATCCGGCTGCCCCGGCCCTCGTGGCGCTCAGTCCTCGGCGCGGTCATTCTCATCGTCATTCCGCCGCTCGCCCTCGGGACAGCGGCCACGGTCCCGTACCTGATCGCGAGCCGGGTCACGCCGTCAAACGCTGCGAGCATCGACACCTCTGCGCTTCCGGCACTGCCCCGGTCCTTCGCCTCGACGGCGGCCTGGTCGCAGGACATCCACAACCTGGCGGAGGTGGTGGCCGGTGCTGCCGGGCCGGTCGTCCTGAGCAGCGACGGCGTCGTCGGCCTCAATCCCGCCGACGGCTCGCCCCGGTGGACCTATCCGCGCAAGCATGCGCGCTTCATCCGCTGCCACCCGAGCCCGGACCGCCGTCACCTCGCGGTGACCCTCGATGCCACCGACGGCGAGCAGCCGGAGGGAATGAGTATCGAATCCCTGGTGGTGGTCCTCGATACGGTGACCGGGCGCGTCACCTATGAAGGCTTCATGCAGGAAGGCGTTCTCCAGCTCACCGACTCCGTCCTGCTCAACGGCGCCACCGGCTACTCGCTCACCGATGGCTCCCGACTGTGGTCCATCGACGAGGAGGAGGTCTCCACCGGACCTGGCATCCGGCCCTACTGGGGCACGGCGGGTCATTCCACCTTCCTCCTCGGGGGCGTACCGCGCAGTCCCGAGGGGGAACCAGACTGGCGCGGACCGTATGCGACCTACACACTCATGTCGGACACCTCCCCCGCCACGCGCCGTGAGAGCGCCCCACTGGTCACCAACGGTTGGGGCAAGCCGGACATCAACGACGGGTGGGTGGCCGCCTTCACGCAGACTCCCACGCCGATCGATTTCCAGACCTCCCCCACGGGCTGGGCGGCGCAGGCCGTCAACCTTGACGCCATGGCCGGCGTCGCCGGTGCCGACACCACCACCTACGACCTGGGCCTGACCTCCGGAACCAACAGCGCAGCCTCGCGCGCCACGGGTACGCTGACGACGCTGCCTCGACGGGCAAAGGGCGACTCGGTACGCGATGCGCCGCAGTCCCCCAAGTACTTCGAGGGCAACACAGCCGTCGCCGCGATCTTCGACCCGCAGACCCGGACCGTCTCCCACTCGGCGCAGGAGGCGGGGATCCTGTCCTACGCCGGTCTCGCCCGCGCCGAGTCCGGTGGTGGCGGCGTCCTGAGCGTCAGCAGTGGGGAGCGCACCCCGACGACGGTGGACGTGCCCGCAGGCTCCACCTACTACCCGCCCGGGACTCGGCACGTGTGGACCATCGAGGATCCGTCGCCGTCGTCGAATCCGCTGCTCACCACTTTGAGTACGCCGGGAACGACCCTCGTCATCATGGCCACCGGCCCGGACAAGGGCTCCCACTCCTTCCGCATCTTCGGCATCTCAGGAGCCTCGTCATGACCAGCACACGCCCTCACCTCCGTCGCCGGCGCATCATCGGCTCAGCCCTGGCTGCGGCAGTCCTGTTCGCGGGGGCCATGAGCGCCTGCAGCCCAGACCCCTCGCAGCTGCAGCAGGTGGAGTCCACCGCCCTGAGCGCCTCACAGGTCAAGGAGCGCACCTCGAAGACTCCCACCAGCACCGACTACTACTCCACACCCGTCGGCGAGGACTTCCTCCACGTCTCCGCCCCAGAGCTGACGGAGAAGGAGAAGGCGCAACGCGGCAGACAGGACCGGTCGGGGGCGAACAGCTCCATCGTCGCCAGGTACCGCGGCGCAGACGGCTCGGTGCTGTGGGCGCGTGAGATCAAGCCGGCCGTCGTCAACTGGCTCGACGACGATGGCAGCTCTGCCCAGGACGTTGCTCACGACCTCCTCGCCTGGCGGCCGGCCGGCTACGCCGTCGTCAGCCCCGATGGCCGCTATGTCTCGCTCGTCCTGCGTCCGCCGCAGATGAGGCCCGTGCTTCATGACTCGGATGAGGACCGCAACCCGCTCGACGTCGCCGCTCAGCGCACCCACGTCGTCGTCCTCGATGCCGCCACCGGGGAGACGGTCCGCACCGTGGAGGTCTCGGGGCTCGTCCTGGGGCAGGTGCTGACCAACGACGCCTTGGCCGTGGAGACCGCCCGGACCTACTACCCGGCCGGGGACGGGAAGGGGACGGTCACCGTCTACTCCCTGACCGACACGTCCGCCGCTCCAGCATCCTTCGCCACCGACCAGTGGCTCACCGGGATCGACGACGGCGCCCTCCTCCTGTCCCCGCAGTCGCTGGCCACCGGACGGCACGACGACATGTCGGTGACGCTCACCCGCGTCGATACCCGGGGGCGAAAGCTCGGCACCATTGAGGGCGTCACCGCACCCGACCTGAAGCATTGGGAGCGCCCGAAGCAACGCTAGACCGCTTCTTGGGGCGCTTTCCCTTGCCCATTCAACCGAGTGATGGCCTTACAAACGCCTGACATAGTCACGGATGGGTCACCACAATAGGCTCATGCCCACCACGCCCGACGCCGCCGAAAACAGCACCGATCAGTCCGGCACCGATCCGGGCACCCAGCCAGGAGCTGCCGACTCCGGCGACGAGTCCTCGACGGACCTGGACACAAGGGAAGCCGAGGGAGGGCCCGGCCGCGATACAGCTGAGGCCGGCGAGAGCGAGACCGACGGCACGAGCGAGGGCGAGCCCTTCCCACCACGCGGCGCCCTCACCCTGCGTGCCCTGCGCTGGGGCGGACTCCTCGGCGCCGTCGTGCTCGCAGTGACTGCGCTGATGCTGCACCGAGGGCTCGTAGACGCCGATATCCTTGTCCCGAGCAAAGTCTCAGCACTGCCACGTTACATGATCGTCGGAGGGCTACTGATTTGGCCGTCCCTCAACTTCAGGAAGAAAAAGCGCCCCATCTTGGTAACGATCATGACCACGGTCATGGCGGCCCTAGGCATGACAGCCTCAGCATCCCTGACTCTGGCGTGGTGGGACACCTACCAGGAGACCGGATTCTCCGTCCTGTTCCTCCTGGCCCTAGCCGGAGCGGTGCTCACAGTCGCGCTCTTCCTGAGCACAGGCACACTGTTGCACTACCTGCGCAGTACCGCGGTAGGTCTCGGCGACAACGATGACCCGAGCCGCTGGGGCCGCCTCCGGCGCAAGACCGGAGAGAAGACCGATAAGGGACTCCCCCGCTACGAGAGCATTCGGGTACCTCGCCGTACCCGCGCCTACCTCACGGCTATGGCCCTTGCCCCAGCACTGGCACTCGGTTCCGCCCTCGTTGGGGCGTGGGCACTGGTCAACCCGGTCCACCACGTCATCGCCAAGGCCCCCGCCGAGACCTCGCTGACGCCGCCCACGTCGCTGGCGCCGAAGGCTTCCTGGACCAAGGAGATCTCCTCCACCGAGCTGACCACCGTCGCGGGCGCCGGCGGCCCCATCGTCCTGACCGGCGAGGGCATCATGGCACTCAACCCCAAGGACGGCAGCATCCTGTGGAGCTACGAGCGCAAGCACGCGAACTTCGATCACAACTTTCCTGCCTTCACCAACACCACCTCCCCACTGGTCACCAGCCCGAACGGAAAGTATGTCGCACTGAGAATCCTGTCACCCGAGTTCGTGGATTCCGTTGGAGACACCTTGGTTTTCGATGCCCTCACCGGCAGAATCGTCTTCGAGCGCCACGGTGCCGATGGCCCGCTTCAGCTGACAGACTCCGCGGTCCTCGACGGCAACACCGCCTTCTCCCTGACCGATGAGAAGAAGCTCTGGACCCTTTCTGACGGCAACAGCGTCGATTACTCCGGAACTACTGGACACGCATCGTTCATTCTGAGCCAGAACGGCGAAGATCAACATCAAGGCAACTCTCCCCACTCTTACAAGTCAACGATCACCCTCCGCATCACTCCGCAGGAGGATCTCTCGGCCGCCGTGGAGGTTGACAATGTGCTTGCCGGCCCTCCCGATCATCCGGATTACCCCGCCAACCCAGTCAATTTCATTCAAGGGTGGGCTGCACGCTACACCGGCGAGATCGACTCGTCGGGTGACCCCGTGGCCGAGGCGATCAGCTTGGACGCACTGGCCAAGGTCGACGGCGCCGACACGAGGACCATCCCCCTGGGGGCCACCTCTGGGATCAGCGAGGCTGCATCCTTGAAATCTGGAAGCATCGTTACCTACTCCCCCATCAGATTGGACAACGGTCCGCAAGATTTCCCATCGGAGCCACGCACGGAGAAGGTGTTCGACCCATCCACCCTCACTGTCACCCCTATCGCCCAGTACCCAGGCTTCACCGGCTCGCCGATCGAGTTCGTCGAGGTACCAGCAGACGATGGCTCACTGTCAGCCGCCATCACTGTTCGCCCCGGTGATGGCTCCGCGGGAACCACGATCCCCATCGCCCCTGGCTCCACCCACCTTCCTCCCACCCTGCTGGCGCGCAGCTCTCGAGCTGACAATGCCACCGAACGGGCGCAAGCGACGCGAGTTCCCGGTGCCGTCATCGCCACATTCAATGCTACCGACGACATCGAAAGAGACTGCATCTACGGGAAGTATGACCAGAGCGAACGATGCACGCACACATATCGGATATACGGAATCACAGGGGAGCAGAAATGAGAATCTCACTCACTCCAGGGCATCGTGACCGCACTCCGTATCGCCACATGCTGGCGGTGGCCGCGTCCGCTTCCCTGGCCCTCTCGATAGCCTCATGCAACATCAGCGCATACGGTCAAGAGCCGACGCTCACGGCTCTCTCCTCCCAGTCCGTAGAGGACCTCAAGCTGGGTGTTTCGGCGCAGGACCTGCATGATGCTTCACTGAGGATACTGCCGACCAAAGCAGGGACTCTCTTCATCAGCACTGGCACGGCCACCAAGACATCGGATGCGGATGTGACCAGGTTCGTCAGCCGAGATCCCTCAACCGATCAGTTCCAGTGGGCTGCGTCCATCGAACCATCAGTCATCAGCGTCAATATGCCGAACAGCATCTCGGGTTCGAATGGCGGATACGCCCAGACAGCGAGCCAGTCGCATACTGGCAACATAATCGTCAGCCCCGACGGCCGTTACGTGTCCATGGTCCTGACACCTGATGAGACACAAAGAGGAGTACCGGCGACGGACCGGCACACGCACGTCGTCGTCCTCGACACGCAGACCGGCAAGGCTGTCCGAACCGCCGAGGTCTCCGGGATCGTCCTGGGGCAGGCCCTCTCCAACAGCACCCTCGCCGTCGAGACTGCCCATAACTACTTTCCGGCCGGTTCTGGCGAGGGAATCATCCACGTGTTCTCAATCACGAGCTCCGGCGCTCAGGAATCCTCATTCTCCACCGACCAGTGGCTCATCGGCGCATCGGGGAAGGACCTCCTTCTGGCGCCGGACGTGCCGACCTACGAGTGCACGTCGGATTGCACCCCGTACATCGTGACGCGGAGCGGTACCGATGGTCACACTGTCGGCACCCTGCCTGGAGTCACCGCCGTTCATCCCGGAGGATGGGTGAGTCAGTATCGGGACCCGAAAGCGGCCGCCGGCCTCCTCCACACAATGCATGCCTCTCCGGACAACAATGCCGCAACTGAGGACGCACACCAGAAGCTCGAGATGCTCCCGAAACAGCTCGTCCACATCGACACTGGCCAGACCACGGACATCACTGACATGACCGTGGACGAACGCAGCGTGCCTAACGGCCCCGGACTGGTCGTCTACCAAGACGTCACCGCCGGGAACGGCTCAAGGGAGCGCAAGCCCGTCTTCTGGCTCAGCGCCGCCGACGACGGCCACCGCCACACCGAGAACCTCGAGCAGTTCAAGGACAACAAGGACGAATGAGGCGTAGCGGGTCGGAGCGCCCCGATCGACGGCGCCGGGAGCGACCGAAGCAACGCTAGACCGCCTCCTGGAGCGCTTTCCCTTGCCCATTCAACCGAGTGATGGCCCCGCAAACACCTGACATAGTCACGACTGGGTCACCACAATAGGCTCATGCCTCCCACCCCCGACGCCGCCGAGAACCGCACCGATCAGCCTGACACCGATCCGGGCACCCAGCCAGGAGCTGCCGACTCCGGCGACGATGCCTCGACGGACCCGGACACGAGGGAAGCCGAGGGATGGCCCGGCCGCAATGCCACTGAGGCCAACCAGGCCGCAACCGACGCCGGCGACAGCGAGGGCAAGACCGAAGGCACGAGCGAGGGCGAGGCCTTCCCACCACGCGGCGTCCTTACCCTGCGCGCCCTGCGCTGGGGCGGAGTGTTAGTAATGTTTGCTTCGTCGGGTATCGAGAATGTACTGAATTCGATATACAGGATCAACATCGACGTCCTCCACGTGAATTCAGTGCGATCTGCCTCCGACTTGGCAACACAGCCAATCGTCGCAATGTTCACACTACAACTCCTCTTATGGTCCGTCGCAACAGTCGCCAGTCAATTGAGGCGAACGGCGACGACCGTCATCGTCAGCCTCGTTGCACTACTTGGCGCCGCAATGGCAGGTATCACTATTCACCACTGGATGACAGCATACGAGCACTCGGGAATCTCCATCCCCATTTTTCTGTGCTACACGTCAGGAACTCTCGGCTTCACAACACTCATCTGCACGAGCATCATCCTGCATCGCGTGCGAACCCTACTTTCCATACACCCTAGGCAGCTCAGCAATCCGGCACGATGGCGAAAGCTATATCTTCCAGAACATTCCCAACTAATCGGAAAAGACGCCAAGAAACCCAAGCACAAACCACTGAACCTCCAGCCGATCACGAAGGTCAAACTTGCTGCCGTATCGCTCACACCTATCATCACACTTTCACTGCTAACATCAGCCACACATTACTTCATCACACCTTTCGCACACAGCACTTCTGTCACACCGCATGATACACCCATCATTCCGACAACGATTGACACCAAGGAGAGCTGGGTCAAAGATATGGTGGGAGTCGATCGCGTCATTGCCGGATCGACAGGACCTATTGTGATCAGCAGCGAGGGGATCACAGCATTAGAGCCAGCCCACGGCAGCACCCTATGGACATACGAAGCAACCCTTAGCACACTATATGCCTTTACAAGCCCCAACAGAGACTACCTCGCTCTCAGGGCACGAATCCCAGATGATCTGGGCATCAATTCTGAAGAATACTTGTCAGCATCCGATCCACCAGAGACGACACTGGTATTTGATACTCGAACAGGCACTCCCGTCATAAAACACATGAGCCACGGTGGCAGCTTACAGCTCACAGATTCGGCCCTTCTCGACGGGGATACAGCATACTCCTTGAAGGACGGGAGGACGTTGTGGAGCGACAGCGACACCATTGATACCACCTTCATGGGGGCAGCCGGCCACAGTACCTTCATTGTCTCAACCTTCGAACAAGACAATGAGGACACAGATGAAGAAAAATGGGCAGGAACCTCAAGCATCGCTGTAGCTCCCGACACCAACCCGTCCGCAAGCACCCGCATTGACAATCTCCTCATTGATCCGATGGTCGTCGATAACTTACGGTCGCGAAGCTACAGCGATGACATGGGAGTAAATCCGGTCATCATTTCTGGATGGGCCGCCCAGTTCACCAATCAGAGCGACAAGAACGGGAACCCTACCGCACAGGCCATCAACATCGATCAGGCCTCTAAGAGTGATTCCAGCAACATGGACAGAATTCCTCTTGGCGCAGCGTCAGGTATTAACGAAGTCGCCTCCACAGCATCTCAGACTTTGGCGACATACCCTTACTACGGTTCCGACAAGTCCATATATGACGTCATGACTGCCTGGGACACTCCACGAGTCGCCACAGTATTCACGCCCAGAGACCGGACGGCCACATCTGCAGAGCACTACCCAGGCCTAGCTTCTGCTCAGGCAGGGATCGCCCCTCGTCCAGACGGTGACTCCATCATCGCGACCATCTCCCTACGTCCATCGGACGGCTCGGCGGCACTCACTATCCCAGTCAAAGGTGACACTATCGACACGACTCCACTCAGTCTCTCAGAGGGAGTGCGTCAACTTATGGCAGATAAAGGAGAGCCCAGGAGCCCTTACGTGGATTTCAGAAGCACCCCCGGATGCACCACCATCCTCCTGAATGTCAGTGGCCCTAGCGAACATTCTTCGACCTATCGCCTCTACGGAGTTACGGAGCGGAACGCATGAATTCACAGTCGGCCTCTACATCTCACTCATTCATACAACAGGAACTACGGAGAGATGCCAGAGCATTCACCGTTGTAGCCCTTATGGTTACAGTCATGCTAACAATCAGCACCTGCCATTACCATCGCTCTTCGGATTCCGACATTGGACTTACTGTCACATCACTGGATCTTTCGAAAGCTGAGGAGATGGATTCTTCCGAGAATCCCCCTGACCTCACAACGTGGAAGAACTCCATCGCCGCGAACGGATACTACATTACCGGAGTAAGCCAGTTGATAGACGAGGGAACCGGAGGCGAACCTCCCTCGCTCTCCGTGTTCGGAAGGCGATCCTCAGACAAGGGCATGGTATGGGCAACACAGATCAGAGTGAATGATTTCACATATCCTCTTGATGTGCCGACCCACCCAGGTTCTTCGAGTGAACAGTCACCATCGACCAAGACCACCGCCCTTACGAACGACTGGACACTCAGCCCCGACGGGAAGTATGTAGTATTCGAACTCAATAGTTCATCCAAGGCAGTCACATACTTCGCGGTGGTCGACACCTCCACCGGAGCGGTTGTCCGGACAACCCATGTCACTCGCAGAATCATTGGTGTGGCACTCACTGACACACATCTTGCTGTCGAAACATCTGACCAGCCGTTCCCCGGAGGGGGCGGACACGCCACATTAACAGTTCTTTCTTTATCACAGCAGGACTCACCTCCAACCACTCTGCCCACAACGCAGTGGCTCATAGGTGCCAGCCACAGGTCTTTTCTTGTGAGTGAGAGCATATATAGGGAACCCTGCACGGGTAACTGCACTCCCAAAACGGTCTCTCGTATAGACGGTACAGGTCACACGATCGATACCATCACTGGCGTCATCGATGTCTACTCCGGGGGCTGGATGTCACGATTTTCCGATCCAGCTGCCGCGTCATCGTTACTGGCTCAAATCTACGACCCCATCGGCATACAAGAACGTCAAGCTGCGGACGAGCAATTAGGAAACATTCGGAGGGAGCTCGTGGATCCCGATTCAGGTCAACACACCGACATCACAGATCTCCTGATGAAAGAAGTCGGCCTCCCCACTGGGCCAGGTCTCCTTGCGCTCAAGCGGGTTCCCTCAGAGGACGTCAACGCCAAGTACGCCCCTGTCTTTTGGCTCAGCTCGACCGATGACGGCCACCCTCACACCGAGAACCTCGAGCAGTTCACGGACGACTGAGGCGCGGGCCGTCGGGGCCGGTCTCCTGTCACCTGCCCCTTGAGGCTCACAAACCTCTGCGGCCGCCGGGAGCGACCTCGGCTCTCGCCCGCTCGTCGAGCCGCGCTTATCCGAAGTGCTGCTCGACTGCAGCGATGTCCCCGTAGGAGGCCTGCGCCCCCACTGAGGTCGTCGCGAAGGCGGAGACGGCTGAGGCCGCACCTGCCGCCTCCTTGAGCCCGGCGCCTGCGGCGAGCGCCGCCAGCAGCGTGCCCAGGAAGGAGTCGCCAGCACCGGTGGTGTCCACGACATTCACCGGGAACGGATCGACCGGGGTGATCTCCTCCCCCTCGATCACTATCGACCCGCGGCCCCCCAGGGTCACCACCGCGGAGGGGATGCCCATCGCGGCCAAACGCCTCGCGCAATCACCCCAGTCCGTGGCGTCGTCGGCCCGCTCGCGCTCCGGCTCGGCCGCAACGTCGCTCGTACCCGGCTTCAACATGTTGGCGAGCTCATGCTCGTTGACGACCAAGACATCGATCGCCTCCAGGAGCCCGGCGGACAGGACCGGGTGGAACGGAGAGTTGTTGAAGACCACGCGGGTACCGGCGTCGTGGGCGATGCGGGCCGCGGCCTCCACTGCCTCAGGGCTGACCTCCATGCACAGCCCCAGCACGCGGGCCTCGCCGATGACGCCCTGGTGCTGCTGCGCGGTCGAGACGTTCACCCTCCCGTTCGCACCGGGAGACACCACGATGGTGTTGTCCCCCGCAGAGTCCACGGTGATGATCGCGGTGCCGGTGGCCACGTCCTCGCGCTGAACCGCGGAGGTGTCCACGCCGGCGCGCTGGAGGGACTCGATGAGCAGGTCGCCGTGACCGTCGGCTCCGACGGCCCCGATCATCCTCACGTGAGCGCCGAGAAGACCGGCCTGAACCGCCTGGTTCGCGGACTTGCCTCCCGGCAGGATCACCAGGTCCTCCCCACTGATCGTCTCACCGGGCTTGGGGAAGCGCTCCGTTCGGACCGTCAGGTCAGCATTGAGGGACCCGAAGACGGCGACCTCGCCGGATACGTCACCCAGGACAGCTCGCACACCAGCTCCCATCTCCGGTTCCTCTCTGTGATGCAGCACGGACACACGTCCCATCACACCACACCTCACCGTGAGGCAGCACTCCTGCCGGTCCTGACCATCGGGCGGCGCAGGCTCGTGCGGCGGGCCGCCGCCTGGCAGGCCTCCACCAGGACGTCGATGGCCAGCGGGCGGGGCTGCTCGGCGCGAGTGACCACCTCGACGCGCCGCTGCTCGCGGGCAAGCGGCCGCACCTGAACCCCCTCGTGCCGGTAGGCGCTCAGCGCCATCCCGGGCAGGAGCGCCGCCCCCACGCCGGCGGCCACCAGCGCCTGGACGGCCACGTAGTCGTCGCTGGCGTAGGCGGTCTCCGGCGTGAAGCCATTGGCCCTGCCCACGGCGATCAGCTGCTCGTGGCAGCGCGCGCACCCGGTCACCCAGCGGCACTGCGCGCCGTCGGCGATGTCCTCGATGCCGAGGGGATGGGTGACGAGGTAGAGGACGTCGTCGAGGAGGCGGACCGTCTCCAGGTCCTCACCGGCGTCGTCGTCGATGTAGGAGAAGGACAGGGCGGCATCGACCCGCCCGCGACGCAGGGAGTCCAGGGCCTCGGGCGGCTCGGCATCGACCAGCTCGATCTCCAGGCCCGGATGCCGCCGGGAGACGACGGCGAGGATGCCCGGGACCAGGGAGGCCACCGCCGAGGGGAAGGCGGCGAGGAGGATCCGCCCCTCCTCGGCGTGCGCCATGGCGACCGCCTCGCGCTCGGTCCGCTCCAGCAGGTCGATGACCTCCCGTCCGCGGGCGGCCAGGGCCCGCCCCTCCTCGGTGAGGCGGACGCCGCGCCCCGCCCGGGTGAGCAGCACGGCACCGGTGGCCCGCGACAGCGCGGCGAGCTGGTGGGACACGGCGGACTGGCTGTAGCCCAGGGACTCGGCGGCGGCCGAGACGGTACCGAGGCGCGCGAGCTCGACGAGGGCCCGCAGCTGCTGCACGTCGATCACGGCCACCAAGTATGTCGCACATGCGCCGCATGTATGTCGCGCATCGATGGATATGGGACGAAACATTCATTGGACCGATAGGCCGGCGACCCTGACCATGAGGGCCATGACAGAATCCGCAGAGCCCGCAGAAGCCGCAGAACCCGCAGAACCCGCCGCCGCGGGGCCCGACCGCGGCCCCGATCTCAGCGCCCCCGCCCCGGGCGACGGCATCCCCGCCCCGGACCACAGCGACCCGGACGCCTCTGCCCCGGACGACGGCGACTCCGGCCTCCCCGACCCAGGCGCCACCGCCCCCGTGGGTCTCGACTTCGAGGCCGTCGTGCGCCCCTTCGAGGCCGTCTCGGCGGTTCTGCCCGAGACCCCCGCCTGGTCCTACCCCCTGCTCAGCGCGGCGGCCGGAGTCGAGATCGTCGTCAAGCACGAGAACATCCAGCCGACCGGGGCCTTCAAGGTGCGCGGCGGGGTGGCGCTCATGGCCTCGCTCGACGAGGAGGAGCGGCGCCGCGGCGTGGTCACCGCCTCCACCGGCAACCACGCCCAGTCCCTGGCCTGGGCGGGGGCGCGCAGCGGG
>ERZ773213.1205-NODE-1205-length-14002-cov-2.778519_pt1 | contig 14002 bp, 17 predicted proteins | sample MGYA00580996_ERZ773213 | MGnify/ENA primary metagenome ERZ773213 (study PRJEB29015, sample SAMEA2738152) | human oral metagenome | biome: human oral; feature: human-associated habitat; material: saliva | place: China | collected 2197 ...
TCTATATTCATATTCTTCATTTATAAGATTAACATCAGCATCGTCTAAACGAGTACAGTTGTATTTCTTTATATTACTATTCAAAACTTTACCTTGTGAACAATTTTCTCTAAAGAAAAGATAATCACGAACATCAACATCATCGTATTGATATTGACGTCCATTTGAAAATACAATCTTTAATGTTTTAAATTTATCCTCATTATCTATACACTCTGAATATAAAACATTACTACTTCTATACCATGCCTTATCCACATTGTTAGAATATACATTTAATAATTTTGCCATATGAATTATATTAAAAATTAAACATAATGCAAAGATACAACATTATTATATAAAAACAAAAAAATAGCCAACATTTCTGTTAGCTATTATATTATTTGTGAAAATAAATTACTTCTTAAACTTTTCATATTGTCTTTTCATGGCACGACCCATAGTATCAGCAGCATCGTTATAATACTTATCTTCCTTGTCCTTGTTGCGATAATATTGATAATCTTCTTGGTCTTCCTTACCCTGATTAAAAGCATGATGCTTAAATAACTTATCTGTCATATCCTTATCATCATATTCAGGTGATTCTGTGCGATAAGATTTTGCTCTTCGATATAATTCTTTATCGCCTCTATCTTTTGCACGTCCAGCTACACGACCAAGCATATACTGTCCGCTTTTAGTATCACCTATTTCATTTAAAGCTCTTTTAACAGACCGCTCTACAAGTCTATGAAGGTCACTTTCTGTAAGTCTCACAATTTTCTTCATTGTTATATAACGTTAAATTAAATCTTTATTTAATATAAATATCATATTTAAACTAAAATTATCTCTATCAAATTGATATCGCCATTATTTTCTCAATATAATCATGACATAATTTGCAGATTTTTGAAAGAAATCTCAGATGTTGAGTCATTAAAGTTTTTAAGATGTTTCATGGTGTTTTTTAAATAAAAATTTTGTTACAACCACTTGTTTCACTTGACAAGAGACGTTTTTTAATTATCTTTTATAAAACAATTAATGAACCAATTGAAACAATTATATAGTAAAGAATTAGACGAAGTAGCATTATATATGGAAACAACAGTTCTTTTAGAATTACCTTCCAAAGAACTTCTTCCAGAACATTTTATGATAGCTATTCTAGATACCAAGGAATGCCATGCTCATATGCTTTTAGAAAATTCGATAAAAGAAAGTAATATTGAGAATCTTAGAGAAGTAATTGCAGAGGCATTACGTACATCTAACAATGAAATAAATGGTATAAATAAAAGTATCAAAGATACACCATTTAGTAAAGAAATGTCTACTATGCTTGATAATGCTGATGCTGAAAAAGAAGCTACTGGGTGCAATATACTTGGTACTGAACATTTCTTATTAGCAATTCTTAATCCTAAATTTAACTTCAAGTGTGGTAAAATATTAAATAGTGCAGGCATAGATTATCAATCTATTTTTGATAAATGTAAGTCAAATAACAAAAAAACAAAGCGCAATAATAGTAATAGAGGAAATAAAATGAAAATCCCTTCAAAAACACAAGTTAATGTAAATTCAGTGGTGTCAAAAGAGGAATTTATTAAAGAATACACAATTAACTTGAACCAACTTGATAGAGAAGGAGGAATCGATAACATCGTTGGGCGAGAAAAAGAAATCCAAATAATAACACAGGTTCTTGCAAGGCGAAAGAAGAACAACGTTATACTTGTAGGAAAAGGAGGTGTTGGTAAAACTTCAGTTATTTATGGACTCGTTAAATTAATCAACCAGCATAAAGCACCAAACATCTTCAATGGAAAAGAACTTTTGATGCTTAATATTATGAAAATGGTATCAGGCACAAGTTTAAGAGGTATGTTTGAAGAACGTGTTCAAGGACTGTTTGAAGAGTTGGAAAATAGTGAAAAATATATTCTCGTCATCGACAATATGCAAGCGGTACTTAAAAATGGTAATAAAGATAGAGATACGGATCTTTCAGATAAAATAGGAAAGATATTAGACAATGGAAATGTCCGTGTTATGGGAACTATATCTTTTAAAGATTATAGAAATTGTTTAGAAAGTAATACACAATTATCACGAAAATTCCAGAAAATTATCATAGAACCTAATAATATAAAAGAAACAGTATCTATTATTAAGGAAAATAAAAAATATTACGAAGATTTTCACAATACAACTTATAGTGATTCTATTATTGAAAAAGCCGTAGAATTGTCGGAAAAATATATTACAGACAGATGTTTACCTGATTCTGCTATTGATGTTATAGACCTTGCTGGGGCTAGCTTATCTATTTTAAAAAAGGAACCAGAAGAAATAACAAAAACTAGATATAGAATAAATGAGATTGATTCTTCTAAAAAAGAATTGATGAATACTGGTCAATGGGAAAAGGTAGAAGAATTAAATAACGAAGAAAAAAAGTTAAACAGAATTATAACAGACTATAATAGAGAAAATAAAAAGTCAAAAGACAATATTACCCCTGTTCAAGAAAATGACATTACAAAAGTAGTGTCAGATATTACAGGGGTACCAATCACTAAATTATCCACCAATGAAAAAGAAAAAGTAGCCAATATTGATAAAATATTGAAAGAAAGTATAATTGGTCAAGATGAAGCCGTAAATGCTATTACAAGAGTTATTAAAAGAAATAAGATAGGACTTGGGGACAAAACAAAAACAATTGCTAATATTCTTATGATGGGTCCTTCAGGTTGTGGAAAAACTCTTATTGCTAAAAAATTAGCAGAAGAAATTTTCGGAGATGATAAAGCACTTGTAAGAATAGATATGTCAGAATATTCAGAAAAAAATTCCGTTGCTAGATTGACTGGTGCTGCGCCAGGATATATTGGTTACGAAAGTGGCGGACAGTTAACTGAAGCAATTAAAAATAAACAATATTGCGTTTTATTACTAGATGAAATAGAAAAAGCTGACTCAGAAATTTATAACTTATTCTTACAATTATTTGACGATGGAAGACTAACCGACTCATCTGGTCAAATTATTAATTTTAAAAATGTTATTGTCCTTATGACATCAAATATTGGTGCTAAAAAAGCATCTGAATTTGGTCATAAAATAGGTTTCTTATCAAATGAAGAAGATAACAAAAAATCAATAATTGAAAAAGAAATGAAGGGTAAATTTACGCCAGAATTTCTTAATCGTATTGACAAAATAGTTTATTTCAATAATCTAAGTGATAATGATTTGAAAAAAATCACTAAACTTGAAATCAATAAATTTGTTGAACGGGTTAATTCTATTGGATATAATGTAACTTATACTGATAATGTTGTTGAATACATCTCCCAAAAAGCAATTAAGAAGAAAGAGTACGGAGCAAGACCAATTATTAGATTAGTTCAAAATGAACTGGAAGACAAACTTACAGATGAAATTCTAATGGGAAATTTTGAAAATGGTCATACATTCTGCTTCGATTTCAAAGATAACAATATCATTATCACTTAAAACAGACGAGCTGACATGTTTACACATATCAGCTCGTTTAATCTTTACTAAACTTTTCTTATGTTAACCAAAAATAGCTATAGCAGCAAGGAAAATCAATACTACACAACCAACCCAAAAGAAATAGTTTAATGAAGCCTTCTTAACTAAGGCAGATACTTTTGAAAATAACTTCTTCATAATAATTCGATTTATATGTTTATAAATACTAATTAAAGTAGAAATGTAATGTTATTTTAACACTAATTTTGATACTAAATTTTTGTTAAAATAAAAAAATGATTTGTATATCTAATTTTTTCTACTTACATTTGCAAACGATTTATTAATGGTTAAAAACTATTTATGTTTATATAGACTAATAGAAATGGTAAATAAAATAAATACAATAAGAACGAATAAAGTAATACTAAAAGAAAACTTTTCAGACAAAGTTAAAGTGATTCAAAGTTTCTTGAATAAAAACTTTATTCGTGCCAAATATACAGGAGAAGATGATAATGGTATATTAAGAAATTACCCAATCGTCGTACAAATGGACGAAAATGGACAACCTTCAAAAAAATCATTAACAGACCAACAATTATTTTATCTCCTGCAAAATAAATTCAAAACTATTTTGCCAAAAGAACAAGGCAGAGATAAATTTATTATACAAGTATTAAAAGATTGGTACAGTCAGAAGATTACCAAACATGGTACTCTAACTAAATACGACTTTTAATTAATAAGAGGTACAAATGGCACAGAACTGAGTCTCACACAGTGCCCAAATGTAATATGATTTTATATATCATTTTACGCCTCATTAAAAAATAAAAATGATGAGAAATTTCAAACAATTATTTCTAATGGTTCTTTTTGCGATTCTGTCCACAATTACAGCAAACGCACAAACTTGTTCACATGGATTTGATTGGACAAAATTAATTAGAGCTATGATTCATATCGAAAGCAAAGGTAAAGCCAATGCGAGAAATGGTAAATCATTAGGGGTACTTCAAATCACGCCATCAGCAGTAGCTGAATGCAATAGGATTCTGAAAAAGAAAAAAATTAAGAAACGTTACACACTTGAAGATAGAAGAGACCCTCAAAAGTCTAAAGAAATATTTATTCACCTTCAAGAACATTTTAACCCAGAACACAGTTTAGAAAAAGCTACTAAATGCTGGAATCACGGTTTTTACGTAAAAAATATTAAAAAATTACCAAATACGTATTACCATAAAGTTATGAGACAAATGTCAAGAATGTAAATGACATAAAAAGCGATAGATTAACTATCGCTTTTTTTTATTTTCAATATCCTACTATTTTGTCACCAAACTTCTCTTTCCATCCTGGGATATTTAGATTTTTATAAGCCTCAACAGCTGCCATTGGAACTTCTATTTTGTCTATTTTGTCAAAAATATCAAAACTAAACGTTGGTGGTATGAGACTTTGAAAACGTACAGAACCATTTCTCCTACCATCTCTTCCACCGTAATACGAATAAACAAAATCCCCTATGTTTTTAACAGTAGAAGGAATAATAAGTTTTTCAATATGTGTGTTCCTAAAAGCACTATTACCGATATCTACGATTCATGTAGACTAATTTCGGACAAATTATGGCACTCATAAAAATCTTCTAATAATATACTTTTGATATTTTTAGAAAGTATAACTTTTTTAAGCATATTATTATTATAAAAACAGTTGTTTCTAATACTTTCTATAGTATCAGGTAAAATAATCTCTTCAACTCCTGTATTATTAAAAGTGCAACTATTCAAATCTCGTCCAGTAAATTTGGAAAAATCTATTTGCGTAATATTTTGTAGATTTTGACCGCCAAGAGAAGTATTAATTGTAATTCCTTCTTTAAATTCACCATTCATATCTAAATCATTCCAACCTTTGTGTAAACTGACCAAATTAGTAGAAAAAGGATTGAACTCTCCTTTTATAATTTTTACACTCTCATCTCCTTCAACAAACAATCTAATTGTATTTGTATTTGTATTCTCAACTACACGATTGTATTTTCCCCACACCCTTTGAGAATCAGTACCTACAAATGGTTCCAAATAATCTGAACCATTTCGATACAATTCAATATCATTCAATGTCTCAAATATTTTTAAATGCTTCATAAATCACTTTTTATTATAAATATTTAATACACATTTATAATACAATAATTTGTTTTTATCTGATATTTTATGTATCTTTGCAAAAATAACATTATATTAGATATGAAAGAAGATAAAGAGATTGGTTATATAGCATTACCTAAAAACAAAGTGTCAGAGTTAAACTTGGAAGATAATAAAGAATATGATAGTTCAGATATTGAATTATATAGATACGGCATGAGTGTTTTTCGTAGATTATTTGATTTAGTACCTGTTACCGATATTTCGATTCATGAATATTATATGGTAGAATGTAGCGAGATAGATAAAGCACATACTGACCTACAACATGTAACTTGTAAACGCATTAAAATTATTAAAAAAATTACTATTGAAGATATCGCAGAAAATATTGATGAATATCGACAGAACTTAGTTGAAAACTTAGTAATAACATGTGATAAAGATTGTCACGGACGTATAACAAATTCAGAAGATAGATGTGTAATGTCTATGCATGGTAGATTAGGTACTGTAATTTATAGTGGAATATTTGGGACAGTTTACCTTGATGCATTCCGTTGCACTTGTCATCTTACCAGTAATGATAATATAGTAGTTTCTAATGGTAAATCAAATAGGATTAACGCAAGTAAGACCAGTAATACATTTATTTTGCGTGAAGAAGATAATTCTTTATCCGTAACTGGTGGGTTTAATAATATTATTTCAACGGGTAAAAATAATATTATCTCATGTATCAGTGAATCAAATAGAATAATATGTAATGGAGAAAATAATATTGCTTATCTGTATGGAAATAATAATAGCATTAAAGCAACAGTAGGAACAACTATTATATATTCGGAACGTAACAGTGAAAATGAGAAAGAACCTGCAACCGTAAAAACATTCTATATTGATGGTATTAATATTAAACCAGATACATGGTACATTATTGAGAATGGAGAAATAAAAGAATGTGATAAATAAATAATTTATAAAACTTGATTGACAATTTAAAAAATGTATCAGTCAAGTTTATTTCTATCTTACATATATGAATGAAGATTTATTAAATAAACAGTTTCAAAAACTTGTCGTACATCAACAATGTAAAAATATAATAGATAAATTTTAAACTGGATTAGAACGTAAGAAACTATTCAATAAAAATTATAAACATTAAAAATGGAAACATTTGAAAATATTAGAAACGAAAATAGACTATTATTTGAATACGTTAGAGGTAGTCATCTTTACGGTTTGAATAATGAAGATTCAGATTTAGATACAGGTGGGCTGTTTATCTGCAATCCATCCGACTTAACAGGACTTGGACTTAATTATTCTCCACAGGTAGCAGATAGTAGAAATGATACAACATGGTATGAATTAGGTAAGTATTTTCAAATGCTTCTTAAATCAAACGCAACCGTTCTTGAAACACTGTTTATACCAGAGGATAAAATGATTTTAAGACCATCACCTCTCCTCGATGAATTATTTGCAAATAAAGAAAAATTCATTACCAAGCAGTGTTTTAAACCTTTCGTGGCTTATTCTATAGAACAAATAAGAAAGGCACGTGGACTTAATAAAAAGATTGTTAATCCAGTTACCAAACGCTTAAAGCCAATGGATTTCTGCTATACATTTAAGGACCAAGGTAGTACCAAAATGGAGTATTGGTTGGAATATAGAGGTATGAAACAGGAATATTGTGGTCTTGTTAAAATCCCTAATATGGAAGGTATCTATGGTGTATATTACGACTGGGGACAACACTTTCAAAAGGAAGGAATTGAAGGCAAAGATTTCGAAGGTTGTTATATACGTAGACTTAACACAAAAGATATTATTACACGTTTAAAGGACGCACAAGCTAATAATAATCAAGCAGGTGTAGAAATAGAAACGAGACTTCTTAAACGCTCTTATATGGAAAATATGGCTGGGTTTATCATGAAATATATCAATGCTACGGTTTGGGAGGACTTCTGGTATTGGTTTTATGATAACCAAACCCCTAAAGGGTATAATGGTATCGTGAGAGAAAATTCAAACGAGATGGTCCTATCACCAGTAGCTAAAGGAGAGAAGCCAATATGTTACATGTCTTTTAATTCTAACGGATATTCAGCGCATTGTGCAGACTATAAGCATTATAAAGAATGGGAGGAAAAACGTAATGAAAAAAGATATAAATCAAATCTTACAAAGAATTATGATTCTAAAAATATGATGCATAGTTTCCGTTTAATTCAAATGGGACTTGAAATTGCAAGTGGAGAGGGAGTAAATCTTGATAGAAAGAAGATGGGTGATAGAGATTTGCTTATGAACATTAGAAATCATAAATATGAGTATGATGAACTTATGGATATGATTGATAAAAAGAAAGAAGAAATGGACGAAGCGATGAAAAATTCTACTCTTCCAGAAACTATAGATGTACAAATGGTCGAAGATATTCTGCAAAACATCAGAAAGAAACAACTAATCTTATAATTATAAATTTCATATTTTAGAAATATTAACCATTTATTCTTCAGTATTAGTAATTTAATCAGTATCTTTGCATTATAATTTTAATAAATGAGAAAATATGAAATACGAAAGATTTAGAGAAGTAGTTAATGTCATTGTTAAGGAAATGAATGAAGATGCAATGACAAAGTTTGAAAATAGTGCTGCAGAGCTAAATATGACAGATAAGGAATATGCTAAGCATATCGGTTTGTCTGATGATGAATTTAAGGCACTTGTCAGTGGCAATTGTTCCATTTCCACATTTGCATCTGTTATGTCAAATGCTGGATATGTTTTGGATGTCAAGACGTTTAGTGAGGCTGGATTCCCAGAAGATGAATACTACGTTATTGACAAGCCAACGACTAATGATGTAACAAAGTAAAATTATTAAAAAGAAGTTGGGCGTATTGCTCAACTTCTTATCTTTATGTAATATGGCAAGAAAGAAAAAAGAAGAAATTAAAGTATATAAACCAAGCAAATACCAGTTAGCTATATATGATTTTGTAGAACACGGTCTAGGCAATGCAGTTATATCAGCATCTGCAGGGTCTGGTAAAACGTATACGATTATTAAGTTATTGGATTATATTCCAAAAGATAAAAAAGTACTTATAGTTGCTTTTAATAGAGATATACGTCAAGAAATTAAAGCAAAAGTTATTAACGCTGGGCATAAAAATGTTCAAGTGGATACCTTTCATAGTCTTGGGTATAAGATATTAAACGCCAATTTTAATAGACGATTCGTTAATAATGACCCTAATGAGTATAAGTATTCAAACTATATCAGTAATAATATTTCTCAACTGTCTACAATAAACACATTTAGACTTGGTAAACAATTCTCTCAATATCTTTCAAACATACAGAATCTTGTTAATTTTGGAAGATGCTACTTATCAGAAACTGTAGAAGATTTAGATAAGGTTTGTGAACGCTACGGAATCATTTGTATTGCGGATGAGAAAGAAGTCGCTGTCAAAGTGTTGGAGTGGGGTGAAAAGTGTCTTGATGAAATTGATTACACGGATATGGTATGGCTACCAAATACCCTTCATCTTGATAGTAAGTTTTATAAGTATGACTGGATTATCGTGGATGAATGCCAAGACTTAAATATGGTAGAAAAAGATATGTTATTTACTTGTCGACGTATGGGTACACGTATGCTATTTTTTGGCGACAAAGCACAAGCAATTTATTCTTTTTCAGGTGCCGACTCGGAAGCGTTTGATAAATTAAGAGAATTAGAAGATACAATTCAGTTACCTCTATCAATCAGTTACCGTTGTCCTAAAAACATAGTTGAATATGTGCATTATCTTGTCCCTACTATAGAATATGATAAGAAGAACAAAATCAAAGGTGAAATAATAGAAAATGCCAATTTGTCAGATGTCAAAGATGGTGATATGATTTTGTGCCGTAATAATGCCCCTCTAGCTAAGATTTATATCGAACTTTTAAGAAATGGTGTCAAAACTAAAATTCTTGGCAAGGATTATTCTGCCAATTTGTCAAAAACAATCAGAAATACAAAAGAAGAGTTATTGAATGTAGACCTTAGTATGCAAGGAGTCTTTTCTAAATTGTATGATATATTTTACGATTTAGTAGAAACGACAATGCATAAGCAGAATATAACAAAAGAAGAAGCTCTAACAAGTTCCAGTATTATATCTAAACTTGATGAAATAAAAGTATTAGAAATTCTTTCAGAGGGACTTACTACAAGCAAGGAATTACAAGAACGTATAAAGGATATTTTTACCGATAATAAGGAAAGTGGTATTATACTATCTACTATACATAAATCTAAAGGACTAGAATCACCCAATGTATATATAGCATGTAAATCTCTTATGCCTTCAAAGACTGCTAAACAGCCTTGGGAGATTGAGCAAGAAAATAATCTTATATACGTAGCTTATACACGTACCAAAAATAATTTGGGCTTTCTTGATGAGACAGAATTTAAACAATTCGATGCTTATAATCCAGAAACTATCCGCTCACTTAAATCGAAACAATATATAATTGATAAATTATATAACAAAAATAGAAATGAAGTAACTACATTGGACCAAGCACGACATATAATAGAAAAAGCTGAAAAACTTAGTGGTACAACTCAAGATAAAAGTGAACTTACATCTAAGCCAATTATTAAACCTAAAAATGCCATTGAAGCATTTGAAAATATAATGAACAATAAGAAAATAAAAATAATTAGGAGAATTAAAAAATGATAAAAGTAAAGAAAATTGTTAAACTTTCAGCTGCATGGTGTGCTCCATGTAAAGCATACGCAAGTGTTTTTGAAGAGGTATCTAATAAAGAAGAAAACAAAGATATTAAGTTTGTATCTTATGATGTAGAAGATGATGATGAAGGTAATGAATTAGCTGAAAAATATCATGTAAGAAATATTCCTACCTCATTATTCTTTGACGAAAATGATGAACTAATTTACAAGTTAAGCGGTAGCGTTAATAGTAATATTCTACAAGATTTAATTAACAAGCACAAATAATATGATTATAGGTCTAAGTGGAAGAATGAGGTCGGGCAAGTCTGAGCTTACCAGACTTCTAATTGATAAAGGTTACAAAAGCATTTATTTTGCACTGCCTCTTAAGAAAATGTGTATGGAATGGTTAAACGTTTCAAATATAGACGTTTTTAACCAAATGAAAAAGACTAATGAGTCATTGAATATTCTCTTTGATAAAGATGCGTGTGAATACTTTGCTAAACGTATTGAAGTACCTGACGATGTTATTTGGAATATTGTTCAGAAAGAAAATATAAATGGCGTAATGATTAAAAATGTACGTCATTTGCTTCAGTTCTTAGGTACAAATATCATACGATATATTAACCCAGATTGGCACATGGAGAAAATCAGGGAATACATCCAATTACATCCTGCCGATTATGTTATAGAAGATGTGCGTTTCCCGAATGAAAAAAGAATGATTGAGGAAATGGGTGGTGACACTTGGTATATTGTAAGACCAGATATTTCCAATGTATCAAATCACCTTTCAGAAATTTCTCTTAATTGGCAACTGTTCGGAAATAACGTACTGTTCAATGATGGTACACTTAATGATTTATTAAACAAGTGGTCTAATTTCATTGATGATTATCAACATAATAAAGAACTAAGAGACGAAACAATCGAACTATTAAAGAAAGAGAAAACGTCAGATGCATTTAATCTATGCGATAAATTGATGATTTCTCAAGACTTCTTTAATTATAAACCATTTGCTTACGACCCTGATATTAAGAATGAAGCAACAATAAAACCTGTTATTGAAGATGGAAAATATAAAGTTGCAATTCTATGGAATGACGGTCGTAAACCAGATGTAATATCTAATTCTCTTAATATAGAAGATTTTAAAAATCTGTTATAAATATGAAAACCTATGATATTAAATTTAATGATGGAGAAAAAATTTATTTCACATCAGATACACATTTCAATCATGAAAATATAATAAAATTCTGTAATCGGCCTTATAAATCGGTTGAAGAAATGAATAATGACATGATTGAGAAATGGAATAATAAAGTTCCAAAAGATGCCTTAGTATTCCATCTCGGAGATTTTGCGTATGGTAAATTCGCTGATACAAAAGGAATACGAGATAAACTGAATGGTAAAATAATACTTATCAAAGGTAATCACGATTGGAAAAATAATGCATCATCACCTACTCAAGAAAAGTTATTATTTGAAGACGTTTATAATCAACTATTGATTAAAATAGATAAACGATATGTTTACTTAAATCATTATCCATTTTTGTGTTACGCTGGCACATATTCGGATGTTGAGGACCAATATTATCAATTATTTGGACATGTCCATTCGAGAAAGCATATACAAACTATAGGAAAAGATGATGAACGTCTCAAATATCTATTTCCAACACAATATGATGTCGGTGTAGACAATAATAATTTTACACCATTATCATGGAAAGATGTGGATAATATAATTTCATATCAAGTAAACTCTTATTATAAAACATAAAATACGATATAAAAAGCGGTCGAAAATTTCGACCGCTTTACTTTTTACGTCTCTTCTTCTGTTTCTTCGTTAATATCTAACCCATGCTTGTTTCGCCTTCTATCAGCTAACACTTTAGTCAATCCAGAACCAGCCAAATAGCCACCAGTGCATAAAATGAAAAATCCTGCGTCCCATAGACTTGTCTTAATATAGCCATTTGCGGTTACATCATATACAAGCACAAAACAAATAGTTAAGTTCACAAGAGCACTTATTATTGCTGACAGCATTAAGACAAAGCTCTTTGTACTATTTGATGACTTTGTATCAAGTAATGTTTTAAAATATTCAGTAGTCTTCATAATTCTTTGTGTTTTTACCATATAATTTTATTATTGTTTGCTAACTAAAGGACAATTAAAAACATTTTATAAATAAATATCATAATTCGACACTAATATATCTGATAAAATCAAATTGAACAAATATTTATGTTATAATGAATATCGACATTTAAAAATGACTAATATAAAGAAAATAATAAATGAAGAATTAAACAACATTGTTCAAGAAAAAGATGGTGGAAAAGTATATAATGGTATTATCAAAAGTCTTGACCATGTGGATAGGGTTTTTGATTCTATTGAAGATGGACTGAATATTGTCCGACAAGAAAATGGATTTACAAAACGTAAATTCTATAGACTTGCAAAAGATGCTAAACGTATACGGAAATCTATACAAAATCTCAGAGACATAATGAAAAAAACATATTATAACATATAAACTATGAAAAACATTAAATTATTTGCAACAACAGCTTTAAAGAATAACTTTGAAAATTCAACAGACTATGTAAAACCATATGTTAGTCTAGATGAATCAACAAATAAAGTGAACTATAATAAATAAAAATCAATCATAAAGTTAACGGTAACTCAAGGATAAATGTCCAATAAATTATAAATCGGTATTAATACATTTATTTAGCATTAATACCGATTATTATTTTGTAATTTGTAGATACAAAAGCATCATGATATACTATAGAACGATAGTTATTCGTTAACAAATTCTAATGCATTCGGTCCTACATTCTCCCACTCTTTTAATACTTCCCAAATTCTCTTTAATTCTTCTTCTGAAGCATTATTTAAAAACTCATTAAGTTCTTTTATAAGTGGAGACATTTCGTTTACATCTTCTTCATCAGTTGGTACATACGGTCCTATCTCATTCAAATAACTCCATTCTTCAGCTTCTTTTTCTAATAAGTCTTTTGGCGTATTATCAAAGTATTCTTTAAGTTGCTTTAGTAGTTTTTCCATAATTATTAATATAATTCTTTAATTTCTGTATTTCATCTTTATTCCAATAATCTAAAACTAAAGATATTGTATATTCGCCATTTTCTTCTTGTTTTAATGTCGGTGCTGACATACTCGAATCTTTTAACAGCATGTACTCTGAATATAGTTCACCTATTTTTCTTCTTTTCTCTGCGTCTTGATTAATCAGTTCGCACCAATCGTTAATTACTTTTTCTGTATCCATATCTTTTATCTTTTCAGCAAAAGTACACATAAAAGCTCATAATACCAAATAAATTAAATATTTTTATAATTTTTCTTTGGTAATTAAAGAAATAAACTGCATCTTTGCAATAATAAACATTTTGCTTCATTTTAATATACCATTAAAACGATGTAAAAATATCAAATTTGTTTAAAGAAATATTAGAAAGAAATAATTATTCACTAAAATAATAAACAAGTTATTTTTATGACATATTTATTAT
>ERZ773213.1210-NODE-1210-length-13975-cov-9.489583_pt1 | contig 13975 bp, 11 predicted proteins | sample MGYA00580996_ERZ773213 | MGnify/ENA primary metagenome ERZ773213 (study PRJEB29015, sample SAMEA2738152) | human oral metagenome | biome: human oral; feature: human-associated habitat; material: saliva | place: China | collected 2197 ...
ACGAATACGGACGTTTGAACTCAGATTCATTTGAACGTAACTCTAAGACAGAAGTTATGGCTTCAGCAGTTAAAGATGCTACAAACTCAATGGACATCAAATTGGTTGTAACTCTTACTAAGACTGGTCACACAGCACGTTTGATTTCTAAATACCGTCCAAATGCTGATATCTTGGCATTGACATTTGACGAATTGACAGAACGTGGATTGATGTTGAACTGGGGTGTTATCCCAATGTTGACAGAAACTCCATCATCAACTGATGACATGTTTGAAATTGCTGAACGTAAAGCAGTTGAAGCAGGTCTTGTAGAATCTGGTGATGATATCGTTATCGTTGCTGGTGTACCAGTTGGAGAAGCTGTTCGTACAAATACAATGCGTATTCGTACTGTTCGCTAAACAAATACATGAAACCAATGATTACAAGAGAATCATTGGCTTTTTTTATTCAGTAAAAAATGTTATAATAGGGTGAAAAAGGAGAGATGATGGTTAAGAGAGATTTGATTCGTAATTTGCTGATCCTTGTGATAGCAATTTTCATTTTTGTTGCCTTGCGTCTATTAGTTTTTACTCCCTATACAATAAAATTACAAGATTCAAACCGCTATCTTACTGAGAATGATTTTGTTTTAGCGATTAGAGGAGAAAAAATTCAGAGGGAAGATTTTGTTCTTTACGAAGTAGATGGTAAGGAATATGTAGGACGAGTGATTGCCAAAGGAAATGATTCATTTATCTATATGGATGACGTCTTATATCTGAATAATAAGATTAAAACTGAGAATTACTTATCTAGTATAAAGGAAAAATACCTAGCAACACCAGGTAACTCAGGTTATTTTACGCACGATTTTAGCCTGCAGACGCTGACTGATTCAAAAACTCGTAAGATTCCGAAGGATTCCTACTTGATATTAAATGATAATCGACAGAATACAAGAGATAGTCGAGAGTTTGGTCTAATTTCAAGCAAGCAGATTCAGGGAGTCATTTCATTCAGAATTTCCCCATTGAAGAAGTTTGGCTTTATTGAGAATAAGTAGAAAACAAAAAGAAGAGGCCTAAGTCTCTTCTTTTTTGGGTATTTAGATCTTATTCAAGCCAATCTGAGTTAAAGCCTAAGATTATGTCACTTAGGAAATCTTTAATCTTTTTTTCTGGTTTCTTGGTGGAAGATATTTTGCCAGTTTTCATGACGTCGCCAGATGCTTGTGTGAAGAATGTCGTCAATTTGATAACGGATAAGCTTGGTTTTGTGGCTGATAGAAATCAGTTCAAAATTTTTGATCTTTTTTTCTGAGGATTTTTCAGCCTGGAATTCAGCCTTATTTAGCTGACGACCATCTTGGGAAATATAGAAAAATTCTTCAGAAAGTAAATTGTCTAACTGACTTCCTTGGTCAACTAGTTGTTCACGCATTAGGAGTTTTTTATAGACATTATCAAGAATTTCATCTTCTGGTATGGGAGCGGGTTCAATGTGAATATCAATATCGAAAATGCCAAATCGTTCCATTAACATCTCTTCAACTTGATCGGCAATTTCGTGACTTTCATAGACGGAAAGGTCTGGATTCATTTCAAGGATAATATCTAGATAGATATTGCTACCATAAGTGCGACCTCTCTGGGACTTAACTTGTGTGATTTTAGGAATTTCAAGGATGGCTTGCTTATAGTCTTGTAAGAGGCTTTCATCAAATCCATCAGAAAGACTGAAGGAGGATTCCATAAAAATATCATAAGCAGTTTTTAAGATGAAGAAAGTAATAATAATGGCTACCAGCTGATCGACTAGGGGATAGTTCAAGGCGCTCGCTATAATAGCAATTGAAGTACCAAGGGAAGTGATAGCATCTGATAAGTTGTCTTTAGCCGCTGCTTCTAGGGCTTTAGAGTTGGCTCTTTTTGCAAGTTTTTTATTAAAGAGATAAACCCCAGTCATGATGATGGCTGAAATAAAACCTACGATAGCACCTAGAGGATCTATGGCTGTTACTTGCTTGGAAATAATCTTTTGAACGGTTTCAAATAAGACGTCCAGTCCAACAAAAAACATGATAAGGGAAGTGATCAAACTAGCCAGGTCTTCAATCTTCCAGTGGCCAAACTTATGGTCCATATCAGCTGGTTTTCGAGCCATTCGCAGACCAATAAGAACTGCAATATTAGCGACGATGTCGGAAATGTTATTGAAACCATCAGCAGTCAAACTAGAAGAATGTAGCATAGAGCCAGCAATCAGCTTAGCAGTAGAAAGAAGAATATAGGTCACAATAGCCAGCAAGGCACCCTGCTCGGCCAGTTTGAGATTTTTTGAGGGATTGTTCATGCTTACTCCTTTCAGATAGTACATTATAGCGTTTTTTTGACTTTTTTTCAAATAATCATTGGTAGGGACAGCTTATATAAAGAGCTAGGAGATTGTTGCAACTTTCTTGCTTTTTATCTTTTGATTCTGTTGACTCGGTACACCCTTTGAAGGTATTTTTTGGTATAATAAAAGCATTGACTTTGAAAGAGGAAGAAAAATGCATCCTTTATTAAACGGTATGAATGACTGTCAGGCTGAGGCGGTTCAAACAACAGAAGGGCCTTTACTGATAATGGCTGGGGCTGGTTCGGGTAAGACCCGTGTCCTGACCCACCGTATTGCCTATTTGATTGATGAGAAGATGGTCAATCCTTGGAATATCCTCGCCATTACCTTTACTAATAAGGCGGCGCGGGAGATGAGAGAAAGGGCTGAAAAACTTAAAACAGAGGCCCAAGATTGCTTAATTGCTACTTTCCACTCCATGTGTGTGCGTATCCTGAGACGAGAAGCAGATCATATTGGCTACAACCGCAACTTCACCATCGTTGATCCAGGTGAGCAGCGGACTCTGATGAAGCGAATTCTTAAAAATCTCAATCTGGACCCTAAAAAGTGGAATGAGCGCGCCATTCTGGGGACTATTTCCAATGCTAAGAACGACCTGATTGATGAGGTAGCCTATGAGAATATGGCAGGTGATATGTATACTCAGATTGTGGCCAAGTGCTACACGGCCTATCAAAAGGAATTGCGCCAGTCTGAAGCCATGGATTTTGATGATTTGATTATGCTGACCCTGCGACTTTTTGACCAAAATCCTGATGTCTTGACCTACTACCAGCAACGCTACCAGTACATCCATGTTGACGAGTATCAGGATACCAACCATGCCCAGTACCAGCTGGTCAAGCTCTTGGCTTCCCGCTTTAAGAATATCTGCGTGGTCGGAGATGCTGACCAGTCTATCTATGGCTGGCGGGGAGCCGATATGCAGAATATCCTGGACTTTGAAAAGGATTATCCAGAAGCTAAGGTAGTCCTGCTTGAGGAAAATTATCGCTCTACTAAGACCATCCTTCAAGCGGCTAATGAAGTCATCCGAAACAACCGCAACCGCCGTCCCAAAAATCTCTGGACTCAAAATGAAGACGGTGAGGAAATTGTCTACTATCGGGCTAATGACGAGCAGGACGAAGCTCTCTTTGTCGCTCGGACTATTGATCAGCTGAGCCGAGAAGGTTACAGTCATAAGGATTTTGCAGTTCTTTACCGGACCAATGCCCAGTCACGGACAGTGGAAGAAGCCCTGCTCAAGTCCAATATTCCCTATACCATGGTCGGTGGAACCAAGTTCTACAGCCGTAAGGAAATCCGCGATATTATTTCTTATCTCAATCTCATCGCCAATCCTAGCGATAATATCAGCTATGAGCGCGTGGTCAATGAGCCTAAGCGTGGTGTCGGACCAGGAACGGTGGAGAAAATTCGAGATTTTGCGTCCAGTCAGGAAATGTCTTTACTGGATGCATCGGCCAATATCCTGCTGTCGCCAGTCAAGGGTAAGGCTGCTCAGGCGGTCTATAATTTTGCCAATATGCTTCTGGATTTACGGGAGCGCTTGGATGATTATACAGTGACGGAGCTGGTAGAGGCTGTGTTGGAAAAGACAGGCTATGCTGCAGCCTTGGCTGCTCAGGCAACGCTGGAAAGCCAAGCACGGATTGAAAATATCGAAGAATTCCTATCTGTAACCAAGAACTTTGATGAAAGTCCAGATAATCCTGCTGAGGAGTCTGGCCTAGATAAGCTCAGCCGTTTTCTCAATGACTTAGCCTTGATTGCGGACACAGATGACGGAGATATGGAGAGTTCCGAAGTGACTCTGATGACCCTTCACGCGGCCAAGGGATTGGAATTTCCGGTCGTCTTTCTGATTGGTATGGAGGAAAATGTCTTCCCTCTGAGCCGAGCATCTGAAGATGAGGATGAATTGGAAGAGGAGCGGCGTCTGGCCTATGTCGGTATCACCCGAGCAGAGAAGATTCTTTATCTGACCAATGCCAATTCCCGTATGCTTTATGGTAAAACTAACTATAATCATCCTACTCGCTTCTTGAGAGAAATCAGCTCAGACCTGCTAGACTATCAGGGACTGGCTCGACCGGCAAATAGCTCCTTTGAGGTCAGTTATACCAATAGCGATACTAGCAAATTCGGTCAGGGCATGAGTCTAGCACAGGCTCTACAGGAGCGGAAGCGTCAGGCGGCACCAAGTTCCATTTCTACAGGCAACCTGCCTTTTGGAAAGAGCAGTCAGAACCAACTATCTAAGACGGAAGTTGCTTGGGCTATCGGAGATATTGCCCATCATAAGAAATGGGGCGATGGGACTGTTCTGGCAGTCTCTGGCAGCGGAAATAGTCAAGAGCTCAAGATTAATTTCCCAGAAGTTGGTCTGAAGAAAGTGCTGGCCAGCATAGCACCGATTGAGAAAAAATCATAATGAGGCAGTCGATTGAAGCCTGGATCTATCATCCAGAGGATGGGGAAATCTTGCTTTTGAAAGTGGAGGATGAGCCAGTTTCCTTTTGGCAGCCCGTTACTGGTGGGATTGAGAGTGGCGAGAGTCCAGAAGAGGCCTGCCTTCGTGAAATAAAAGAGGAGACTGGCTTGCTCTCAGCGTGTTCAAACCTGACGAGTCTTGGAGATTTAACAGTAAAGATTGATGAAAATCTGACCATCCACAAGAATCTTTTTCTAGTCCTGATTGTACGGAAGGAAATCCAGATTTCTGATGAGCATGTGGGAGCTCAGTGGGTAGCTTTAGAGAAAATTTCGTCGCAGTTGTACTGGACCAGCAATCAGGCGACTTTTGATATTATATCTGAGAAGCTATAAGATATAGCTTCTCTTTATTTCTTTTGATAAGGAAATTCTATTAGTCAAGCGGGGCGTTTAGTGGTAGACTTATCACATAACTATAGTGAGGTGACCTTATGACACGTGAATTTAAATTTGAAACCCTGCAACTTCATGCTGGACAGACAGTTGACCCGACAACTAAGTCGCGGGCCCTGCCTATTTACCAGACAACTTCCTATGTGTTTGACGACACTCAGGAGGGAGAAGATCTTTTTGCCCTACGCAAACCGGGCAATATCTACACTCGGATTACCAATCCAACCCTGTCTGCTTTTGAAGAGCGGATTGCGGCTTTGGAGGGTGGGGTTGGAGCTCTAGCGACAGCTTCTGGTATGGCGGCCCTTACCTATACCGTTCTAGCCTTGGCGCATGCTGGCGACCATGTAGTGGCAGCCTCTACCATCTACGGGGGCACCTTTAACCTGCTCAAGGAAACCCTGCCTCGCTACGGCATTACCACGACTTTTGTCGATATTGAAAATCTAGCTGAAGTAGAAGCAGCCATTCAGGATAATACCAAGCTGGTTCTGATTGAAAGCTTGGGCAATCCGCTGATTAATATCCCGGATTTCGATGCTTTAGCAGAGCTGGTTCATGCTCATAAAATTCCGCTGATTTCTGACAATACCTTTGCAACACCTTATCTGATCAATGTCTTTTCTCATGGAGTGGACATTGCAGTCCATTCTGCAACTAAGTTTATCGGTGGTCATGGAACCAGTATCGGAGGTGTGATTGTGGACAGCGGTCGCTTCGACTGGGAAGCTTCTGGCAAGTTTCCGCAGTTTGTGGACCCGGACCCGAGCTATCATGATATCAGTTATACGCGCGATGTCGGAGCAGCAGCCTTTGTTACTGCTGTGCGGACCCAGCTCTTGCGCGATACGGGCGCAGCCATGTCTCCCTTTAATGCCTTTCTCTTCCTGCAAGGATTGGAAACTCTCTCTTTGCGTGTAGAGCGCCATGTGTCCAATGCCGAGAAGATTGTTGATTTCCTAGCAGGGCATCCTAAGGTTGAGCAGGTCAATTATCCCAAACTTGCTGACAGTCCTTACCACGCTTTGGCAGAAAAATATTTCCCTAAAGGCGTAGGCTCTATCTTCACCTTTAATGTCAAAGGCGGAGAGAAAGAAGCTCGTAAGGTTATTGACAGCCTAGAGATTTTCTCTGACTTGGCCAATGTAGCCGATGCTAAGTCCTTGGTTGTCCATCCAGCTACGACAACTCACGGTCAGATGTCGCCAGATGCTCAGCTGGCAGCAGGCATTACACCAAATCAAATCCGTCTCTCTATCGGCTTGGAAAATGTGGATGACTTGATTGAAGATTTGAGAATCGCCTTGGATCAATTATAAGAATAGGTCAATCATAGTTTGAAGGAGGTGATTGGTGTGATCAGATATGCCTGCAATCCACGGCTGGATTTTGCAGCAGTGCTAGATCTCTATGCTTCGGTTAGTTGGAGCAATTACACCAATCATCCTCAGCAGTTAGAGCAGGCCTTTCATCAGTCTTTATTTGTGATAGCGGCCTATGACGAAGACAAGTTGGTTGGTTTGATCCGAGCGGTCGGAGATGGACTTACCATTGTCTTTATCCAGGATTTGCTGGTGTATCCACACTATCAGCGTCAGGGGATTGGCCGGAGCCTTCTTGAGCAGATGTTGAAACGATTTAAGGATGTTTACCAAATTCAGTTGGCAACGGAGCTGTCAGATAAAAATCTAGCGTTTTATCAAGAGCTCGGCTTTCGCCGACAAGAAGATTTCGACTGTACTGGCATGATTTATGCACCTAATAAAAAGTAAAATTCTAGAGGAGCTTGTTAATAAGCTCCTTTTGTCATGTTTACAAGAGGAAAAGGAATAGTACTGGACCGATGAAAATATTTCTCGGTCTCTTTTGTTTTTCCTTGACAGTTAAATTGTCAGAATTTATAATAAAAGAAGAAAGGTGATAACAGTGTTATCGAATTAAAAACATGAAAAAAGAAACAGATGAGTTAAACGAAAAAATCTTGGAAAGCGCGAGGAGTGAGTTCTTGGCTTATGGCTATCAGGATGCTTCACTGCGGAGAATTTGTCGCGAGGCTGGCTTGACGACTGGGGCTCTTTATAAGCGCTATGAGGGTAAGGACAGTCTCTTTGTTGCCCTGCTTGAGCCTACTCTGACAGCCTTAGACCAGTATGGACAAGAGCAGAAGAGACGTGACTATGATTTCCTAGAAGAGGGGCACCTGTCTGCCATGTGGGCCCATCGCTTGGAGGATCTCCAGTCCCTGATGCGGATTCTCTATGAGCATAAGGATATTATGCAGCTCTTGCTCTTTAAATCTCAGGGATCTTCGCAAGCGGACTTCAGGATGTGTCTGCCTCATTTGGCTGCAGACGAGACTTATCGCTATTTGGAGCTGGCTTACAAAGAGGGGAAGATCAGCCATTTGGTCAAATACGAGTTTCTGCGATCGTGCATGACGGCTTATTACACAGCTGTATTTGAGGCCTTGGCTCAAGACTGGCCCCAAGAGCAGGCGCTGGAATTTTGCCATTCCATCATGGACTTGTTTGACTGGGGAGGTTTGCTAGGTTTTTGATAGAAAGAAGGAAATTCTATGAAGAAAAAATCTGTTCTTGCTTGGATCTGGGACTTTGTCTCCCTTCATAAGATATATTTTGTGCTCAGTCTGATCTTTGCCTTTGCCTCTGTGATTTCAGGATTTCTGCCTTATTTCTTTATTGGTGGAATGATTAATCAGCTCTTGGCTGGCAATAAAAACTGGGATTTTTACCTGCAGCAGTCAGCGTGGGCAGGTCTGGCCTGGATTGGCTACTGGGGATTTCACGGTATTTCCACCATGCTGTCACATACGGCTACTTTTAAGATTCTAGCGGAAATGCGGCGTCGCCTGACAGACAAGCTAGCTAGGCTGCCTCTGGGTACAGTGCTCAGTCAGTCATCAGGCAGTTATAAAAACATTATCGTTGAGCGGGTGGATGCGACCGAAACGACCTTGGCACACCTGATTCCAGAGTTTACCGCTGGGATTTTTGGTCCTATTATTGTTCTCATTGCCATGCTAGTCATCGATTGGCGGCTGACCTTGCTGTCTCTCCTGACTATTCCCATCGTGGCGCTGGCCTATATACGGATGGCTGTCAATAGCGAAGCGGACTATCAAAATACTCTGGTCAAGACCAAAAAGCTCAATGATACAGCGGTGGAATACATCAATGGGATTGAGGTCATCAAGGTCTTTGGCAAGGAAAAGTTCTCTTATGATAAGTTTGTGACGGCTGCTAGAGAAGGAGCAGATTGCTTTATTGAGTGGATGCGCAAGTTCAATCTAGAGATGGGCATTGTGACTGCTTTTCTGCCATCAGGCTTGCTCTTTCTGCTGCCGGCTGGCTGTTATTTCTATCTGCAAGGCAGTTTAACTGCCAGCAATTTTATTCTGATGATTATTCTTTCGCTCAGTCTTCTGACTCCTCTGATTTTAGTGGCTAGTTACATGGACGATTTACGGAAAATCGGGACTATTTTTGGCCAAGTCATTGATATTTTGGAAAAGCCTGATTTGAAAAGGCCTCAGGAGCTGCGAGAACTTCCAAAAGGAAGGGATCTGGTCATGACAGATGTCAGCTTTGGCTATACAGATGAAGAGGAAGTACTGCATGGTATTTCGCTAGATATTAAGGCTGGCAGCATCAATGCTTTAGTCGGCCCATCAGGCTCAGGTAAGTCTACAATTGCCAAGCTTCTAGCTTCTTTCTGGGATGTCAGTTCTGGCCAGATTACCTATGGTGGCTTGGACATTCGCCAGCTTCCACTAGACTATTACAGTCGGCAGATTGCTTACGTGACCCAGGATAACTATCTCTTTGATGAGACTATTATGGACAATATCCTGATGGGCAATCCAGCAGCTTCTGATGAAGAGGTCATCGAAATCGCCCGTCGCTGTGGCTGTTATGACTTTATCATGAACTTGGAAGACGGCTTTGAGACTCAGGTCGGATCTGGTGGTGGTCATCTATCTGGTGGGGAGCGTCAGCGGATTGCTATCGCTCGTGCCATGCTTAAGGATGCGCCGATTCTTATTTTGGATGAAGCGACTGCTTATACAGATCCGGAAAATGAAGCACGGATTCAGGCCAGTCTAGCTCGTCTGATTGAAGGACGGACCTTGATTGTCATTGCCCACCGATTGTCTACGATTATGAGTGCAGACCAGATAGTTTTAGTTAATGATGGCAGGATCGAAGCTAGAGGACGACATGAAGAATTGCTGACAGCAAGTCCGCTTTATGCTTCCATGTGGCGAGCCCATATTGCTACTAGGGATAATAGTGAGATGGAAGGAGGGCTGACTCATGCTTAATATACTGAAGAAATTCTTTGATTTCTGTACGGCAGAAGATCGTAAGAAATTTTATCAATCTATTTATCTGGGTATCATCAAGTCCTTTATTATCGCTCTACGTATTCCAGCAATTGGCCTAGTCCTTATGGGACTGATTGAGAAGAATCTCTCTATGCAGACCTTCTGGCTGGCTCTGGGTATCATGTTGGTATCCACTGTGCTAAACGTCTGGATTACCCTGAAAATAACCATGCTTCAGACGGAAGCGGGCTATCATACCTGTGCTCAGAAGCGGATTGAAATTGCGGAGCACATGCGCTATCTGCCCATGGGTTACTTTAATCAAAATAGCTTGGGCAAGATTACCAGTGTTACGACCAATACGCTGGAAGGACTGTCTGATGTAGCTACGCGAGTGGTTATGATGACTGTGCAGGGCTTTCTGACGACTGGTCTCATCACCGTTTTAGTCTTTCTCTATGACTGGCGGGTTGGTCTGGTTCTCTTGGTGGGGCTCGTCCTCTTTCTCCTGCCAAATACCCTCATGCGTTGGCAAGTTGGCAAGGTTTCTGATGACAAGTATCAGGCGGATATGAACCTAGTAGCCGTTGTTTTAGAGTACAGCCAAGGGATTGCTGAAGTTAAGAACTACAATCTGGTCAACCGTTCTGCCAAGAAGCTGTCCAAGGCTATTGAAGGCAAGAGTCAGCTAGATACCAAAATGACACTCGTGACCTCACCTTACATTGCCCTCCAGGGCATGGTGACCAAGCTGACCGGTCTCTTTATGGGGCTTTTCTCTATCTACTTTTATCTCAATGGCAGTATGGAGCTGCTGGTAACCATTATGATGATTGTCAGTGGTTTTATGATTTATGAAAATCTAGACGGCGTTGGATCTTTCTCTTCTCTCCTGCGCATTGTTGATTTGTCAGTTGATATGGTCAATCAAGTTTTGGCTATCCAGCCGATGGACATCAGTGGTCAGGATATTGAGCCTAAGAGCAGCCGGATTGAGCTGAGAGACGTTAGCTTCTCTTATGGAAATAAAAAGATTATCAATCAGGTTTCCCTCATCATTCCTGAAAAAACGACAACTGCCCTGGTCGGACCTTCTGGATCAGGCAAAACAACGCTCTGCAACCTCATTGCCCGCTTCTGGGATGTGGACCAGGGAAGTATCAGTCTGGACGGACATGATGTTAGAGATTATAGCTATGACAGCCTGATTCGTAATTTCAGCTTTGTCTTCCAAAGCGTCTATCTCTTTGAGGATACCATTGCTAATAACATTCGTTTTGGCAAGCCGGAGGCTAGTCAGGAAGAAGTAATAGAGGCTGCCAAGAAAGCTGCCTGTCATGACTTTATCCTCTCACTACCTGATGGCTATGATACCAAGATTGGTGAAGGAGGTGCCAGCCTTTCTGGAGGTGAGCGTCAGCGCATTTCCATTGCTCGGGCTATTATCAAGGATGCACCTATTATCATTCTGGATGAAGCAACAGCCAATGTAGACCCAGAAAACGAAGAAGCCCTCATGCAGGCTATTCAGGCTTTGACTCGCAATAAGACCATTATCATGATTGCCCACCGACTCAAGACGGTTGAGCATGCAGACCAGATTTTGGTGCTGGATCAAGGCCGCATTGTCGAGCAAGGCAAACACCAAGACTTACTGGCCAAACAAGGTATCTACAGCAAATTTATCCAAGAAAGAAAAACAGCCGCCAGCTGGCGGATTGAGATGGAGGAGTGATAAACTGATACAGCAAGCTATTTGCCTTGCTGTTTTTCATTTGAGAAAAGGATGGTATAATAAAACTATCTTTGTTAATTAAAATAAGAGGGAGTCTCATGTTTAAATCGAAAAAGTGGATTTTTATTCTTTTCATTGTTATTGCCCTTCCAATTCTTATTATAAATCTACCATTTTTGACTAAGCCTCAATATAGTAACGATGGTAAGTTTATTCTTGAGCATCAAGATTCTATTAAAAAAGAGATAATTGAAAACTTGGATTTCGAAAAGAAACACATAAAATCTGTGACACTTTTGCCAGGTTCTGCTAGCGGAGAGTATGACAATGGAGGTGACGTGAGTGGGAATTATCATATCTATTTTTCAGCCTATGTCAATGATAATAAAGAACAATCATTAAGAACTGAATTGTCTTTTCCAGATGCTGGCATTGCACCCTTTACTTTTATCCATCCTAACCCTTATAAAGACAAAAGTCAGGATATGAGTACCTGGTATATGGGCGAGATTGAAATATCGGAAGATTCTTCTTGGGATTGGAAGCGAGAGCAGGATGAGGCAAAGGAAGCCTTGTATAATTTTTCGAATGCTCTTGCTGAATCAGGAGAGAATATCGTGTATCGAGTTCAAAAAGAAAGGGCGACTCGTTTCTTTAATGAATGGCTGCAAGTACATCAGGAAAATTTCAAATCAGCGATTCAATCAGAACTGTATAGGGAACTTCCAGAACTCGAACAATCATTGGGAAAGATTCAAAGTATTCGTCTGAGTGAATATCAGTCCTATTTTCCATCTTCTTCTAGAGAACTTAGTTTCGATATATCCTTTGAAAAATATCCTGAAGAAGTTGCAACCATAAAAGGAGTGGTTCGTTCTCAGAGTGAACAATCTATCTTTCAAGATTCTTCAGCGTCTGCATCTATAAATTTTGACAATGGACGTTTTGTCATTGATTCTGAGAATGATTCAAAACTCTATTCCATTTTTAGTAAGAGTAGACTAGGAAGCAGTGCAGGGGACATATCTTATTACCTACCAGAGGATCATGGACATAGCATTTTAATTCCGTGAAAATCGAGCAAGCCAATGGCTTGCTGTTTTTCATTTATTGGCAGGAATGGTATAATAGTTGATAGTCGTGAGAAGTAGATTAGTGAATTTGGGAGAATGATAAAAAATAGAGTTAGAAATAATAAATGATAGCCATATAATCTATCAACTTGGAAAAGAGAAGAAATAAAGATTTTAATTTTAGATGAAGAGGTACCCCATGAATGAAATCAAATGCCCCAACTGTGGGGAGGTTTTTACAGTCAATGAGAGCCAGTACAGTGAGCTTTTGTTGCAGGTTCGGACAGCAGAGTTTGACAAGGAGATTCATGCTCGGATTGAGCAGGAACTGGCTTTAGCAGAGCAAAAATCCCAGAATGCCCAACAAGCTCTCCTATCGCAGAAAGAACAGGAAATTAGCAATCTTCAAAGTCAAATTGCTCAGTTTGAGGCCCAGCAGGAGTTGGCTAAGAAAGAGGCGGAGCAGGCAGCTAGTCTTCAATTGCAGGAGAAGGAAAAGGAAGTTCAGCAATTGGAAAGTCAGCTGACAGCTCTGCGCTTGGAGCATGAAAATCAACTTCAAAAGACTTTATCTGCACTAGAAAAAGAGCGAGACGAGGTTAAGAATCAGCTAGTCTTGCAAGAAAAGGAAGCAGCGCTGGCTCAGACCTCGCTCAAAGAGCGCTATGAGGTAGAGCTGCGGCAGAAAGACGAGACCATAGAGTTCTACAAGGATTTCAAAGCTAAGCAGTCTACTAAGATGATTGGTGAGAGTTTGGAACAGCACTGCGAGTACGAGTTTAACAAGAACCGTATGGGGATGTTCCCACGAGCGGAGTTTGGCAAGGACAATGATGCCAGAACCGGCAGCAAGGGTGACTACATTTACCGTGAGGTGGATGAAAATGGTGTAGAAATCCTCTCCATCATGTTTGAGATGAAAAATGAAGGCGATGAGACAGCGACCAAGAAGAAAAACGAGCATTTCTTCAAAGAGCTGGATAAGGACCGGCGGGAGAAAGGCTGTGAGTATGCCATTCTGGTGACACTTCTGGAGGCTGACAGTGAGCTCTACAATTCGGGTATTGTCGATGTGTCCTATGCCTATGAGAAGATGTATGTTATCCGGCCTCAGTTCTTCTTGCCCATGATTACCCTCTTGCGCAATGCTGCGCTTAACTCGCTCCAGTACAAGCAGGAACTGGCCTTGGTGCGGGAGCAGAATATTGATATTACGCATTTTGAGGAAGATTTGGATGCCTTTAAAGTAGCTTTCGCCAAGAACTATCAGTCTGCTTCGACAAACTTTGGCAAGGCAATCGAAGAGATTGACAAGGCCATCCGCCGTATGGAAGAAATCAAGAAATTCCTGACGACCTCTGAAAACCAGCTGCGCTTAGCAAACAACAAACTGGACGACGTCTCTGTCAAAAAATTGACACGCAAAAATCCTACCATGAAAGCTAAGTTTGAAGCTTTGAAGGGAGACTAGGAGGATCCTATGCAGATACGAAAAGCAACCATGAAAGATGCTGAAGCCCTACTGTCTTTATACGAAGA
>ERZ773213.1216-NODE-1216-length-13946-cov-2.716219_pt1 | contig 13946 bp, 10 predicted proteins | sample MGYA00580996_ERZ773213 | MGnify/ENA primary metagenome ERZ773213 (study PRJEB29015, sample SAMEA2738152) | human oral metagenome | biome: human oral; feature: human-associated habitat; material: saliva | place: China | collected 2197 ...
ACATTACCGATCCTACTGGCTACATTAAAATGTCTAACGTACTTCAGTCTTTGAAGAATCTTGAAAAGAATGCAGAGATTAGAAATCGTGAAATGAAGGCAACTGATATTGATACCCTTCATTCGATTCTTAAAAATGCTATGTTCTCTTATACAGGCGTTTTGGGAAGTCCTACAACGGTCAAAGACACAAGCGCAGCAAATACCTATTACAACTTCTCTACTATTAACGATAATGCGCTTAAACAGGCTCAATTTATCAACCTGCTAGATTACATCTTCTATACCTGCGAGGAAGGCGATGTAGTCGTATTGCATGGTTGCGATAAACTTTATAAGCGCACGATTGAGATGGCTACAGATATTATCAAGGCACACTTCAAAAAGGGCATTCGTGTAGTAATGTGTTTTGACACAATTACTTCCCCAGAGATTAAGCAACATGAAACAGCTAGTATTTTCAACCTCAAAGGAACGATGTATTCAAATCTTGATACAGACGTTGACTATACCTTCATTGGTAGGCTTAATGCAGACGAAGTAAACAAGTATGAAGATTGTATGAATACTCGACTATCAGATACCCTTGCTGCAAGAATGCAGCAACGTAGTGGCTGCCAGACGCTTATTCACAGAGATGAAGGAAATGTCAACAACTTTATTGATTTGAGTTTTATTGTATAATCTTAATGTTGATAATAAGCGTTTCAAGCGTTAGGAATATGAATGAGGACAGTTAAAAATAGTGCGGTTTATTCAGATTTCAAAAGGTGGTACTACACCTTTTGTATCTGCGTATTTACTGTTATTTTTGGAATGATTTTTGCTATCAAAGGTTGCGTTAACTACAACACAGACGTATCTAACTCCTCGTCTGCTATTGGTAGCCAAATCAATTTTGGCAGGTCAAACGCAACTTTGACAATTAAGGATATTTATACAGATGAAGCGCATAGCGTACTGATCGCTAGAATTGGTGGCAGCGCATCAGAGTTGTCTAAGTTGCCCTACAAAGGCACAGATTACGATGTAATTCTCCAAAATGATAATGTTCAGTCACAAGATGGCACTACCCCCGTTCTTTTTGGTCGTATGGGTACAGACGGTGATATGTTCTTAGTCATTCCAAATCCGCAGAATAGCGTTTACACCGTTGGAATTATCAACAGAAACTTCATTAACGCTACAAACAACTCCAATAATTCAAATAACAACAATGTTACAAATCTTACTAATCCAACTACACAATCAATGAGTAAGCTGCTTTCTACATATCAGACAAACAGAAACAAAGACAACAACAACGATAATGCGGTCGTTCAGTCGGACGCATACGATACCGCCTTCTTTAGGCTTTCTGTAAACCCCGCTATTGATAGCGATGCTTATAAGCCTGAAGTACTCCCTGGCACTCTTTTGAAAGACGGACAGTTTGATTTTGAGGGATTCTTTAATAAGGTTTTCAAGAATAACTCACTAGATACCCTTAATAAGGAATATCAGAGCCTTTCAAGAAATCGTGAGCAGATTCAGAAGTCCATGAAAGAGTATCAAGAGCGTTTGAACGTAAATTCAAATGACGATGATGCAAGACAGGCACTCAATACCCAGCAGAAGAATCTTGATGATGTGAATAAGAAGATTGAGGACACGGGTGCAGAGATTACTAACTACACCAACCTCACCTATTCACAGGACTTGTTTACAAACCTGCAGACAAGAGCATATCTGCTTAAATCCACAAAGTAAGAAGGAACTACTATATGTTTAATGCGTGGGAACTATTAAAAAAGAAAGCAAACTCTGGCGATCAAGAAGCTGAAAGACTGCTTGCAGAGTATAAGAAGTACAATGCTTCTATTGGTAACGCATTTACGCAGGTAAAAGAGCAAGTTTATCCTATTAAGGGGCGTGAAACAGAGATTGATCGTCTGTATAGCGTACAGGTGCGTAAACAGACTCCTGTAGCTTGCCTTATTGGTCTTGCTGGCTCTGGTAAGACTTCCATCGTTGAGCAGTTTGTAAAAGATATGAATACGGGTGCTTACGCTAGGCGGACTGGCTATAGAGTCTTTAATAAGTTTGTAGTGATGTCGCTGCGTATTGGTAGACTTTCTTACGTTCCAAAGAATCAAATGCAAGCAGTCATTACAACTATGTTCGATGTAATGAAAAAGTTTGAATTGAGAATGAGAAAGATTCTAGCAGACGATAGTATCCGATTTGTAGTATTTGCAGATGAGGTTCATCTGCTCGTTACTATTTTTGGCGAGGGAACGAAAATCGGTGGCGATATTCTTAAAGATATTCTCATCAATCCACCTGTTAAATTTATTGGTGCTACAACTAGAGCAGAATTTGATACCTATATTGCTACAGATCCTCCACTAGCACAGCGATTTAAAGAAGTCCCTGTAAACGTTTTGCCACAACATGAGGTACATAGTGCGTTGGCAGGATGGTGGAAAGCACAAGCGGTATCAGCAAAGCACTATCCTATTTCAGATGAACTAATTGATTACATTATTTCCGCAAACGCCAGTATGAGGTCGCAAAATGCAGAGCCTAGAAAGTCTATTGATATTCTTGAGGACTTGTTGGCGTATGAGGATAAAACAGGAAAGCGTGTTAACAAAGATGTAATTGCGCAGGTATTCCGAAATGCTTATAACATTTCTCTTGAAAATAGATGGGATGCAGACAAGATTATTGAAAATCTTAATAAGAATATTAAGGGACAGGAGTTTGCTCGTGGCGAACTTGGTCTAATGCTGCAATCGCTCAAATACCCTACAAGAGGATACGGGCATCGTCCGATTATGTCCGCTTTGTTTACTGGCTCTACTGGCGTTGGTAAAACAGAAACGGTAAAGATTATTGCTAATACGCTTTATCCTAACGAGAATGTACTCAATATCATTTCCATGACTGATTACCAAACCCCAGATAGAGAGCCTGCTTTTCGTAAAAAGATTGGTGAGATTGCGCTTCATCAACCTAATGCCGTGCTTCTTTTCGATGAGATTGAAAAGGCTTGCCAGGGCGTTTTTGACACGCTTCTATTTGTACTTGACGAAGGCAATGTCACTTATGAAACAGAAGATAGTGCTAGGAGAACGAACGTACAAAACGTTTCTCTTACTAATACCTGCGTATTCGTGACTACAAATGAGGGTTCAGAAGTATTTACAGAGGATGCACAACACTCCGTCCGTGCAACGCTAGGCACGACAAACAGCGATACTGAAAAAGAGGAGTATCGCAACCTTTCTAACATGATTTTTAATAGCCTTATTGCTTCTGGAAAGTTTAGGGCAGAATTTTTGGGCAGGTTCGATAGAATTATTCCATTCCGTTCGTTGTCTGCGAATGAGTACGTTGCGATTACAAAGGTAAAGCTAAATGAACTTCTCGATAGCTTTAGTAAGATTTACAACGTTAACATCCACCTCGATGCGCCTGTTAAGTGGAGTGAAACTAGCTATAATTGCGTAGAGAATGATGTGGTAATATATATTTCATACATTCTTGTTAAAGCAAATAATCCGCAGCGTGGCGGTGCAAGGTCGGTTGCAAGATATGTTGATCGTGAGGTCAAAGACGGTATTGTACAGGCACTAATTGCGAATCCAGATTGCCATGATTTCAGAATGTATGTAAGCAAGGATAACCGCATTTACGATAGCGGTGCAGCCGATACAAAGGGCGGTATTGTTGTTGAGCCGATGGGAGCATAATGTTGTTTGGTAATGTCAAAAAAAGAATTGTAGCAAGCGTACTGACGCTTGTATTAGCTTTTTCTGCGATTGTGCTGCCTGCACAGAGCGTATTTGCGACAGACGCAGTAAATGACGCTGATTTTACGCTAACATACCGTCCTAGAGATAGTTGGGGCAGCCTTCTTGCTGATATTTGGATGCGTTGGGCAGCAAATAGCAATAGTATGGTTGACTCTGTTATTTCAGAGAATGAAATGTATCATTTCAACCCTTCCGCTGGTAACGGTTTGTACGGACAGGGAAACGGCGAAAGCGGTCACGGTGAATTTGTAGGCGGTGAGGATGATAATTCCAAACAGCTTACAAATTACCTTAAAGGTCTATATAACTATCAGTATGTAGATACATACGTCATGAGTGGCGACCAGACTACTAAATATCATGACGAAAGCGATGGTATTAAGCAGGGCAATATCCGCAGCGGTATGGCAGGCTCTATGGCTGGTATGGCTAGTATGTCTGCTAACATTGCAAAAGCAAGTAGTGGAATTATCAAAACTCTAAGTAGTGCAGTTGTAAATCTCAATGTTCCTTCTATTGTTGGATTCACCGCTAATGGTGGTTTGAGCAATACTCAATCTACAACTCCCGATCAAAAGAATTTCTCCGATACGGTACAGGAAAACGTACAGAATGGTGATAAGACTAATCCAGCAAAAGCATGGCTTAATTCTATCGTTGAGTATGGTCTTAATTCTTTTGGTCTAACCGGTCAAAACATTTCCTTTGTTCGCAATGTAACTGTAACTTTTATTCTTGCAGCACTAACAATGTCACTTGTTTTTGCTCTTTATAATTCAAGAAAATCAAAGGACTTCTCTAAGCCTAGAACTTGGGTAATTCGTCTTATTACCATTATGATTACCCCTATTTTTGCTGTAACACTAACATCCGCAATGATTGATGTTGTGAACTATGCGCAGGAAACTCTTGAAAATAGCTTTAAGGCATCATCTTCAAATCTTATTGTTGATACATGGTCTTGGGCATCACAGTCAAACTTTAGGCTTCCACAGGGTGTAACCCTTGGTACAGGCAGGGATGACTGGAAACAGTTTGATCCAAATAAATCTACTATTGTTAAGGTTCTTTCTCAAACCTATGGAACTACAACTGATCCTGCAGAGCAGCTAAATGCAATCACGTCTAATAGTAGTGGTCTGTATAATGCACTTTCTTACGCAACATATCTTTCAAATCATCAAGAGAGTGATACATCTATTCAGGCTTCTACAAATACAAGCCTTTTGAATAAGGGCGCACAAGTAAGCAGGTCTGCGGACGAGGGTGTTACTTATTCTTCCTGGCGTCCTGTATTCTTCTTTAAGAATCCTAACGCAAATGCAAAACAGGGAACTTCTACACAGCAAACACAGACGACAACAAATTCTGATGGCTCTACAACAACTACTGACAACAGCAATAACACAACTAATCCTTCTGATACTGACAACAATAACGCACAAAATGATGAAAGCGATAAGGATAAGAAAGAACTTAAAGTCAGTAAGAATTCTTCAGTCTTTATTGACAATACTCGACAGATGGATGTCATGGAAGATTGGAAAATGTGGGGTACACAGGTTGCTTGGAATAACCCTAAGTCATATCTAATTGGTGCTTATGCAGGTGCTTCGCAGAATGAAACCTTCAATAAGCCTACACAGTATAACGGCATTCTTTCTAATGCTAATCAAGAAACCTTTGATCCTAAGACAGGAGAGCCTAATCAAGGCAATAGTGCGATTGTTGGTACAGGTAATGAAAAGAAATCTAATTATCGTGTCAATCAGTCAAACGCTAATGCGCTTATGATTGCTCTATACAATAAGTATGCTGGTCTAACCCCAGGACAGACTTTCTCAAATCAGTCCACCGCCTTTATTCTCTCTGGTAGCTATGCAAACGGTCAATTTGATTTGGACTTGGCAAGTATTGGTCGCTCCGATGCTGGTACTTATGTATCTATGGCTTCACAGGGCGTAAATGGTGGCGTTACTGGCGTTGCTCGTTACTCAATCCCCAATGCTGGTAAGGCTGATCTTGAAGCAAAGATTTCCCACCTTGCTAGTACATACATGATCATGGCTATTATCTCAATCATGGTTATTTTCTATCTGTTCACCGCTCCTCTTTTCCCAGCAATTTGGAAGAGTATCGTTGGATTCTTCAAAGCACTCTTGACTGGCGACCTGTTTGGACTCGCAGACTATGCCTTCTACTACTTGGCAGCGGGTCTATCCTTCGTATTTGCAATGTTTGCAATTTCGTTTGGTCTGTATATTTCAGATGTTGTATACGGTCTAACCTCAATCACGTTCTTGACTACAGAAGGCGTTTCTTCTGCTATTGGCTTGGGACAGGACGCTGTCTTTGGTGTTGGCGGTGCTATTGACGGTGGTATTGCTCTTATTGCAAACATTCTGATTACTATTGCACTATCTATGGGCGCAATTTATCCATTCATTAAAACGCCTTACGGTCGAAAGGTATCTATTGTTGGTGCAGTAGTCCTTATTCCATACCTTATGTGTGAAAGTGCGCTGAATTCTATTTACAAGTACCAGAGCAAGCTATATCCAAACGCTAAGGGTCGTAAGGCTATTGACTTCAATGCTCAACGTGACGCACTTTCTAAGGGCGCACAGAAGGCTGGTGGCGTTGCTAAGGGTGTTGCAGCCGTTGGCGTTGGTGCTGCCATTGGTGCGGGCGCAGCAGCCGTTGTAAGCGCAAAGCACAAGGCAAATCAGAATGCTAAGAATAGACTTGACAACATTCTTGCCGGTGGTGCTACACAGCATGACGATAACGGCATCAATGGTGTTACCACAGATGGAAAGGCATCTGATACGGATAACACAAATGTCCTTGGTGGAATTGATAACAATAGCGGTGTAGCTGCTTCTCGTAAGCCTTCTAAGACAGACCTTTCTAAGGTCGAAACAGACGGTAAGGCAGATACAACTGATTGGGCGCAGAAGGCACTTGAAACCCTCGATTCTACTGGTATTAAGAAGGGAAAGAATCGCTATCAGAAACTCAAAGGACAGCTTCTAAACGCTGATCTTGACGCACAAAAGAAGTTTGCTTCCATTACAGATAGGGAAAGCGCACGTAACGCAGCTATTATGATTGCTAATGGCGCAGACGTTAACAAACTTATTTCCTCTGTTTCCGCAGACGGTAAGGCTATCTTTACAAAGAATGCTGCAAAACAGGCGCACGCTACAATTACAGAGCGTCCAAACGGACAGACTGTAGCAACATTGCCTAACGGTAAAAAGATTATGGTTGACCCAAAGACGGAAGTAAAAGCTACAGTCGATACTGATAAGGTAGCTTCTAAGGTTGCGACTTCCATTAAGTCTAATCCTGTAAAGGTTGATAGAGAAAGCGTTAAGCAGTTGTCTAACCTAAGCAATACAGAAAAAGCACGTATGCTACAGCAACAGGCTGAAACTTTGGATAAGATTAGACGCAATAGCGAAAAGGCAGGAGAAACACAAGAGCGTATTGCTGAAAAGCAGACAAAGGCTATCAATGAACTGACAAAGGCTGCTAGACGACTGAATGATAAGCGTGCAACACAAGCAGAGGTTAAGCGTGTACGCAAAGCATATAGTCAGAAAGCTAAGAACGCAGTCATGAGGTCTGATCCTAGAGCGGTTAAAGACTTGGCAAGTGAACTCCTGCAGGAGGTAAAAAAGATTAGATAATCTTTTACGTGTGTAATATATGTAAACGCCATGTAGGTAGTTGCTTACATGGCGTTTCTTTTTATATAATTGTGATTACAGTTATATTCCCGATAATAGAGGTTGAGATAATGACAGTAGTAAAAAAGACAAAGCGCAATAGAATGAAGTTTTACTCAATCATGGTTGTTTCAATATTGCTTATTACAGTAGGTCTTGGCGTGGTTGGCTATTATGCGTATCAATACTTTGCCCCCGTTGCAGAGGGTGCGCAAATCGCTAATCTTGCAGATGAGGTGGGTCAAGATACAACCTCTCTACTCCCAGATGGTAGTATTGACGTTTCTCCTATTAACAAAGACAAACTTGCAGAAAAAGCACCTAATGCAAGTGCTTGGCTAAAAGTTGCTGGTACTAACGTTAATAATCCAGTTGCAATTCCACCTTCAGATAACGAATGGACTTATTTGAATCATGATATTTGGGGAAACTATGCACAGGCAGGCACTCTATTTTTGGATAGACTAACCCCGTTATCTTCAAAGGCAAGAATTGTATACGGGCATAAAATGAACGCTAGGATTATGTTTCACGATATTGGCGATAAGGCGGATCAAGACAACTTTAACAATCTTGGTATTCTAACATGGTGGGACAAAGAAAATGGAACTGCGTCATATCGACCAGTTGCAGCTACAAGAGTACAGGCAGATGATACGGATATTAGAAATGTTGGAAGCATGGATAAAGACAATCTGCGACAATGGGAGTTGGATTTCTATAAAAATGCAACCGCTAGATCTGAAAATTACAATCTTGGACTTATTGATGGCGATAGAGAGGTAATCTTTTTAGTCACTTGCAGCGGTTATGCTGAATATGGGCATGATGCAAGAACTATCGTCATGTACCAAAAGATTTAGTCATACAGACAAGGAGAATGTAAATATGGCTAACGATACAAACTCTGTATATGTTTCAAAAGTATCCTATGAACTAAAGGCGGTTCTCAACGTTACAGATTCGCTTTATGAGAGTTTAAAAGAACTTTACAACGGTAATGAGATTAGGGACGGCAAAGAGTTAGTACCCAGCCAGATTAAGTGCGTATTTACATATTTCCCAGAGAGTATCGCTGGTTTAAGTCCCGTAGAATTCAAGTGCATTTCATGGCTTATTGGCATGAATAACAAGCCTTTTGATGATGTCATTGATAAAGATAAAGAGAGCGGAATTGAGTTTATCAAAATTCACGGAGAACGCTCCACTCAATGCCATTACTCCGTTGCTTTGAACGGACTAGCAAAGGAGTTAACGTTTGTAGTTGGCTTTAAGGCAACGATTTTTGCCCACAATAAAGATTGTGACTTTAACAACATCTTTATCAATGATGTTGTAGGTGGTTGTAGTTTAATTAAATCTAAATGTGAGAAAACTGAAAAATTGAGTGATAGTGAAGCGGTTATTTCAACTAAAGCAATCGCAGACGTGTCTTATGAACTGACTAGGATTAAGCACAAGCGAAACAATGAGATGGTAGTAGTTGAAGTACCCAGTATGATCGATGTATTTGTTTCATGCACTACCGCAGAAGCAAATGAGTGTAATAACGTGATTCTTCATTATCAAAAAGACGTGTTTCAGAGTGCTTACGATGTTTATTCAAATGGTGGAAGCGGTGAATTTAGTAAAGACAGAAATATTGACTTGCTAGAAAGGCTTGGCGTTGGTCTATGTATAGATGATATTGACGGATATGTAGAGGAATATAAATCAAGTGTATCTTTGAGTGATTCTTATAGCTTTAAGGATCTAGTTGATGAATATTTCGGAGAAGCAGATTGCCTAGATGAGGATGAAGGCGAAGATAACGTTATTATTAAAGTGCTATATTCAGATAACGTCCTTACTACTAATGGCATTGATAGTGTAATGAAGGCGTTTGGATTCACAAAAGTCTAATTGTGTAGGAATTATGTATTTGTGTCATTGTTGATTTTTACACAAATTATGTGGTATAGTAAGTATTGTCATTAAGAAAGCAAAGCCAAAACAGGCTTAACAAAAAGGAGAAACAATGATTAAGGTAGGATTGGTTGACAAGGTTACAGGTCAGTTCGTTAAGTTCGCTAAGCGTTTTCCAAAGGCGGTGGCAAAAGCACCAAAGGCAGTCGCAACTGTAGCAAAGACTGGTACTGTTGCACAGAAGGTTGCTATGGGTATTGTAACTACTGGTCTTGTCGCAGGTGGCGCAACTGGTATTATCCTCAATATTCCAGCACAGACACCTGTCCCAGAGCAGAAGCCTGCCGTTACGCAGCCTGCAAAGCAGGAAGAGGTTAAGCCTGCAGAAGAGGTTAAGCCTGAGGAGACTAAACCTGCAGAAGAGGTTAAACCTGCAGAAGAGGTTAAGCCTGCAGAGGAGGTTAAGCCTGCAGAGGAGGTCAAGACTGAGGAGACTAAGCCTGCAGCACCCGCAGGACATTATGAGAAGGTTCAGAAGAGCAAGTATGTTGAGGACGGTACTTATACTGTAGTTACCATGACTGACGATGACGGCGATCCTGTAACCTTTACCGCATCCTTCGGTACCGCCCCAGACGCACAGTTCAGCACACAGGCAGAAGCAGAAGCTAACCTCAACGCACAGCACCAGGCGTTTACCCAGCAGACTGGTCGTAAGCGTGTTGTTGCTGGCAATACTGGTCGTGGTTTTGACGTTGGTGAAACGCAGACTAAGGGTCACACCGCATACTGGACTGAGGATGTTTGGGTTCCAGGCAACTAATTAAAAGCGTCTAGCTAGTTAGAAAACACGGGGATTGTTTATACAGTCCCCGTGTTGCTTTATATATCGTAAAGTGCAATAATAAATGATAGTCAATCAATTTTACTGTTTGGAGAAGAAGATGAATATTCCTATTATTGTTGTTAGTTCCATTGCACTAATTCTTGGTCTGTTTATTGCTATATCCGCTATCGCAATCAAACCTCAAAAGCACTAGGCGATAGTTGACGTAGGGCGGGGCGATATTGTTCGTCCCGCTTTTTATTTATGATTACGAGGAAAGAGTTATGCCTAAGTTAAAAATATCCAAAGGGTTTAAGATAACGAATTCAAAGTGGTTTGAAGATCTAGGCGATGGAAGATTTGCTGCCTACAGCCAAAAGGGATTCCGACTTTGTCCTTTTGTTTTAACTGATAGCCATTACACGCTGGATGATGTTGCATATTGTGCCGGCACACAGGTCTGGTCTGAAGATGATCCTAGCAAACCTAAGCACAAAAAATTCAAACGTGCGTGTAGGGATGAAAAAGGAAGAATCCTTTTGACACTCTCCACGGACAAGTCCGAGTGATTCTTGTTTCGACCACCACTGCTCAGCCAAAGCTAAGTCTTACACGATGTCCACAAGCGTTGAGATTACTCTCAGTTCCCGTGTGTCCCACGGTACTTAATATGTTGGGTTAGGTTGCAAGTATCTCTAAACCTTTGTTTAATATGTTTATTGCAGCATTGCCATCCCTGTCGTGATGAGTCCCGCATTTAGGGCAGTTCCACGCTCTGATAGCAAGGTTTTTCGTCAATGGGTTCTGATACCCGCAGACAGAACAGGTCTGGCTACTTGGATAGAACGTAGGAACTTTTACTAAAATACCGCCATGCTCTTTAGTCTTATACTCTAACTGTCTAAAGAACTCCGACCATGATACATCCGATATGGACTTTGCAAGGTGATGATTTTTCATCATACCCTTGATATTTAAATCTTCCACGCAGACTACTTGGTTTTCGTTAGCTAGAATAGAAGATTGCTTATGCAAAAAGTCCTTACGGATGTTAGCGATTTTTTCATGCTGAATGGCTAAACACATACGCTGCTTGTTACGATTATTAGAGCCTTTCTGTTTACGAGACAGTTTACGTTGCTCACGGATGAGTTTCTTCTCATGCTTTCGGTAGATCTTGGGATTAGCAACAACGTTACCGTTACTGTCGGTATAAAACTCTTTAATGCCAACATCTATACCAACCATGCAGCCATCATTAGAAAGTACAATATCTTTCTGTTCTACGCAAAGTGAGATATAGTATTTTCCACTACATGACATAGAAATCGTTGCGTTAAGAATACGACCATCAAAGTTTTTCAATCCTTTGAACTTAATAAATCCTACTCGTGGAACTTTGACCGCATTTCCGACAATGCGGATACCATTATCCTGGTTTCTTGTGCGAAATGACTGTTTTCCATGTTTTGAGTGGAAGTTTGGGAAGCCTGCACGTTTATCAAAGAAATTCTTATACGCCCTGTCAAGATTTTTAAGACTCTCTTGAAGTGCCATACTATCGATACCCATAAGCCACAGATGATCCTTATCCCTTTTCAGCAAGGTCAGCATCTTTTGTGTTTGATAGCATGACAAAGAAACATCATCTTCTTTGTATGAGCGGATACGCTCGGCAAGATAGTAGTTGTAGACATAGCGACAAGCGCCGAATGTTTGTTTCAGAATATTCTGTTGTTCTTTTGTCGGATAGATCCGAGCCTTATATCCCTTTTGCATAGTCATTGCCTTTGTGAAGTTTTTTGAGACTCAATATACTGTTTAATTACGGATAGCGGAGTACCGCCTACGGTTGAAACAAAATAGTTGTTTGTCCAAAGTGTAGGAAGTTTTGTAGTTAGATGCTTAAACTCAGACCTAAGAATTCTTGATGTTGTACCTTTTATGAATACCGAACTGGGGATCTACTTCTAATAACAGATGTATGTGATCGGGCATGACTTCCATCTCTAAAAGGTCAAACTGATTTTCTTGGCAAATTTGTTTAACAAGATCTTTTAACCTTGCCTTGACATCGCCAACGAGAACTTTGCGTCTGTATTTAGGACACCAAACTACATGGTACTTACAGTTATGCACTATGTTGTTATTGTTTTTATACTTCATATATGTATTATATGACAGAGTTTTACATAATACAAGAGGTTTTAGAAAAATGCCTTATATCCCCATAGTTGAAGCAGGGTTTTTACGGCGCAATTTGGTAAGAATTGATAATGAGGTCTAAAAAACGAGCCTTTCTAAGCCGTTTTAAGACACGCAAATTATGAAGGTGGTATATTTACACCTAAAAATTATGCTCTAAATACCGCCACTCTAGGCAAACAATAAATCACGCATACTAAAATATGTAATAATTGTGTAGTATCATATTTTTACACTTATTCTGTTTTATTTGTGTAATAATATTGTATGACACAAAAGCAAACTTTTATCTAAGGTGATTTATATGGGAAATACAGTTGGCATTGCATTAAGTAAAACATGGTTTTGGATCATGTGCCTTTTGGTGGTTTCGCTTATTGCAAAAATTATCGTTGCGTACAATAGCAAGAAAAGCGGTTTGCCAAAAGAAGTGATTAAGAAAAACAAAAGAGTAGTAACACTTTGTACTATTGCTGCCTTTTTGCTAATCATCATTCCAGCAAACTTCACAATCTATACAGCCTTTACAAAGGGTGCAACTCAAGATCAAGTAAACAAATCTTCTATTACGAAGATTGAAGAAATGAACAATGCTGCTCCTGTACCAACACAAATTAGTGATGTAAGCGAACTTTATGGAAAGATTGTTTATTTCTATAAATATGGATGCCCGTATTGCGATGCTATTGCTAAAGAGAATCCATTTATCAATCAAAGACTTTCTTGGATTGATACTAAAACGCCCGGACTAAGATATGCGCTTGATACGAATAGAGTTGTATATGTAAACATTGATAGTGATGTTGCTACACAGATTTTGCACGACTCTGATATCAGCATTGAAGATGCCACTCTATATGCCCCAGCCGTTGCATATATTTCTGGCGATGGTTCAGTTACTAGACTTTATTCACTAACGCTCGATGATTCAACTAATGACTTGCATCAAGAGGGGGATAAAATTAAGTATGACAATGATACAAATGTGACATTATATAGATACTACACAAAAAGCGGTGATAGTGGTTTAATTAGTGTTAACATTGATAGTGTATCAAATGCAACAAGTGTATTTGCTAATAAATAAGGAGAGAGTTATGGAAACGCCAAAGAGATTCACTAAGGAAGAGGAAAGCCTTTTGAAGGAGTTTTATCCTGTTAACGGCTCTGTATGGGTCGGCTGGAAAACGCTTCTGCCCTCACGCTCCGATTCTTCAATTAGGTCGAGGGCGCATAAGATGGGTTTGGTTGTCACGTCTGCGCAGGCTAAGTTTACGAGCGATGAAGAGAGTCTAATCATGCGCTGGTATCCAGTTTACGGTAAGAACTTCTCAAAGTGGTCTACCCTTATTCCAGGAAGGACTAAGGACGAGATTGCATATTACGCAGAGCATAATCTATCCCTCGATCCGCCCGCTATTAAAAAGCGTGGTCGTTCTTCTACTTGGAACGAGTTGGAGGACACTCTTATCAAAAC
>ERZ773213.1219-NODE-1219-length-13912-cov-37.429963_pt1 | contig 13912 bp, 10 predicted proteins | sample MGYA00580996_ERZ773213 | MGnify/ENA primary metagenome ERZ773213 (study PRJEB29015, sample SAMEA2738152) | human oral metagenome | biome: human oral; feature: human-associated habitat; material: saliva | place: China | collected 2197 ...
GGCAGTGACACGCTGGCCTGCGCACATTCTCCACTAACACTGATTTGGGCCGCACTATAAGCCCTAGCCGCTGCCGCATAGGGGTCCTCACCGGCCAGCTGCGCCCTGGCCGCCGCATTGGCTGCACCTACTGCCCGCACCTGCCTAACACCTACAGCGGCCAAGCCCAGCACTAGTGCTAGTACGGCTATAACTGCCGGCAGAGTTAAGGCTAGTTCAGCGCTAACCATGCCTCGACAGTTGCAACTAGCCCTGCCAGCGCAGGGGTGGGCGCAGCTTCGCCTGCGCCCACAGCGCACACCTAAACCCTGGGCAGTGGTGGCGGCGCAAGTATTTAAGGGCTTGCGCCGCCACCTTGGCATAAGCTGTAGGCGGCCGTTTAATCCGCCCAGGCCCATCAGGACACGCTCAGCGCGCTAGATAGTAGCGACTCGATCATTGGGCGTAGCCCACCAGAGCGAATAATCGCCAGTAACAGCCCCGCAAAGGCTGCGGCTGCCACAGTGCCAATGGCGTACTCGGCTGTGGCCATACCGGCTTCAAGATCTAGGCGCTTATCGCCCTGGACGTCATCTTCAGGCTTAACGCACTGGGTCTCCGTAGCCTCCTTTACCTCCTTGACTGGCTGGCTGCCAGGCGTTGGAGACGCAGGCGGCTGCTCATGTGCCTGCTCCATGGTTTCCTCCTTTTGCCCTAATTTGGGGCAGTTTCGACTGGATGGGTGGCCTGATTGGCCAGCCCGTAAACAGTTTGTGGCGCCTTGGCTAGCGCCTGCTTGCAGCCTGTGGATAGGGGCTGTAGGGGTAAATTTGTTCCCCACCTGTGCTCAAAAAAGCATCAGCGATGACGCCGCCAGCAGAGGCATCAGCAGCTGGCAGCGTCACTTGTAGGCACAGCGGCAGCTGCAAAGAGAACAGGCGAAAGAGAGCAGACGGGCTGCGGATCAAAAGCCACACCGGCAAGATTCACGCAGATGCGGGACTTGTGGGCCGGCTCGCCAGCGGCCGGAGGCACGGCAGTCTTAGCCGGCGCACCACTCAGTTGGGAGTTTCAGCCAATTAGGTGGCAGTAAGCCAGTTAAGTGGGGCAACCAGTTAAGCGCCAGCAAGCACGCTGCGGCCCAAATAAACCACGGCCGGCACAATCGCCAACAAAATAAAGGCCGGTAAATGACACAGCCCCAGCGGCAACACCAGCCGTACCGCCAACCGGTTAGCATCCGCGCTAGCCTGGCTTTCACGCTGATCACGCAGGGTTTGCGCCCAAGCTTCAAGCATTGGTAGTGGATTGGCCCCAACTAGCCAGGCCGGCGCTAAACATTGACTAAGTGCCTTATAGCCAGCCCGATTTGGCGCAGCCAGGCTCCAAGCTTCATCCCAACTCGCCCCAATTTCCAGCGCCCGCGCCACAAATCCAAAATCCTTGATTTCGCAGGCAAACCCCAGCGCCTCCAGGCACCTGGGGATACTGGCGCCACTATGCAGCGCCGCGCCGCACAGATCCAGCAGTAAGGCGTCGTCGAACTGGTTAACTTCCTCCTGAGCACGCCCCACCATGCGGGAAGTAACCAGGCGCCCCACACACAAAAACCCCAGTCCACCCAGAGCCGTAATGGTGCCCAGGGCACCGTCGAGCCAAAACTGCCACACCCGTACCCCTAAAAGCGCCCCTAAAGCCACCCCCACCAGCGGTAAAGCAGCCAACATGCGGGCTGTGGCCACCGGCGCCGCCAAAGCCGCATAGCGTTGCTGTGCGCCGCGCGTGGCCTGCGTGATCATACCGGCCACCTGCCCTAACACCTGCGCCAGGGGCGAGCCCAGACGCTGAGCCAAACGCTGCCCCGCCAGAGCCGATCTAGCCGCGAGCGCATTAACCCCCGTCTGTTGGCGCCGACTTTGCCCCAGCCACCAGGGGGTTTTGGCCGCAATCAAGCTATGCAGGTAGAGGCTTTCGCCCGCCTGATTAAGTTGGCTGGGTGCCCCGGCTTCGGCTAGGGCTTGGCTCCAGGCTTGGGTGGGCATCTGTCCGCCGGTAAGTCGCACCGATACCTGCACTAGCAGCATATTTAGTGCCAGTGGTGGTTTGCGTTTGGGTAGGGCTGGTAGGTGTATGGGGCGGCTCCGGCTTAGGGGTGCCCACCAGCACCAGGCCACTAGGATCAGCAAGCTGGCTAGTAAAAGCAGGTGGGTTTGGATTACGGCGACGACGGCGCTAAACGCTACTGTCAGGGCGGTTTCTAGGGCACTTTCTAGGGCGCTCGCGACCAGTGCGAACAGCGTGGCCGGCACAGCCAGCGTGGCCAGCACGGTCAGTGTGGCCAGCGCGGCCAGTGCGAACAGAGCGGATAGTGCTGACAGCGCGCCGCTGGCTTTGCAGGTGGCGGCGCATAGTTTGGTTAGTGTTTCTACCAGCTGCCAGGTCATGGTTAGCTACCTAAGGCTTGGTCTAGGGCTGGCCCAAGACGCCGCCGCAGCAGTTCTAGGGCGGCGCCTGGCACTAGCTGGCCGTCGTCATTCCAGGTCAGGGCGTCTTGGCAGATTAGTTCGCTGCCTTGGCGCCATAGCACTGCCAAGCTGCGTAGCCGGCGTAGGCCTTGCTGGCGTTCTAGGTGTATTACTGCGTCTAGGGCGCTGGCTGCCTGTAGGTTTAGGGCTTGGGGGGTTAAACCGGCCAGGGCCCCTAGGGCGGCTAGTCTTGCGGGCACGTCCACTGCACTGTTGGCGTGGAGCGTGGCCCAGCCTCCCTCATGGCCGGTGTTGAGGGCGGTGAGTACGTCGGCTACTTCGCCGCCGCGACATTCGCCCAAAATGAGCCTGTCTGGCCGCATTCTTAAGGCGATTCGTACTAGTTCGCTCATATTCACCCCGCCGGCACCTTCCACGTTGGGGCGGCGTTCTTGCAGGTAAACCACGTGTGGGTGGTTGATGCGCAGCTCGCGGCTTTCTTCAATGCACAGCAGGCGCTGTTGGGGCTCGACTAGGGCCACTAGGGTGGCTAGCAGCGTGGTTTTGCCGGTGCCGGTAGCCCCGCTGATCAGGCAGTTTGCCCGTTTTTTGACCAGTAGTTCCAGCACTTTTTGCATCCGTATGTCAAACATGCCCGCCTGGCGTAGCTGCTCAATGGTGAAGGCTTTGGAGCGAAAGGCGCGCAGGGAAATAAGGGTGCCACAGGCGCTGACTGGCTCTAGTACTGCGTGTAGTCGACTGCCGTCGCCCAGGGTGCCGTCCACTACTGGGCTGGCTTGGTCTAGGCGTTTGGCACAGCCAGCGGCCAGGCGCACCGCTAAAGCGCGGGTGTCTGCCTCGCTCCAGCCCAGTGGTAGTGGGGCGCGCAGTAGCCCTTTTCCTCTATCTACCCACAGTTGGCAGCCGTTAAGCAGTACGTCAGTGACGACGTCGTCGTCTAGGTAGCGCTGTAAGGGGCCAGCCCCAGCGATGTCTTCATAAACCCCAATGGCCATATCCGCCATGGTTTGGGTGTCTGCCACGGGGCTAGCGGCCATGGCTTGGGCCCAGCCTTGGCCGCTGGCAATGGCGCGCCGTAGCCGCCCACCCCAGTTTTCCCAGCTAGGGGCGTTTTCGCTAGGTGGGTTCCCACGGCGAGGGTTTGCACTGAAAACATTTGGTTCACTCATTTTTGGCCCTTTTGCGCCCAAAAGTTGGGGTTGAGCGCCCAATTAGCTAGGCGCGCCCCCACTTTTTTCTCTGCCCGCTTTAGCCTCAGTGGATCTAAACCCAGCTGTAGGCGCTGGCTTAACTCGCGCCGATTAGGCAAGGTGGACGCCACCGGGGCACCTACCAGTCGGGCTATTTCTTGGCTGGTTAGGTCTGCTCCCTGCTCTCGTAGGGCTAGGGCGCCTAAACCTGGACGTACTTCTTGCAGCCAGCCGCGTGCAGCTAGGGCGGCGCGGCGGGTTAGGTCACTTACCAGCAGTACCCGCGCACCTTCCAGCTCATCCCAGGGCAGGTGTGGCAGTTGCAGCGCCGGCAGATCCACCACTGTTAACTGACAGCTGGTACGTAGGGCGTAGATAGCTTGACTCATTTGCAGCCAGTTTTTAGGCCCGCCTTGGCCGCCACTGCCAGCTAGTACCTTCACGCCGCGATATTTACCCAGCCCACGCACTAGTCTTTGGGGCCATAGCGGCGACTGATTTTTAGGCAGCTGCCCCCAGCTGGCGCCCTGACAGTAGCCGCTCCCCAGGTATAGATCCAGGCCACCGTAGGGATTGGCGTCCACCAGGGCCGCATCCACCGTAGCCTGCGCGGCTGGCGAGCCAAAGCCTGGCCCCTGCGGCTGCGAATATACGTCTTGGTCTCGACGCCGAGCTGGCTGCGACGCCTCACCACCACGGATTAGCTCTCTCCCAGCCCACGCCAGTAACGCGGCGCTATAAGTGGCCCCAATGCCGCCCACCGCCCCACACACAAACACCACCTGGCCAAGCTGGCTGGCCTGTTTAGTTAGCAGCACCCGGTATAGCCGCTCCACCTGGGTGGGTAGGTTCAGTTCTATTAGCTCGACGGCGTCGGCGCGCCCCTCTAACTGGTCCAGTAAGCCCCGGGCATGGGACGCTAAACCCGGCTGGCATACTCCCAGGCAGCTTTCTAGACCGTTTTGGCTAAGGTAAGCGAACTGGCCGGCCATATGTAGCGCATCAACCCCATTAACCCCGCCCTCGCCTGCAGCTTGCATCGGCACCGCAATGAAAGCTTCCACGTCGGCTATTTGCAGGTGGCAGTGCAGCTGCTCTAAATACTCAAGAGAACCAAACCCCAGCACCAAAGGGCCTACACTACGGCCAGCCCCGGGCGGGCTGGGCTGACAAGCACATGCAGTTGCTGCGCCAACGCCGCCCTCAGGTGGGCTGGGCGCCGTCGCGCTTAACTCGACACTTAAAACCATGCTCAACACCCTGCCCCCACCAGGCCCCAAAGCGCTGCCAGGCTGTGGATAAAAAGCATGGGGTAAAAAAGTTACCCACTTGTGGATTAACTCGGGAAATTTTCAGCTTGCGCTTTTACACTTCACAACACACCCCTAAAACTTCCTAAAGCCGAGGTAATCGCGTGTTTAAAACCCAATTGCGCCCACCGCAGCTAAGCTCGCGCCGCGCAGGCAGCCCCAACGCTGCCCCCAAAACCGCCACCCGCTGGCTACGCCCAGCCCTGGCTACGCTAACCACCCTGATGCTAGGCGCCGCCGCCCTAGCCCCCACCAGCCCCGCACAGGCTGGAGTTTTCAGCAAAGACCCCAACGGCGACGTCGCCCGCCCCTTCTACTACAACTCCGCCACCCTAGACGGCACCCCGGGCAAGCTACTGCGCCAAGAAGCCGCCGTCAGCGGCATCAACACCCTGGGGATCAGCAAAATTGGGCCCTACAAAGCCCAGCGCATCCTCTACTCATCCAAAAACCGCACCGGCAAAAACATTGCCGTCAGCGGCATCGTGATTGAACCCAAACGCGCCTGGAGCGGTAAAGGCCAGCGCCCCATCATCGCCTACGCCCCGGGCACGCAAGGCATCAGCGACGACTGCGCCCCCTCCTGGAACATCGCCAACTCCATCGGCGACTATGAACAGCTGTTCTTCAAATCCTTCCTGGCAAAAGGCTACGCCGTAGTAGTCACCGACTATGAAGGCCTAGGCACCCCCGGCGCCCACACCTACATGGACCGCGTCTCCCAAGGCCACGCCGTGCTGGACTCAGCCCGCGCCGCCACCCAGCTAAAAGGCTGGGACCTGGGCAAAAACAACCCCATCGTAATTAACGGCTACTCCCAAGGTGGCGGGGCCGCAGCCAGCGCCGCCGAACTAGCCGGCACCTACGCCCCCGAACTGAACATCAAGGGTGCAGCCGCAGGTGCAGTCCCGGCCAACCTCAGCGCCCTACCCGCCAAGCTCGACGGCGGCAAATCCGCCCTATTCGAGCTCTACGCCCTCAAAGGCCTAACCACCAGCTACGGCGTCACCCTGCCGCTGTCACCCCACGGTCAGCAGGTAATGCAGCGCGCCACCAACACCTGCGTCATGGGCGGCAGCTTCTACAGCGGCACCCGCCTATCCCAGCTGACCAGCGACGGCACCGACGTGAACCAGCTCATGGCCCAAGAGCCCTACCGCACCATGCTGGCCCAGCAGCGCATCGGTAACCTAAAGCCCACCATGCCTGTACTGCTCACCCACGGGCGCGGCGACGACGTCATCGACTACCAGGTGGGTTCCACCCTGGCTAGCGACTGGTGCGCTCGCGGTGCGCGGGTGACTTTCACCCCCAATGACGCCAAGTCACACACTGCCGGCGCCAGTGAGCACCTCAAGCAGTCGCTGGTGTTCACCATGCTGGTTTTGGATGGGCTCAGCCCCAACTCTTGCTCGGCCCGCTAATCTCCGGGCCCGGCGCGTTAGTCCCAGGCCTGGCTCACTAAGCCGACCCCTTTGGCCCGCCAGTTGGCGCTCGTTCAGTTACGACGACGCCGCTGGCGGGCTTTTGCGTGTCCGCCAGAAAGTTTTAAGTCAGTTAGCCTCGGCGTTGTTTAGAGCTGCGTGGTGCCGGCCTGGACGGCGCGTGAGAGCTCACTGCCTTGACGCATCCCCTCTAGCAGCGCCTCAGCCTGCCAAATAATCCAGGCCACCACGCCCTCCAAACTGGCACTGGCATAGGCCTGGGCAGCTTCAGCGTAAGCTGCGGGCACGCGTCCCGCGTAATAGTCGCTGACACTGACCCCGGTGGGGTCTAGCCCGTCGCGCACACTCAAATGCCGCACCAGCAGTCTTCCTAGTGCCCCATTAGCTAAAGCGAAGGGGCGCACCGTAAGCATTTCGGCGTGCACCAACGCCACGCGCACCAGTGCCGGCAGGTTTGGGGTGTCAATTAAAGCCACAATCTGCGCTAGGCGCTCACGTAGCTCTTGGCCGGCCAGGTTTGGCCCCGGCCCGCCTTCAAGCAGCCCGCCACCTTCAAGTGCCGCCTTTCCGCCCTCAAGCAGCCCGCCGCCTTCAAGCGACTGGTTTTCAAGCCCCTGCCCACTTTCGCGTGGGCAGCCCACCACCGCCTCACTGATTAAGCCCCCAACTGCCAGCGGCCCCGCAACGTCACGGTGCAAAGTTGCCATAAGCTGCGCCGTCGCCGGGACCACCGGACGAGTACGCCCCACCAAATCAGGCATATAACCAACCAGGCGGCTGTGTGCCCGCCACAATCCGGTGGCCGCATCCCAAGCCGGATCCTTACTGGAAGCATGCGCCCCCGCCCCCTTAGGTCCGGTGGCAATTTGTTCACGCAAAGCCTGGGCGCTAACCACCGCCCCTTCAATGGCCGCGCCACTAACCGCCGCGCGCACACTAGCCTCCGCACGGGCCTCACGCCAACGTTTACGCAGCGCCTCCTGCCACCGCAGCTGCGCTGAAGCCTCATATAAAGCCTCACTTGCAGCCGCTACGCGTTCTTCACGGGCCAGTGCCAAGCAGGCGTCAATAAGGGCATTAGTGCTCACAAATCAAAGCCTACGCGCTAGGCTCTAAGTGTGAGTACCGAGGCCACCCACCCCACTACGCAGCAAGTTGCCGACTCAGCCCCCCACGGGCGGCGCAGGAGTCACATAATCGCGAGCATTTTTGGCTTGGCACAAGGGGCGTGGGTGATGGCCCTAGCCGCCTTCGTAGTCAAATACCAGGGCCCTAACTTTGGCTTCAGCTACCAAGCTGAGCAGTACCTGCTGGCCTTGCCGTTGGCGGTGGCGGCTTTCGCGGTTTGCCGCTGGGTTGAGCGCTACTATGCCCGCAACTCCTCGCTGGGGGCGGTGGTAGCCGGGGTGTTTTTGCTAGGCGGCTCCCTGGTGCTGCTGTGGCTGCAAAAGTACTTCACCCTGGGACTGATCTCATTTGTTTGTGCCATGCTGCTATTTGGTGGGGCCATGGGCATGCGCCGTGCTCGCCGTGCTGGGCGACGTGAGGCGGTTTACGCCCAGCAAATGGCCAAGCTGGACCAGCAGCCCGGCCAGGTGCCGCTGCCGCCGCCGTCGCGTAAATCTGACCACCTGCTTTCGCTGGTAATCACCCCTTTACTGACGGTTTTTGCGCTGGTAGCTACTGGTTTTAGCTCCGGGGTGGTTGCTGGCGCGGATGTTTTCGCTGCCAACGCCCACACTTTCAGCCACGGCAAGGTGCTGTTTGCACTAGTAGCCGGAGCGCTGCTGCTACTAAGTGTGGGGGCCTTAAGCGGCAACTCCACCGCCGGTACGGCCGCCACTGCGGGCACAATTTTCGCTTTCTACCTGGCCCTATGTGCGGGAATTTTGCTGGGTATCAAGCACCCGCTGTTTACTGACCCGGCCAGCTATATCGTCATTGATCCGGTGGTGTGGATTTTCTTGGCGGCAGTGATGTCACCGCTGGCACGCGGCTCACACTGGGCCCGCCAGGCCGGGCGCACCCAAATGGCTACGCAGTTAGCTGCGGAAACCAATAAAGCAGCTGCTTAATCCATTAATCCAGACCTAAATATTTTTAGCAAAAACATTATTTTAGACACATATTCAGGCAATTTGCGCGGTTTTACGGCGTGCCTGGTAGTTAACGCAAAAAATAAGGGATACCTTTGCTTGCGCTATAGCTTTTGCCCAAGGAGACGCTGTGAGTACTAATCGGCCCAACGCAAGCATCTGGGACGACGACGAAGGCGAGGCCCAGCTGCGCCCTATGATGCGTAAAAATAATGCGCATCTTTTCGACGACGAACCTCCAGTTTCTTCACTTTCAGCTGCTAGCGCTGCCAGTGCTGCCGCTGCAGTAGCTGGTTACACCGCCAGTTCTGCCGCTGAGGCCAACGCCGCCTCGGCTTTGAGTGCTCCCAGCGCCTACTCGGTTGGCAGCGCCTCCTCTGCTTTGAGCGCCCGCTCTGCCGGTAGCGCCTACTCTGCCGCGAGCGCCTCCAGCGCCGCTGTGCCTTCAGCTGCTTCTGCGGCTGCCCCCGAGGCGGCTGACGCTGCGGTTTCTGCGCCCACCCCGGATTCAGCCGGTTCGGCCCCGCTCAGTACCCGCTCTGGCGCTACTCCCGACGCCGCCCCTAGCGCTGCTTCTGCCCAGTCTGGTGCCCCTAGCGCTGCTTCTGCCCCGGCTATGCCACCCAGCCAGGCCCCCAAGTCAGCTCCCAGCGCGCCGGTTAACGGCCCGGTTTTGGGCACCACCCCTTCGGTGCATGTGCCCGCGAGCTCTTTGGCTAACAATGGTGTGCCCGCCATGCTGGCTAACACCCCGCCAGCTGCTGGCCGCCGCTACACCAACGCTGAGAACGCACACACTTCTGGCACTTTTGACTCTGCTGCCCGCCGCGCCACCGCCACCACGGCTGCCACCAGCGCCACTGCGTCTACCGGCGCTAGCGCATTAACTGCGGCCAGTGCGGCTGCCGCCTCGGTGACGGCTCAGTCTCCCGCTAGTGCCGCCTCAGCTAACGCCCCGGAACTGGCCGACGCCGCCAAGCCAGCTGTTGCTGACGCCGGCGCCGCTAACCCTGGCGCGGTGCGTCGTCGTAGCCTGTTTACTGCCGTGCCTCAGCCTGCGCCTATTGACGAGGATAGTGACGACGAAACCATCCAGGTGCCGGTGGTGCGTGAGGATCTGATCCCAGATTCCTTCTCTGCCGCTAGTGCCGTATCAGCTAGCGCCGCCTCTGCTAGCGCAACCTCGGCTGCTGAGAGCGCTTCTGCCGCTGAAACTGTCTCTGCTGCGGAAACCAGCTCTAGCGTGAGCGCCGCTAGTGCCCCCTCTAGCCTAGAGCACAGCTCCGCTGCGGCCTCCCCGGCCTCAGCTAGCGACGACGTCGCCCCGGAAAGCGCCGCCCAGGCAGACCAGGCAGACCAGGCAGACCAGGAGGCTGTAGACAGCGTCCAGGAGCTAAATGACGCGCATGAAGTTGAGGCCGCCGCTGTCCCGCTGCCCACCGATTTTGATGCTCCCTCTGCTATCAGCATTCCTACCCCGCCGCACACGGTGAGCTCGGCTTTGTCAGCAGAGTCCACTTTCTCTATTGATTCTGCGGTTTCTGCCGCCTCTGCCGCCTCTAGCGTGGGCATTACCCTACCGTCTGCGGCTACTCCAGCCCCAGCCGTGCCAGTCACCTCAGCGGCGACTGTCCCCGTCACCCCGGCTGCCGGCGCCACGGACACAGCCAGCAACGAGCTCAGCAAGACCACCCCAGCTGCAGATGCACCCGAGCCGCCGGCTCCCCCGGCTCCTGAGCAGCCTGAAGCGACTAGCGTCGAGGCTGACTTTACTGACGATGAGTTGGTGGCCAGTGACCACACTGAAACCACCATCATGGACGCCGCCGACATGGAGCTGGAGGAGGTTGTTAAGCCAGTAGTTACCAGCACCTCCCCGGTAGGGGTTGAGCGCCTAGACCACCTGGCCACGGCAGACTCTGCGGATCTGGCCCCGGTGGCCCCCAGCCCCTCTAGCGCGATCTTCGCCTCCACCCGCACTGCTGCTTTCAGCGATTCGGCTAACCAGTCCAATGCGGACAATGAGGTTGACGACGACGTACTGCTAGCTGGCTCCACCGTGGTCGGTAAGCCCGCCTCACGCGCTGCCGCCCACTGGGGTGGCACTCTACTGGCGCTAGTGCTGTTCCCGATCGCCTGGTTCTTGATGCACACCGCCGCTAACGCCCTCACCGGAGCTTTGGCTGATGGCTGGCCTAAGGTCTTCTCCACCGCCGGCATCATTGAGCTAGGCATGGCGATAGTGCTGCTGATCGTGGTGATGGCGACGGCGACCCGCTCTTCCCTGGGCACCTTCGTCACCGGTATTACTACCTTACTGATTGGCTTGCCCTTTGTGGTGGTGCCTTCGATTACCAAGCAGTACCTGGGTGATTTCCTGGCCAATATGGCTTTGCAGTCGCGCTTTGGCCGGATCTTGTCTGAGGCTATTCTTCTCGACGGCGTCAGCGGCCGCCTGGTGATCATTGGCCTGTTCCTGATCATGCTGGGCGTGGTTTCGCACTCTACCCGTCGTGCTGGACGCCGCGAGCGCCTAGTGATGGATCGCGCCAACACCAAAAAGTAGCCTTTGAAAAGCAGCCTGGTTAGCTAACCCAAAAAAAATAACCTGTTAGCTAACAGCGTTGGCCCCCGGACTTAAGGTCCGGGGGCCAACTGCGTTTTGTGGGCGCTAGCGGGTGATGGTGTGGTGGTGCTGTGTAGCACCAAAAATAGCCTCGTTGTTGTACTCGAAGTTGTTTGGGCTGATGGGTTTACCGGCAGCCATTTCGGCGCGCATATGGGCTACTACCGCATCCAGAGTGCCGAATTTAGCGGCCACTAGGCGCTGGCGCTGGTAGCCCACCCCGTTGCGACTGATGTCGTCCAAGATGGCAAGGTCATCTAGGCAGCCCAGGTCTGCAGCGGCAGGCTCTAGCTCTTTAAGCAGTAGTGGCAGGGTGTCGGTAATGAGCGCCTCATCGCCGTGGATGTTTTCGATCAAAATCGCTTCCATGCCGTAGCGGGCAGCACGCCACTTGTTTTCGTCCAGGAACCAGGGCGAAATGGTTTCTAGGGTTTCACCCTTATCTAGGCGTCGTGAAGCGGTTTCTACCAGGGCATGTACCAGGGCGGCAATGGCGCGCACCTCGGTTAAGTTAGTGGCGGCGTCGGCCACGCGCACTTCAATAGTGCCCAGACGCGGCGAGGGGCGAATATCCCAGCGGATCTCGTCAAAGTGGTCAATCACGCCGGTTTTGAGCATGTCGTCGGTGTAGTGCTCCAGGTCCTGCCAACGCTCAAATAGGCGCGGTACGCCCGCCGTGGGCAGCTGCTGGAACACCATGGCGCGGTTGTCACAGTAGGCAGTGTCCACGCCCGCCCAGAACGGGGAAGAAGCGCTGAGGATCTGCATATGCGGCAGTTTGGTGGCCAGGTAGTTCAAGATCGGCATGACCTTGTCACGGTCCTCAATACCCACATGCACGTGGGTGCCAAATAGCAGCATTTGCCGGCCCCAGAACTGGGTACGGTTAACTAGCTCGGCGTAGCGACCTGAGTCTGACACGCGCTGGAAAATTGGGTCAGCAAAGGGGTGTGAGCCGGCGCTGGCCAGGTCGATGCGTAGCGGCTCTAGCACCGGGCGTAGCAGCTCTATGCCTTCTTGTAGGTCGGCGGCGCAGGCGGCCACGGAGAACTGTTTGCGTGAAACTAGCTCCACCGTGTTACGTAGCATCTCCCCATGCACCAGCGGGGTGTCGGGGTGGGCGCGGTGGAGCTGGTCAATTACCCAGTCACCGCATTGGCGTAGGTTTTCGTCGTCGCAGTCAATTAGCTGAAGCTCCCACTCCACGCCAATGCTGCTACGGTCCGACTTGGCAAAGTCGATGGCCATTTTTTCTCCTCTACGACGCCGTCCCTGCTTTAGGGCTTATATGGCGCCGTTTGTTTTGGGCCAGCTTAGGCGCAGTGTGTGCTTAGGCGGTGCGCTGGTAGCGCTCAACGAAGCGGGTAATGAGCTGGTTAGCGCTGAGTACATCAGCACTGTCGCAACGCGCTATGACGGCGGCCTTCTGGTCGGCAGGGTAGTAGGTGTCCCCGTAGGTGTTGATGCGGATATGCATACCTTTACGGGTGATTTCGGGGTGGAACTGGGTGCCGTAAACGTTTTTACCCCAGCGCAGCATTTGCACGTGGCAAAAGTCCCCGGTGGCGAGGATGGAGGCCCCCTTGGGCAGTATCCCTACGGCCTGTGAGTGGCCGGTGTAGGAGTAGAAAACTGGGCCTGCGTGGGCGGTAAGCGGGTCGCGGTGACCGTCGTCGGTAAGGCTGATACGGGGGGCCTGTAGGTCCTCCCCGAAGCCGTCTACCAGTTTGCCGCCGCTAGCTAGACTCAGCGCCTGCAAGCCAAAGCAGATACCCAGGGTGGGGAAGTCTTGGTCGATCAGACGCTTAGCTAGCGCACGTACACGCCGCTCTACGCGCTGATGTTCTGGGGATTTGTCCTCGCCGTGGAAGCCGAAGGGAGAACCCGTAATGATTACCCCGCTGTAGTCGCGTTGCAGGTTTAGGGTTTCCGGCTCACATGCATCGGTATCTAGTAGATCCATGATCTCTAGATCCTCATCACCTAGGCGCCCGTACATTCGCAGCGTGTTTAACTCATCAGTGGCAATGTCTCCGGTGGGACGGCAAACAGCCACAAGGAATGGTAAACGCGCGGTTGCGGGTGCCGATTCGGTGTGCATACATTGCACGCTACCAGTAACCATAAGCAACGCACACTATGACAATGGTTAAAAACAAAACGTCCCAGGAGCTTTACTCCTGAGACGCAGTTTATGAGTCGGGGTGACAGGATTTGAACCTGCGGCCTCTTCGTCCCGAACGAAGCGCGCTACCAAGCTGCGCCACACCCCGTGGTGCCTGCCTATCATAGCGTGTTTAGCAACCTTAAAGCCAATTGCAACCCAAACTTGGGATGTGTAGCGCGTTACAAACAGCTATTTAGCGGGCGGTTAGGGCCGGCTTAGCGGGCCGTGAGGGTCAGTAGGGTGGCTTCAGGACGGCAGGCGGTGCGTACCGGCGTGAAGGGGCTGGTCCCCAAACCTGCCGAGACGTGCAGGTAGGCCTGGCCATCCTCGCTAGCTGGGGCAGTGCCCTTGTGGATGGCTTTGAAGCTGGCAGGCCAGGTACTTAGACCGCTGGCCTGGGCCGGGGGCAGGTCACAGTTGGACACTAGCGCCCCATAGCCGGGTAGGCACAGCTGCCCTCCGTGGGTGTGTCCAGCCAAAATTAGCTGGGCGCCATCGGTCACCATCTGGTCTAGTACGCGCTGGTAAGGGGCATGGGTTACGCCAATTTTCACGACGGCGTCGCTAGCTTCCCCTGCAGCGCCCTCCCCCGCAGCTACAGGCTCCGGGAAGG
>ERZ773213.1227-NODE-1227-length-13874-cov-9.219915_pt1 | contig 13874 bp, 9 predicted proteins | sample MGYA00580996_ERZ773213 | MGnify/ENA primary metagenome ERZ773213 (study PRJEB29015, sample SAMEA2738152) | human oral metagenome | biome: human oral; feature: human-associated habitat; material: saliva | place: China | collected 2197 ...
ACCGCGTCCCCCACCCCGGCCTGGCCGAGCTCAAGAACGTCCAGCGCCCCGCCCGCGTCATCGAGTACGACCAGGAGGAGGGCCTGCTCACCATCCACAACGACCTCGACCACACCGACCTGTCCCAGTACCTGCGCATCTCCTATGAGGTGCGCTGCGACGGCGTCGTCGTGGACCGCGAGGACCTCGACCTGGTCGAGCCCGTCCCGCCGCGCACGAGCGTCATGCTGCGCTGCGAACCGAAGGTTCCGCCCACCGGACGCTGCCACCTGCTGGTCACCTACCGGCTCGCCCGACCCGACTCGCTGCGGGCCGCCGGCCACGTCCTGGGCTTCGACGAGATCGCCCTGCGCAACGCCGACAGGCGCCACCGGTGGGTCGCCTCACTCGCCGACCGCCCCATCGGCGAGACCCGCCTGCCGGTCAGGCGGGAGGGCACCCGGATCGAGGTCGACAGTGACCGTCTCAGCTGCACCATCGACACGCGCACCGGCCTGCCCGTGTCCCTGTCATCGGAGGGCCGCGAGCTCCTTCAGCGCCCGGTGGAGCTCAACATCTGGCGGGCGCCTACCGACAATGACCGTCACGCGCGCCTGGAGTGGGAGCGCGCCCACTATCACCAGGCCGTGGCCCGTGCCTACGGCGTCGACGTCAATGAGGAGCCCGGGCGCGTCACCATCAGCGCCGACGTCGGCCTCGTGGCGCCCTCGGTCCAGCCCGCCCTGCACGGACGGCTCGTCTGGACCCTCACTGACGACGGCGTCCTGAGCCTGAACCTGCGACTGCGCCGGACGCTGGGCTTCCCCAGCCTGCCGCGCCTGGGACTGCGCCTCTTCCTGCCCGAGTCCATGAGCCAGGTCGACTACTACGGCCTGGGCCCGCAGGAGAGCTACGTCGACAAGCACCGCGCCAGCTACCACGGGGCCTTCAGCGCCGACGTCGTCGACCTCCACGAGGACTACATCAGGCCCCAGGAGAACGGCAGCCACGCCGACTGCAACAAGGTCCTCCTCTCCGGAGGCGGGCTGATTCTGGCCGCTGTCGGGCCGACCCCCTTCTCCTTCAACGCCTCCCGCTACACGCAGGAGGAGCTGGCCGGGCGGCGTCGCAACACCGAGCTGACGCCGTCGGGCTGCACGGTCCTGTGCCTGGACGCCGCCATGGCCGGCATCGGATCCAACAGCTGCGGGCCCGCCCTGCGGCCCCGCTACCAGGTCGACAGCCAGGAGCTGGGGATGGAGCTCCATCTCCTGCTCAACCCCCTCATCACCCACACCAGCACTCACAACGAGGTGAAGCCATGAGCAGCGACTCCGCCGCCAAGAAGGTCGGCGCCCCCGCCGCAGGAATCGGACTGGAGGCGGCCAGCGAGAGGAAGTACCTGAAGTGGTACAACAAGGTGGGCTACGGATCGGGCGACGTCGCCGGCAACGTCGTCTACGTCCTGCTGTCCGCCTTCGTCATGATCTACCTGACGGACACCGCCGGGTTGAACGCGGGCGTCGTCGGCACGCTCATGATGGTCTCCCGGCTCTTCGACGGCTTCTCCGACATCATCTTCGGGGCGCTGCTGGACCGCACCAACACGCGGATGGGCAAGGCCCGCCCGTGGATGCTGTGGGGGTTCGTGGGCTGTGCCGTCCTGCTCATCGCGATCTTCGCGATCCCCACGAGCCTGGGGGACACCGCCAAGTACGCCTGGTTCTTCATCGCCTACACGCTGCTCAATGCCGTCTTCTTCACGGCCAACAACATTGCCTACTCCTCGCTGACCGCTCTCATTACCCGCAACGGGGCTGAGCGCGTGCAGATGGGTTCCATCCGCTTCATGTTCGCCTTCGGGACGAACCTGCTCATCCAGAGTGCCACGGTGGGCGGCGTGGCCATGTTCGGCGGCGGCGCGAGCGGCTGGCGGACGATGGCGATCATCTACGCGCTGCTCGGCCTGGCGGTCAACACGCTCTCAGTCTTCTCGGTCAAGGAGCTGCCACCCGAGGAGCTCGTGGGTGAGGAGGAGCCCGAGGAGGAGAAGCTCTCGGTGGCGGAGTCGGCCAAGATGCTGGTGTCCAACAAGTACTACCTCATCATCCTCATCGTCTTCCTCCTCACTCAGATCTTCACGGCGATGCTCAACATGGGTATCTACTTCATGAAGTACGTCCTGGGGGACGAGGACCTGCTGAAGACCTTCGCCTGGTCCATCAACATCCCGCTCATGATCGGGCTCCTCATCACGCCGGTGGTGGTGAGTCGCTTCGGGAGCATGTACCGGATCAACATCGTCGGCTATGTCATCGCGACCCTGGGGCGGCTCGGGGTGCTCGTGGCCGCTTACATGAACAGCCTCCCGCTCATGCTGGTCCTCTCCGGGGTCGCGGCCCTGGGTATGAGCTCGCTGCAGGGCACGCTCAACGCCCTCATCGCCGAGGCCTCGGAGCACACCTGGCTGCGCACCGGTAAGCGCATCGACGGGCTCATGTTCTCCTGCACGTCGCTCGGCGTGAAGGTGGGTGGCGGACTCGGCACGGCCCTGTCCGGGTGGCTGCTGGCCGCCTCCGGGTACGACGGGGACCTCAAGGTTCAGCCGGAGTCCGCGATCCAGATGATCTACATCATGTACGTGTGGTTGCCGCTTGCGGCCAACGCGATCATCCTCTTCCTGCTCATGCGGCTCGACGTCGAGAAGGTCAACACCCGGCTCAAGGAGGAGGCCGACGCGCGGGCCGAGGTGGAGGTCGGCGCCGGAGCAACTCGTGGCGGCTCCGTGACCGCGGGGCGGACCGGTGACGCCGTCGGTGGTGGCGCCGCCGGTGGCGATGCCGGGAGCTCGGGCGCCGCGCAGAGCGGAGGCTCGACGAGCTGAGGCTGCACGAGCGGCTCGACTCGTGGGTGGGGGCGAGACTGAGGTGCGCGGATGGCGCGCCCTCGCCCCCACCTTCCTTCCCGGGGCGGTGCGCTGGCGGAGCTCTTCTCCGCTGGCGCGCCGCCCGATGTGTTGTCGTCGTCTGTGACGCCACCGAGGACGTACTTCCCGATCGAGGACTGCGTTGTCCTCCAGGCTACTGGGATCTCCTCGCAGTCATCTGGGGGAGAGCGCAGTCCTGGTACCGAAAGTAAGTCCTCGATCGACGCTTAGCGGGACCTTGGCGTGGACGATCACCGGGTGCGCTCGATGCCGGATTGATCGAGCAGCTCAAGAGCGTTGACGATGTCAGTGAGAACGGCCTTCAGGTCGACGTCGGACGCGCCCCTCGACCGGGTCAATGCCCCGGGCTGCCCCGGGCTGCTCCGGTGGCGGCGCCGGCAGGCGTGACCGGCGAAACCGGGATTCATCCCACACGAACGCGAGAAACGCGAGTCTTTGGTGGTGAGATCGTCTAAGGCTAGGCTTACCTCGACCGTCGTGACTTGAGATTGATTCGTGACTTGGAGGTCGAGTGTTCCTCGCCAACCTGCTCATCGCCCTGAGGGAGGGCCTGGAGGCGGCGCTCGTTGTCAGCATCATCGTCGCCTACCTCGTCAAGGCCGACCGCCGCGATGCCCTGCCCAAGCTGTGGCTGGGGGTCGGGCTGGCGGCGCTGATCCCGCTGGTCGCCGGCGCCATCATGACCTGGGGCCCCAAGACCCTCACCTTCCAGGCCCAGGAGATCCTCGGCGGCACCCTGTCCTTCGTCGCCGTCGGCATGGTGACCTGGATGATCTTCTGGATGGGGAAGAACGCCCGTGAGCTCAAGGGCGAGCTGGAGGGGTCGCTGTCCAAGTCCCTCTCCGCAGGCAGCTCCGGCTGGGGCGTCGTCTGGATCGCCGTCGTCGCCGTCGGGCGCGAGGGAGTGGAGACCGCCCTGTTCGTGTGGGCCACCGTGCGCTCCAGCATCGAGAGCTCCACCATGCAGACGACGGCGGGCGTCATCACCGGCCTCGTCCTGGCCATCGTGCTGGGTGTCCTCATCTACCAGGGCGCGGTGCGCATCAACCTGCGCGTCTTCTTCGCCGTGACCGGCTACTTCCTCGTCGTCGTTGCCGCCGGCATCGTCGCCTACGGCGTCGGTGACCTGCAGGAGGCGAATGTTCTTCCCGGCTTCACGAACCACGCCTGGGACCTGTCCCGCTACCTGCCCGACGGCGCCTCGCCCTTCCACTGGCTCTACGTGCTGCTCCAGGCCATGTTCCAGTTCAACCTCCAGCCCACTGTCCTGCAGGTCGTGGGCTGGTGGGTCTACATCGTCCCGACCCTGGTGCTCCTCACCCTCCAGATCACGGGGCGATGGCCCTCGCCCGCGCGCGCAGTCGAGGCCGCTCCGACTACTCCGGCCGTCGTGAGCGCTGACGAGTCCGACGCCGAGGAGCCCGACGCCGTCGTGACCTCCTGACCACCCCGACCTCCCTCCCCACCCCCTGTCCACGCCACTCCTCACAAAGGAAAGACCATGCCCACCATCAAGCGACGCAACGTCCTCACCCTGCTCCCCCTGACCGCCATGGGCCTGGGCCTGGCCGCCTGCGCCGACAACCCCAAGAACGCCAAGGGCGGCGCCTCCGGCTCCGGGGCGTCCCAGGAGATCACGGTGACCCTCACCGACGACGCCTGCAAGCTCTCCTCGACCTCCTTCCCCTCGGGCGTGGTCACCTTCACCATCACCAACTCCGGCTCGGCCCCCAACGAGCTGGAGATCCTCACCGAGGACAAGCTCCAGATCGTCTCCGAGCAGGAGAACATCGGCCCCGGCACCACCACGAAGCTCACCACCTCCCTCAAGGAGGGCACCTACTACGCCGCCTGCAAGCCCAACATGGTCGGCGAGCTCAAGGGCGTCACCGAGCTGAAGATCACCAAGGGCGCCGCCGTCGACATCAGTGCCGACGAGACCAAGGCGCGCGAGGCCGCCGTCACCAACTACACCGCCTACGTGCGCGACCAGACCGGCCAGCTCCTCACCGCCACCCAGGGCTTCGTCACCGCCTACACCTCCGGCGACACCGCCACCGCCAAGAGCCTCTACCCGCTGGCGCGTCAGTTCTACGAGCGCATCGAGCCCACCGCCGAGTCCTTCGGCCTCAAGGAGGCCGGCGACCTCGACGCCGCCCTGGACACCCGCGTCCAGGACCTCGCCGCCGGTGCCGGCAAGGCCGTCACCGACAAGGACGTCCTCGCCGGATGGACCGGTTGGCACCGTATTGAGGCCGACCTGTGGGCCCAGGACTCCTCCAGCCCCTTCAAGTTCGCCGACGACGCCGCCCGCAAGAAGGTCGCCGACCAGCTCAACGCCGACACCAAGTCGCTCTACGACCTCGTCTACGGGAACATCACCGGCGCCAGCGGCAAGAAGTTCGAGCTCGGGCTCGAGGACGTCGCCAAGGGCGCCTCCGGCCTCCTCGAGGAGGTCGCCAGCTCCAAGATCGTCGGCGAGGAGGAGACCTTCTCCCACACCGACCTCTACGACTTCCAGGCCAATGTCGAGGGCGCCAAGGTCGCCTATGGCAACGTCGAGGAGCTCGTGAAGAAGAAGGACGCCAAGCTCGCAGAGAAGATCACCACCCAGTTCGCGGCGGTTGAGAAGCTCGTCGCGGCCGAGGTCTCCGGAAAGGCCTCCAACGGCCAGCCCACCTACGTGGACTACTCCACCATCGCCGCGGTCCAGAAGGACGCCGGCGAGACCCCCGACAAGAACGCCTACACCGACAAGCAGCGCAAGTTCTCCGACGCCGTCAACGCCCTGAGCGAGTCGCTGTCCAAGGTCGCCGGAACCGTCCTCTGAGGTGGCGGCGCCAGAGCAACCCGGACACCCCGGAAGGAGACAGCAGTGAGTGGCAAGCCGGCCCACGAGTCGGACACCTCCCCGGTCGCCGACGACGCGGCCCAGGACGAGACCCTGGATGAGCCCCAGGACGAGACCGCGCAGGCGCAGCAGGAGTCGCAGGCCCCGACGTCGGAGGGCCCTGGTGACAGCTCCTCGGCCTCTGAGGCGGCGGAGCAGCCCGATGAGGTGAGCGCATCCGACGCGGCTGACCAGCCGGAGAAGCCGGATGCGACGGGGACGCCCGGACAGGCCGGGAAGCCCAGTGCCAAGGGCACTAGCCGCCGTGCCATGTTCACCGGTGCGGGCCTGGGTGCCGCGCTCGCGGGACTGGCCGGTGTGGCCGGCGGCCGCGCCTGGGAGGCCTCCCGCCGCCCCGAGGAGGCCATCCTCACGACCTACCCCTTCCGGGGTGACCACCAGGCGGGGATCACCACCCCCGCCCAGGACAACATGTTCACCGCGGCCTTCGACGTCTCCGCCACCGACGTCGAGGACCTGAAAACCCTCCTGTCCGAATGGGCCGTGGCCGCCGAGCAGATGACCGCCGGCGAGCTCATCGGCGGCCAGCCCAGCTCCAACAAGCAGCTGCCGCCCAAGGACACCGGCGAGGCCTGGGGCTACAAGCCCAACGGCCTGACCATCACCTTCGGCGTGGGCAAGGGCCTGTTCGTCGACGCCGACGGCAAGGACCGCTTCGGCCTGGCCGCCAAGATGCCCGCCGTCCTCAAGGAGGGCATGCCCTCCTTCGCCGGAGACCAGCTCCACGCCGCCCAGTCCGACGGCGACCTGCTCATCCAGGCCTGCTCCAACGACGCCCAGGTGTGCGTCCACGCGATCCGCAACCTCACCCGCATCGCCTTCGGGACCGCCACACTGCGGTGGAGCCAGGTCGGCTACGGTCGCACGTCGTCGACCTCCGTGGACCAGGAGACGCCGCGCAACCTCTTCGGCTTCAAGGACGGCACCAACAACATCAAGGCCGAGGACTCCTCCGACCAGCTCAACAAGCACCTGTGGGTCCAGAAGGGCGATGACGCCGCAGCCGAGTGGATGACGGGCGGCACCTACTACGTGGCCCGGCGCATCCGCATGCTCGCCGAGATCTGGGACCGGCTGCGGCTCATCGAGCAGGAACAGACCATGGGGCGCGACAAGCGCTACGGGGCGCCGCTGAGCATCGCCAACCCCACGAAGGCCTCCGAGGAGTTCACAGCCGTGGACTACAAGGCCAAGGACGACAAGGGCGAGACGCTCGTGCCGGCCGACGCGCATATCGCCGTCGTCTCACCGGAGCAGAACCAGGGGCGCCGGATGCTGCGCCGCGGCTACAACTACACCGACGGCTCCGACTCCCTGGGGCAGCTGCAGACCGGCCTGTTCTTCATCGCCTTCGTGCGTGACCCGCGCACGAACTTCTACCCGATCCTGGACCGCATGACCAAGAGCGACGCCCTCCAGGAGTACCTCAAGCACGAGGCCTCGGCGCTGTTCGCGATCCCCCCGGGCATTAAGGAGGGCGACACCATGGTGGCCGCCTCGCTCTTCAGCTGAGGACGGGGTGAGGCGGCCCGGGTGGGCCGCCGTGGTGGCTGCGGTTCGCGCCCGGAACGTACTTCCCGATCGAGGACTGCGCTTTCCTCCAGGCCACTGGGATCTCCCCGTCGCCATCTGGGGGAGAACGCAGTCCTCGTTGCAAAAGTACGTCCTCGATGGGGACGGCCGCTCCCGTAGTGGTGGCAGTCAGCGGTCGGCGTCGGCCAGTGCCTTGAAACCGGTGATCGCGGCCAGTGCCACGGCCAGGATGCCGGTCAGGATGAGAGCCAGCGTCCGGAAGGTGGGCGACGACGTCGCCAGGAGCGGGCCGGCGCTCGTGCCGACGAACAGAATGAACCCGTTGAGCGCCATGCCACTGCCGCGGTTGGGTGCGGAGACCAGCCCATAGAGGCTGATCATTGCCGGCGCAGCCAGCGCTACCCCGGCGACGTACACGATGCTGCCGGCCACCAGGCCCGCCAGGCTCTGCGCCAGCAGTGCCTCGCCGAGCATGCCCAGCGCCGACACCCCGAAGCCCAGCCGGGCTATCTGCGCCCAGGGCCACCTGGCCGCGAGCCGGCCCGACACGAGGCTGAGGAACATGACCGGCAGGGCCGCCAGGCGAATGAGAATGATCGTCGACGGCCGCATGCCCAGCGACTCCAGATGGCCGCCGATCCCCGTGTACATGGCGACGAACACCATGAGCAGCGTGACGTGCGCCAGGCTGAGCGCCAGAACCGCCGGCCTGACTGCGAGCCGGCCCAGCGATGCGAACTGCCCCCGAAGCGACGAGCCCGAAGGGCTGGAGGCGGCGTCGTGCACGACGGCGAGGACGACCGCCAGGGCCACGGCCAACAGCCCGCCGCACAGAGGGAAGAACCACCGCCACCCCAGGTGCAGCGCGACCAGCGAGGCCAGCACCTGGCCAAAGATGCCCGCCACGAGGAACGACGTCGACATCGCCCCGATCGCCCCGGCCCGCCTCGGTGGCGCCAGCGCCTCGGACAAGTAGGCCAGGGCCACGGGTGCGAAACCGGAGGCGCTCAGACCCTGGATCGCGCGCAGGGCCGCGAGTGCCGGTAGGGACGGGGCCAGGGCGCAGCAGACGGTGGAGATGGTGAGGGTACCCAGCGCGAGCGCCATGGTTCTCCTCCTGCCGTAGTGGTCAGAGACTGGCCCCCAGATGAGGAAGCCTGCGGCGTAGGTGAGGCTGAAGGCCGTCGACAGGGCGACGGTGGCACTGCCGTGGAGGTCGGTCGAGATCGGGGTGAGCAGGGGGATGGCGGCGTACAGCTGGGTCAGGACAAGCAGTGCGGTGACCACGAGGGCCGCGGTCGCGCCGCTGCCGGCGGGGTAGACGGGAGAGGCCGACCGAGTCGTCGACTGGGTCGAGGACTCGGGGGAGTGGGGGACGTCGGGATGTTGATCGGGTCGGTGCACGGGAGACATGAGAACCCCTTTCCAACGTAAGCGTTGGAAATGACCCTAGTAGACTGGAGGAGTAGTTGCAACGGCAGCGTTGGAGTTTGCCGCCGGCGCTCGCGGACATGGAAGACGGAGTGTCATGGCCTGGGACACCGAGGGGACCAAGCGCAAGATCAAGGACGCCGCCACCGCCGAGTTCACCCTCCGTGGGCCTGCTGGGACCACCGTCGAGCGGATCGCCAAGCGGGCCGGGGTCAACAAGGAGCGCGTCTACAACTACTTCGGCTCCAAGGACCGCTTGTTCTCTGCAGTCCTGCGCGACGAGCTGACTAGGGCTGCCGAGGCCGTTCCGCCCGCCTTTGACGACGGCGAGGATGCGGGGGACTATGCCGGGCGCCTCTACGACTACCACCGGCAACGCCCCGAGCTCATCCGGCTGCTGTGCTGGGAGGCCCTCACCTTCGACGACGAGGTGCCCGAGGAGGAGCTGCGGCGCGAGCACTACCAGCGCAAGATCGCCGGGGTGCGCAGTGGCCAGGACTCCGGCGTCCTGACCCGGGACGTCGACCCCGGGGCGCTCATGGTCATGCTCATGTCGCTGACTGGCTGGTGGTCCACCGTGCCTCAGGTGGCCCGGATGCTGTGCGGGCCCCTCGAGGATGAGGAGGCGCACGAACGTCAGCGCGCTGTCGTCGTCGACGCGGCCCGTCGGCTCGCCGCACCTCGCGACTGAGCGTGGGGAGGCCGGCTGGGCCAAGATAGAGCCATGCGCGACCTGAACGACCTGACCCGCCCCACCGTCCCCTCCGGCGCCATCCAGGAGCGCATGCGAGCCGAGACCGAGGAGCGCCGCGGCGTCGTCGGCCCTGCACCGGCCCTGCCCGACGACGCCGGAGCCTCCACCGCCCTGCGTACCGCCCTGGGGGAGGCCGTCGCCGAGCTGGCCCCGCAGATCGTCGAGCTCTCCCACGACATCCACGACCACCCCGAGACCGGCTACGAGGAGCACCACGCCGTGGCCACGGTCGCCGAGCTCCTGCGCCGCCACGGCATCGAGCCCGAGGTCGGCGTCTACGGCATGGACACCGCCCTGCGCGCCGAGATCCCCGGGGCCGCAGGCGCGGACGCGGAGGCCGAAGGCTCCGGTGAGTCGGCCGGCACCATCGCCATCCTCGCCGAGTACGACGCCCTGCCCGGCATCGGCCACGGCTGCGGACACAACGTCATGTGCGCCAACTCCGTGGGCGCCTTCCTCGCCCTGGCGGCCTTGGCCCGCACCCACCCAGGCGCCCTGCCCGGCCGCGTCGTCCTGCAGACCACGCCCGCCGAGGAGAACTCGACCGCCAAGGAGATCCTGGCCGTGCGCGGCATGCTCGACGGCGTCGACGCCGCCATCCAGACCCACTCCTACGCCCACGACGTCACCCACCAGACCTGGCTGGGCGTGCGCCGCCTGCGCGTCATCTTCCACGGCGTGCCGGCCCACGCCGCCTCCCAGCCCTTCATGGGCCGCAACGCCCTGGACGCCGCCACCCTGGCCCTGACCGGCATCGGCCTGCTGCGCCAGCAGATGCTCCCCATGGACCGTCTCCACGCCATCATCACCGACGGCGGCCAGGTCCCCAACATCATCCCCGAGCGCACCGAGCTGTCCATCATGGTGCGCTCGAAGTACCTCGAGACCCTCAAGGAGATCGCCGAGCGGGTCGAGGAGGTCCTCCACGGCGCCGCCCTCATGACCGGCACGGGCATTGAGATCCTCACCTCCGAGTACTGCAACGAGGTCCCCGTCCGCGACAACGGCCCCCTGCTGACCTCCTGGGTGCGCTCCCAGCGCGAGCGCGGCCGCGACCCCCTGGCCGCCGGGGTCCTGCCCGAGACCATCGCCGCCGGCACCGACTTCGGCAACGTCTCCCAGCGCATCCCCGGCATCCACCCGCTCATCAAGGTCACCGACCGGCCCGACGTCGCCCTCCACACCCCCGCCATGACCGAGGCCGCCGGCGCCCCCACCGGGGACGCGGCCGCGCTCGACGGCGCCTACGGGCTGGCCGCCGTCGCCCTGGACTGGCTCCACGACGCCGACCTGCGCCGAGCCGTGCGCGCAGACTTCGAGGTCACCGGCGGGGCGATCGACGTCGCCGACTTCTGGGAGGAGTGAGGCGGTCTCAGGCTGCCCTGGCTGCCCTAGCCCGCACCTGCCCCGGCCGCCCCGGCTGCGTCGGCTCTCAGGCCGCCGGGCGGCGGATGAGCAGCGCCCCGGGGTCGATCCGCACCCGCATGCTCTGCGTGGGTGCCAGCAGGTCTCCATCGACCTCCACCAGGGCCGGCGCCGAGAGCTGGACGGCCACCTCCCCGCCGCGGCGCAGCGCCACTCGCCCCAGCGAGCGGCCGGACTCGGAGTAGTGCGCCGCGTAGGGCGGCAGCACCTGGCGCGCCAGTGAGCTCCAGCCCGCCAGGCCCGCCACCGTGTCGATGGCGGCGACGTCGAGCAGGCCGTCATCGGTGCGGGCCTGCGGCAGCAGGGTGATCCCGGCCGGGAGCCGGCCGCCGTTGGCCACCAGCAGGTTGCGGGCCCGCAGGCGCTCCACGCGCCGCGCGCCGGCCTCGTCCCGGAGGCTGAGCACTAGGTCCATGCGCGGCGAGCCCAGGTTCTCCATGGCCGCCAGCGCGTAGGCGCCCCAACCGACCCTCGCCTTGAGGGCCGGGCGCGTGGAGGCCACCAGTCCGGCGTCGAAACCGATCCCGGCCACCACCATGCAGGCGTGCTCGTCGCCGAGTGTGGGCCGGGTCCACTGATGCGGCCGGCGGGTCGCCCTCTGGATGGTGTGCACGGCCCGGGCCGCCTCAGCCGACAGCTGCCGGGAGTCGGCCGGGTCGGCCGGAGTGGGCGGGGAGTCCGGCGAGGCTGCTGCGGCTCGGCCCGTCAGGGGTGTGGAGGGTGCGGAGTCTGCCCGCCCGCGGGGGTCACCTGGCGGTGTCGGGTCGGGGAGGGCGCCGGGATCGGACCAGGGTTCGGTACGCACCCAGGCCAGGTCGGCGGGAAGGTCGACGCCGTGGGCCACCACTCGGGCCGCAGCCCGGGCATCCCCGACCGGCACCCCGAGGTTGCGGGCCGCCAGGTTCGCCGTGCCCAGCGGGACGATGCCCATCTGGGCGCCGGTGCCGGCCAGGCCGGCCGCCACCGAGCGCACCGTTCCGTCACCGCCGGCGGCCACCACCAGGCTCGCCCCGGCCGCCAGGGCCAGGCGCGCTTGCATCGTGCCGGGCTCGGAGACGCTCGTCTCCAACCACACGGGCCCGGCATAGCCGGCCTCGTGCAGCTCGTCCTCCAACAGGGAGCGCACCGCGGCGGTGGCGCGCGGCTTGGAGGGGTTGACGACGACGCAGGCCAGTGGCCGCCCGGTGCGCGTCGTCGCCCGGGTGCCGCCGTCGGTGCCGCCCGTCATAGGGGCAGGCTAGTCGCCTGGGCGGCCCGGGTCACGGCTTGCGGGGCGCTGTCGAGCGGAAAGGAATCGAGCGTGCGCCGCCGGCAAGGGGAGCCCCCAAGGACAGCTCAGGCCGCAGCCGGGTCCGTGACGGGGGTGACAGGCAGGTTGGCCTGTTTGACCAGGCGCGAGATGAGCTCGGCCAGCTGGGCGAAGTCGGCGCCGCGGGAGGAGGAGACCCGGTGCACCAGGCCCATGCGGCGCATCGGCGACTCGTCGCCGAAACGGGCGATGCCGTACTCCGAGGAGGGGGTCAGCAGCTGGAGCGCCCCCTCGGGGATGATCGTCACGCCCGAGCCGTGGGCGACCATGCGGGTCACCGTCGACAGGGTGGTGGCCACCGCGACCGGGGGCTGGGAGCCGTAGCGTTGGCACAGGGCCAGGGTCTGGTCGCGCAGGCAGTTGCCCTCGTCGAGCAGGAGGAGGGGCTGGTCGTCGAGCTCGGTGGGGCTCACGTCCGTGCGGCCGGCCCAGGGGTGGCCGGCGGCGGTGAGGACGACGAGCGGCTCGTCGAACATCGGGATCGCGGTGGTGCGCTGGAGGTCGTCCTCCAGGGCGATGATGGCGGCGTCGAGGCGCCCCTGGGCGAGCTGGTCGAGGTTGTCCCCAGTGACCATCTCACGCAGGTCCAGGTCCATCTGGGGCAGGGCCTCGCGCAGGCCGTCGATGAGAACGGGGGCCAGGTAGGGCGCGATGGTGGGGATGATGCCCAGGCGCATCGTGCCGCTCAGGGCGGCGCCCTGGCTGGAGGCGGCCTCGCTGAAGGCCTCGGCGGCCAGGACGGCGTCCCGGGCGTAGGGCAGCAGGGCCTCGCCCAGGGAGGTGACCAGGACGCGGCGGGTGGTGCGCTCCACCAGCTCGCCGCCGACGCGCTTCTCCAGGGCGGTGATGGCCTGGGACAGGCTGGGCTGGCTGACGCCGAGCGCCGTGGCGGCCTCGCCGAAGTGCTGGTGGTCGCACAGCGCTACGAAGGCCCTCAGCTGGGAGAAGGACGGAGATGATGTGGTCGGCATGAGTTGTGGTCCTGTGGTTGGGGCCCGCATTCATGGCGGTCGGCGAGCCTGATATGACGGAGTGACAGAAAATCGGGGACAGACGACTAGCCGGGAGGTTGTGGGGAGAGTGGTGCGTGGGTGGTGTGGGCGAGCCTCCGACGTGGCGGCTCGGAAACACCGTCGGGAACGATAGGGTGCACCGATTGAAATGGATTCTATTCACAGGTGGATTGCGTTGGTAAGAGGGAAGTGGGTCACGTTCGCCATCGGGCGGTAGTGCGGGTGGGGGCGAGCGTGTATGGGGCGCGGCCTCACCGGACTCGCGCCGCGGCCATCCAATCTCCCGGATGATTCCAGGGTTTCCAGGCCCTCGGGTCGCCCCGACGGCGGGGTGGGCGCCGGGGCGTTGACGTCGATTCCGGTCCGCTGCGGCCTTGAGTGTTGGCTCAGCCACTTGCCCGTGACTTTGGTCGTCCCCGGCTCTCCCGGTCTGCGCCGTCCGCCGCGCTCGCGGCCCGGATCGGCTCAGGTGCTGATCGAATGCTGTCTGGGCCGCGGTCCTGACTACACTCGGGACCATGATCGACCTGCGTGCGCTTCGTGAGAACCCCGAGCCCTTCCGCGCCAGCCAG
>ERZ773213.1231-NODE-1231-length-13859-cov-9.014199_pt1 | contig 13859 bp, 10 predicted proteins | sample MGYA00580996_ERZ773213 | MGnify/ENA primary metagenome ERZ773213 (study PRJEB29015, sample SAMEA2738152) | human oral metagenome | biome: human oral; feature: human-associated habitat; material: saliva | place: China | collected 2197 ...
CATCACAATTCTCAAAACGTTAATCAATACGATTATATCAACGTTTCAAAGCACTTTGCAAAGATTTTGCAAAGTGCTTTTTTGTCGATTTTTGAGCTAGAATAGCTTTGTGATAACCTTCTGATAACCTCTTCTAAATTTTAAAAATCATGATTCTATTTTGCTTTATTGAGATAATCTGCAAATTTGTCAATAGAGTTTTTCTCACCAGTTTTTGTGGTGTGAGTATAGACATCTAATGTCATCTGACTGCTTGCATGACCGAGACGTTTTGATGTATTAGAAGGATCGATTCCAATTTCAGACATAAGTGTTGCATGTGTATGTCTAAACCCATGTGGGCTAATTGGTTTTAATTTATGCTTTTTAATAATTCGATTCAGTACGTTATTAATGTAATCAGCATGCAAAGGTTCAATTTTGTCATTGCTTGATATGTAAGAGAACATATATTCGTTACTAATATTCAGCTTTGTAAGAGGAAACTGAGATTGTTCTTTCAGATAGAAATTTCTCCATTGCTTAATAATATCGATTGTCTCATCATCAAGATAGATTGTACGAACTGAAGATTCATTCTTTGTGCTCTTTTCAATCGCTTTACCGTCAATTCTTCCTAGACTTTTATCTATGTTCAATAGATTGCTGTCAAAGTTAATATCAGCCCATTTTAAAGCGTATAACTCCCCTTTTCGTAGTCCACTAAATGCAAGCAGTCTAAATAAAGCAAAATGTTTAAATGGCTCAGTTTCTTTCACTATATCAAGGAAATGATGTAATTCCTCCAGAGACCAAAAATTATCTGATCTAGTTTTTTTGATTTTAGGCATGATAACATTCTTCATTGGATTTCGATCAATGTAGTTCATGTTGATTGCAAAATCAAAAATTTTTGAGGTATAGGATTTTATCTGTTTGATATTTTTGAAAGTCTGAGATTTTTGTGTAATAAAATTTTGACAGTCTAAAGGACTGATTTGGTCAATAAATTTATCGCCAAATATTGGTAGAATATGTATTCGATAGATATTCTTAGTTTGGGAAGAAGTTGTTTCTTCAACGGTACCAACATAGGCCTTAAACCATTCTTGATAAAGTTCTTTATAAGTGACTTTGGGGTTAGGTTTGTCGGTATTTACTGTGGGGGCGACGACACCAGCTTCTAAACGAGCTTCGTACAATTTTGCCTCTTTTTTGGTTTTGAATCCTCTCTTTAAGTGCCTTTTTTTCTTTCCATAAGCATCTAAGCCAATGTAAAAGCTGACATAGTATAGGATTCCTTTTTTTGTTTTGTATTTGTGTATAGACATTTTTTCTCCGTATCTAAGTTTTCGGAGCTTATGTAATTGAGAAATGAGTGTCTATCTATTTTTTCTATCTTCTTGGCGGATAGCGTATTCGTCTGTTTTAATCCAGCTCTGCCAAACTTTAGAATCTTTATTTTGGTGATTCATATAGTCTATAAACTCAGACATAAAACGTTTGTTTTTCTCAGCTAGGTATTCTGAGAATATATGACGAAATTCATCTGAAAAACTATCATCAAGTGGTAGTGTTAATGCCCTTTCGCCAAATTCGATACTTTTCTTTAACTTCTCCATATCGCTTTTAAAAGGTGTCACAGAACCAATTTTAGATGTTTTGAAACTGTCTGTAACAATTTTAAGATTTGATGGAGCGTGTGGGTTGCTATCAAGTCCCATAATGTAAGCGACGGAAACATTAAAGTATTTTGCTAATTTTTCAGCATTATCTTTTTTAGGTTTGCGGATTCCTTGATTGTATCCAGAAAGTGTAGGATAGGCTATATTTGTAGCTTCGCTAATTTCTGTCAATTTTTTTCCGCTATTTTCTATCAGTTTAGTAATATGATTGGTCATAAGAACCTCCTTTTTATCATTATAACACATTTTATTCTTTTTGAATAAAAAAGCTTGACAAAAATTCAAAAAGGATATATAATTCAAAATGAATAACAAATTAAATGGTTTCGGAGCTTATTTAATTTAGAAATGAGGTGTGAATTTATGTCGGAAACTACTTTAGTTGTCCAGCTTCCTAAAGAATTAGAGAAGCAATTACGTGCTCATTATGATGAGATGATTTCAAATGCTGTGGCAAGAGTATTTGAAGATAAAGAACTTTATAAACCCATGGTTCGTATGTCAGGTCTATCTAGGTGGTTAGATGTATCTACGACTACAATCCAAAAATGGACGAAAGAAGGAATGCCAACCATGGTGATTGATGGAGTGACTTTATACGATAAAAGAGCAGTAACAAGATGGTTGAAGCAATATGAAAGATAGGTACTCGTATGAATGGTGTTCAGTGGATCAAGATAACAACAGATATATTTGATGATGAAAAAATTCAACTAATAGAATCAATGCCAGAAGGAGATACGCTTATTGTAATATGGTTTAAAATTCTGGTGCTTGCAGGAAAGCAAAATAATAGTGGCATATTAAGTCTAGGGAACAAGGTTTATTACACAGAAGAGATGCTTTCAACAGTGTTTAGACGAAAGGCTACATCTGTAAAATTAGCTCTCAGTATGTTTGAAGAATTTGGCATGATAGAAATCATAGATGGCGCTATTACCATTCCAAAATGGGAGAAACATCAGAATATAGATGGACTAGAAAAGATTAGGAAACAAACTAGGGAACGTGTTGCTCGTCATAGACAAAAACAAAAAGCACTAATTACAGGCGAGCCACAACTCGTTTTAGACTGTAACGTTACAGTAACGGATGAAAATGATAATGTAACGCAAGAGATTAAGAACAAGAGTAAGAATAAGAAAGAGATTGAGAATATACTGGATAATAGTTCTAGAAAGCCTGAAACTTATATTCCACCCAAATATTATTCTTTGTTAGAATCCATTTCTTATAAGTACAATGATAGATTTTTGTATCCTAACAATTACACTTTAACACATGCTCAGAAGATGAAGATAGGCGAGTATTTGGCTAGTGGGTATGTAACTAGTGATGAAGTTATTAGCATGATTGAACGGATTCCTGAGGATGCGACTTCTCCTTTAGCGTATTTATTTAAGTCTATGGAGAATTTAAAGCAGGAACGTATGCTGGAGTGCAAAGCTATTGCCCATGAAAATGCCCGAAAGAAGTATATGATAAATGAGTAGATATAGGACTGTTCTAAAGAAATGTTATATCACTGAAGAGCAAAATGAAATAGTGAATAACTTGATTGAAATGACAAACCATCTAAATTTTTCCTCTTATGCTAGGAAAATGTTGTTTAAGAGTTCGCCTATTTATCTTCAATTTGATTTTGAATCTTATCATGACTTTATATTTCAAGTTAGAAGAATTATCAATAACTTACGTCAGTTAGAAAGAATAGCAGAACAAAGTGAAGATTTGGATAATGTAAGGATATTTCACTACTGCGTTGAGCTGATGATAGAATATGAAAAGAAGACAAGTAAACAAGTGAAAGAACTTGTAAAACGACTAAATAAGAAAACGAGGTGATAGGACCATGAGAATAAAATCTGTGTTGAAACAGGTATTTTTGACAGAAAAAGAAAATAAAAAATTAAATGATTGTATGAGGAAGGAAAATATTCGTAATTTTTCTGAGTTTGCTAGACAAAAATTAATACGAACAGATTTGAACATCCAAAAAGTCTCTTTTGAAGGTTTAGTTCCTTTAACAGAAGAGTTGGAACAAGTCGGAAAGAATATCAATTCTATAGCCCGTCTTGCAACTGTAGTTGGGAGAATAAGCTATGAAAACAAAATGGATATGTCTATTTTGATGCAAAAAATAGTTGATGTGATGGAGGAAAAAGATGTTTATTTTCAAAAGTAATATGGATAAGGATTTTGATCAGATATGCGAATACATATTGAAATTAAAGCGAGCAGAATTATTTCTTCATGGAATTAAACAACAAGATAAAACGAAGGCTCGTTTGTATCATGCGATGCTGGAATACTACGATGCTAACCATAAAAAAGAAAGACATATGAGAATTTTAAAATAAGGAAACGCTGTTAAAAATTTTGCAGCGTTTTTTATATATCTTCTTAAAATATTTGTACACACAAATGACAGTCAAATTGATTTTTTGGATTATTTTATAGAGAAGGAAAAATTTCTCATAATATGACTTTGCGAGCTCAGAGTCTGTATACACACACTCCCAAAATCATCCCAAAATTTGTATACACAAAGTGTATGTACTTTTTGGGATGATTTGAATTTTGGGGAATCCCCAAACCCCTGATGGAATTATACGAGATAGGAAAAGAAAGTGGTATAATAAACATACGATAGTAACTGTAATATGTTCTGTTCAAATAAATGAATTATATCTAAATTTTAATTTTGAAAAGAAGGGAATAAAATGACTTTTGATAATTTAGTACATCAGATTAATGGACTTGCTGAAACGCAACGTGATAGAGGCACATACTTTGAGTATTTAGCACGTGCCTATTTTCAAAATGAACCAACATACCAGAATGAGTTTAAGAATGTATGGATGCTAGCAGATGTTCCAGAGGAATTTGGAATACCTAAAGTTGATCTCGGAGTAGACTTAGTTGCTGAAAAATTTACTGGTGAATTAGTAGCGATTCAGGCAAAATTCTATAATCATAGTATTCAAAAATCTAATATTGATTCTTTTTTAGGGGAGCTTGGAAAAGATTATTACGAATCAGGTATTATTGTTGCTTCAACCGATAAATGGGGCAAGAATGCTGAAAAAGCTTTAGCAGATCGTAGCGATGTTATTCGTATTGGGCTTTCAGATTTAAGAAATTCTCAGATTGATTGGTCAAAATTTTCTTTTGAATCACCAGAAGTAGTAGCTGTAAAAGCTAAAAAGAAGTTAAGATATTATCAAGAAAGTGCAATTCAGTCTGCATTGAATCATTTTACAGAAAATGATCGTGGACAACTTATAATGGCGCCTGGAACTGGTAAGACTTTTACGAGTTTAAAAATTGCTGAAGCAATGGCAAGAGATGTCTCTAAGGAACAATACACTATTCTTTATCTAGTACCTAGTATTCAACTACTTACGCAAACCTTGAGAGGGTGGAACAATGATACAGAAATGACAATGTCTTCTATGGCAGTTACTAGTGATAGAAATGCTAGTCGTGGCAGTGTCAAGCAAGATGAGTCCAATCTAACAATTAAAGCTAGTGATATTGGTTATCCAGCAACAACTTCGTCAAAAAAAGTTGTTGAAAACTACTTAGAATTAATGACAAGACCCAAAAAAGAACTGTTAGTGGTTTTTGGAACTTATCAGTCAATAGATGTGCTTGGTGAAGCACAAAAAGAGGGTTTTCCAGAATTTGATTTAATTATTGCAGATGAGGCACACCGTACCACTGGTGCAAAAGCTTTTGGAGATGAAGCATCATCGTTTACGAAGATACATAGTAATCTAAATATTAGGGGAATAAAACGTCTTTATCAAACAGCAACTCCAAAATTATATGGAATTGAGGCTAAGAAAAAAGCAGAAGAAAATTCAAGCGTTATTTCTAGTATGGATGATGAAAGTCTATATGGTAGTGTATTCTATCGTTTAGGTTTTGGAGATGCTATTAGTCAAGATATCCTAACTGATTATAAACTAATGGTTTTGGCTGTTGACGAAACAGTGGTTCAGAAAGATATGCAAAAAGCTCTTGCTGATTCAGAGAATGGTCTGAATATTGATGATGTGGGGCGTATCATTGGTGTTTGGAATGGAATGATTAAACGAGAAAGTTTTGCAGATAAAGTTTCTGGCGAACCAATGCAAAGAGCTATAGCCTTTTCTCGTACTATCGAAGATAGTAAACGGCTATCAACTCAGTTTGAAAATGTTGTTAATGAATACCTTAATAGTGATGAAGGCTACTCCGTAAATGTTCGTCACGTAGATGGCAGTATGAATGCCCTTGAAAAAAATGAAGCATTAGATTGGTTAGCTAGTGATGATATTCCTGAAGATTCAGCTCGTATTTTGTCAAATGTTCGCTTCCTAACAGAAGGAATTGATGTTCCTAATCTTGATGCTATTATCTTCCTGTCTCCTCGAAAATCACAGGTAGATATTGTTCAGGCTGTCGGACGAATCATCCGTAAATTTGAAGGAAAAGAATATGGTTACATTATTCTGCCAATTGTAGTTCCAGCAGGTGAGACACCAGAAACAATTCTTGATAACAATAAAACATACGATGTTATTTGGCAGGTGTTAAACGCACTACGTTCAGTAGATGAACGTTTTGAAGCTACAGTTAATAAATTGGAATTAAACAAACAAAAACCCAAAAATATCCAAGTTATTGGAGTTGGTGGTGCACCAGACGATCCTAATTTTAATGATAGTTATGTGAAAGAGCCAATAGTTGCTTATCAAATAGAACTTGAACTTGAATGGGAAGCTGTTGAAGGGGCCATTTATGGTAAAATTGTTCAAAAAGTGGGGGATAGACGTTACTTAGAAGACTGGTCAAAAGATGTAGCTGATATTGCTAGACGTCACATTCAAGGAATTGAGTTCATCTTAGAACAAAATTCTGCTAGTAAATCGGCTTTTGATAAATTCCTTAAAAGTCTTCAACACAATATCAATGAATCGATTGACCAAAGCCAAGCGATTGAGATGTTGGCGCAACACTTAATTACTTTACCAATTTTTGATGCACTCTTTGGAGAATACAGTTTTGTTAAGAACAATCCAGTAAGCTCTGCCATGGAACAAATTGTAGAAGAACTATCACAATTTGGTTTTGAAAAAGAGCAGAAAGAGTTGCAGCCATTTTATGATTCAGTTCGTCTACGTGCAGAGGGAATTGATAACGCTCAAGCTAAGCAGAAAATCATTATCACTTTATATGATAAGTTCTTTTCTATTGGCTTTAAATCAACCACAGAAAGATTAGGTATTGTCTTTACTCCTGTAGAAGTTGTAGACTTTATTGTAAAGTCAGTCGATGTAGTCTTGAGAAAGCACTTTGGCAAGACTTTAGCGAGTGAAAATGTTCATATTTTGGATCCATTTACTGGCACTGGAACATTTATCACTAGAACATTGCATTACTTGAAATCATTGATGGATAATGGTGAAATTAGCTTTGATGATATTCTAAGAAAATATACACAAGAACTGCATGCAAATGAGATTGTTCTTCTAAGCTATTACATTGCTGCCATTAATATTGAGGCTGTATTTGATGAAATTAATGGTGATGAACCGTATAAATCATTTGAAGGAATTGTCTTAACAGATACCTTTGAATCAACAGAAACAGAAGATACACTTGATGACTCCTTCTTTGGTACTAATGACAAACGTTTAAAACGTCAACAAGAAAAACCAATTACTGCTATTATTGGAAATCCGCCTTATTCCATCGGCCAGACAAATGCAAACGATAATAACAAAAATATTTCATATCCAAAATTAGAAAAAAGATTAGAAGAAACATACGTTGTTAAATCTAGTACAACTCTAACAAAAGGTCTATATGATTCTTATGTAAAAGCCTTCCGTTGGGCATCAGATCGCCTTAAAAATCAAGGAGTGATTGGATTTGTTACGAATGGTAATTATCTTAATACCAATTCAGCAGATGGCTTGCGTGCAGGGCTTTATGAAGAATTTAATCATCTTTATATTTTTAATCTTCGTGGTGACCAGAGAACACTAGGAGAACAATCACGAAGAGAAGGCGGGAAAATCTTTGGTTCGGGTAGTCGTACACCTGTTGCAATTTCAATTCTAGTAAAAGATGGCTCAGATAGTCATGAACTTCACTATCATGATATTGGTGATTACTTATCGCAAAAGGAAAAACTAGCAATTATTTCTGGATTTGCTGATGTTTCTCAACTAGATTGGCAAGAGATTATTCCCGATGAAAACAATGATTGGCTCAATCAAAGGGATCCAAATTATCAGAAATACTCTGATTTATCACAAGAAGTTTTCTTAAGTAGTGCAATTGGCATCGCAACAAATAGGGATATTTGGGTTTCAGGATTCTCTAAAAATAGAGTCTGTAGAAATTCAGAGAGATTAATTAGGAATTATAATAATGAAAGATTAGCCTATAGTAATAACTCTGCTGATGAATTAAAATCGTTATTAAATCGTCAAGATAATTATATTAAATGGACTAGGAAATTAGAACAGCTAGTAGCTCGTAATCAAGAAATTACATTTAATTCCAATAATATAAAACTTAGTTTGTACCGCCCGTTTACAAAAAAATGGCTTTATTATCAAAATGAAGTAATTGAAAGTCCAGGTCAATGGCAAAAAAAATTTGGACAAGAGAATATTGTGATTGTAACAACTGGTCGTGGAACTTCACGTAATTTTTCTGTTATTGTGACTAATTTACTGCCTGATATCCAGTTACAAATGAATGGTCAAGGCTTTATGCGTTATGACAATGAGGTTGATGAGACGTCATTGTTTCAAAATAACGATAATATGAGTCAAGAATATGCTGATAAGTTAGGATTAAGTTTGGATGACACCTTTGCTTATGTATATGGATTGCTAAATTCTAGGGAATATCAGGAGAAGTATGCTAATGATTTGAAGAAAGATTTAGCTCGAATTCCAATTGTAAAAAATAAAGAAAAGTATGTCGAAGTTGGTCAGAAGTTGATGGACTTACATCTCAAATATGAAGAAGTTCCTGTTTATGATGGAGTAGAGATTACACCATTCGTTAATCCAAGTTACAAAGTAACCAAGATGAGATTCGCTAAGAAGCGTGACGAAAACGGGAAATTGGTGAATGATTTATCGACAATCATATTTAACAGTGACATCACCATTAGTAATATTCCTGAAAAGGCATATGAGTATGTTGTGAATGGACGATCAGCTATTGAATGGATTATCGATCAGTATCAAGTTAAAACTGATAGAAAATCTGGAATTACAGATGATCCAAATGACTATAGTGAGAACGAAAAATATATCTTCAATTTGCTGTTGAGAATTATCAATGTGTCTGTACAAACAGTTGATTTAATTAAAAGCTTACCTAGGTTTGAGGTGGAGGAGTAAGAACATGGATTTCTTTTACGACAAAGAAAAAGATTATGAAAAAATTGAATTGCATTATCTATCTAATACAATTTCCTATGGTGTAGAGAAAAATAAAGATGGAAATTCTTTTTTCTATGATTCTAACGGAAAATTGGAACATCCTGACTCTCAAGAGGAACAGCAAAAAGTCTTTACAAAAATTGACTTTCAACGTATGATTAGTGGAAAAATTCACAGAATAGTTTACGGTGAAAAATATTCAAACATTGTTTTTCTAGCAGGTGCAGGAGCATCAGTGACACAAGATTTAAATCCAAATTTTGGAAAGACAGTAAAAATGATTGCTGATGATGTGTTTTCAAAACTAGATAAATCAGATGGATTATATACACTAAAGGAATTGGCTAGTCAATGTAGATACAAAGATGGGAATATATTAGATAAAGAATCTGATGAAACTGAGACATATAAATTGTCAGACAGTTTTAACCTAGAGGATTTCTTATCAACACTATTCCATTATCGACCATATGTACCGGATACAGATAAAGATAAATTTAATAATAGTATCAAAAAGATTTTACAGCTAATTAAAGAAAATACAAACTATTCATATGACAGTAAGGAATTGAAACACGGTAAGTTATTAAACTTTTTGTCAAGTCTATCAGGTAAGGAAGGGAATAAGTTTTCGGTTATTACGACAAATTATGATGTTTTAATCGAAGAAGCTGCGGCGGAAAATAATTTTGTTATTTTTGATGGTTTTAATTTCACTCCAATACCGAAGTTTGATAGCAGTATGTTTGAATGGAAGCTTATAAAGGAGGTTCAGAATATCAACACCAGAGAGGTTGAATATAAGGATAAGACATTCAATCTTTTAAAAATACATGGTTCACTTACCTGGGAAAAACAAGATGATGGAACTATTTTGAGAAAAAATAAAGATAGTATCATAGATACAGACAAAATGGTAATGGTCTTTCCAAGTTCTGATAAATATGCTCAAAGTTACCAAGAACCATATTTTGAACTCTTTACAAAATTCCAAGATCTTATAAAGCGTCCAAACACTTTGTTGATTTCATCTGGATTCAGTTTCGCAGATGTTCACATTTCCAAAATGGTTATTCAGGCTTTGAAAAATAACACTAGTTTAAAACTTTTGGTTACTGATTTTAATATTGATCCAAATAGAGAGTACGATAAGGGTGATGGAAAATTTAAGTTAATTGATCAGTCTGACTCGAGATACAATCAAAATTGGGCAGAACTTATAGATTTAATGGATGAAGGGTATCCAATTACATTTTTAAAGGCTACCATGAACAGTGATTTAGTTGATTTTTTGAGAGGAAAGTACTTAAATGACGAAGATTGACAGTTTTTATAAAGTAGCTGATAAAAGTAATTACTATCTTGGAATGATTTCTCAGGTAAATCGTTCATACTCAACAATTCAAATTGAGAACTTATCTTTATTCTCATATAGGAAGTTAAAGAAAGATATACTTTCACCTAATACGATTAATTACTATGTTTTGATTGATTCAAATAATGGGTTATTCTTTGGAGAAATATTTCAGTCTAAACTTCCAAATTCAGATAGTGTTCACGAAATGTTAACTAGTGGGTTACAAGAGAAAATATTTCCTGAAATCAGTATAGATATTCTTGGGTATATACCACTAGGTGAAAAGTATTTTAAACTGAATGGGACAAACACGGTTGGTATCACTGATAAGGTATATATAGCTAATGAAAAAGTTGTAGATCTTTTTATAAAATCAATAGAAGTTAATCCAGATAGCGAAAATCAACTATCAACATTTGCTAATTTAGCGTTCAGCTCACAGAATTACCCCATAAAATTGCAGCCTAAAACTTTGTTTAATAGACATTTAATGACTGTTGGAACTACTAATAGTGGCAAATCTACATCAGCTTTGAGCATTTTGGATAAACTAATCAATGATGGTATAAGAACTTTATTAATAGATCCAACAGGGGAATATTCAGATTCATTTACAGACGATGAAGTAGATAAATACATACTTGGACAAACTGCTTTCTTACCTTTATCACAAATGTCAATTAATCAATGGTCAATTCTATTTGAGACAAATGATGGAACACAACCAGCAGTATTGGCCGAAGCTATACGTTCTTTACGATACCAATATAAGAAGGATAATGATGGAATATATCATAAAATAGGAAGATCTGTTAGTGCTGTAGAAGTAGATCTTTCTAGTCTTACGGATGAAGATAAGAATTTTAATATTAATCTTTTATCTGCACAAATAGCTGTTGAAACAACTAAACAAAATAAAAAGGGAGAATTTGAGTCGGATTTATTCAACTTCAATGTGAATCAGTACCTCATTCAAAAGGTCAATTATAAGTTGAATAACACATCGCTTGTAAATTTTTTCACTTCTGATGGTCAAAGTCTTATTGATATTATCGATTCATTTTCAGCGGGAGAAACAAAAAAATCATTATATATAGATGTTTCTCAAATTGGAACAACTGATGGCATTGGTGGGATGATTATTGATCTCGTTTCAAATCATTTAGTAAATTTAAGTTCGACATCAATAAAACCATTTGTTATGTTTATTGATGAAGTTCATAGATATACAAAAGGTATTAATAATGACGGATTTACATTTTATACAGGATTAAATAGCATTGCTCGTGAGGGTAGAAAGAAAGGTATATTTCTGTTTTTGACAACTCAGAATCCAAATGATGTTGATAAAATATTGTTAGGGCAAGTTGGCACTTTATTAGTTCATAGGCTAACTTCACCAGATGAAATAAAAGCTATTCAAAATCATCTGATGGAGAATCAAATCAATCAAATTAAAAAATTAAATACTGGTGAAGCAGTTCTGACTAGTATTAATTTGCTTAAAAATTTATATATACAAGTTGAAAAGTGTAATCGCCCTCATCATAATGAAACACCTAGCCTATTATATTAAGAAAAACAGATTTAGTAAGTAATACAGAATAATCATCATTATTTAACCAAAAATTAGGAGAAAATAAATGAAATATGATTTTAATTACTGGCAATTTTCGCCAGAAAATCAATATTTGGATAGGAAATCAGCTAGGAAAAAACCATCGGAATTGTTAAAACATCTGATTGCCTTTGCTAATGCTGATGGAGGTCAGTTGATTATCGGGATTGAAGATGAAAAGCAGGATAATATTATCACTGGTTTTAAGGATGGGAAAGCCTATCCGATTGATGATTTCAAAAAGATAGACCGAGAGATGCGGGATACACCGTTGGACTTATCTTTTGAGGAAATACCTGTGGTTAATCATAAGGGAGAAGACGACTTGATTTTAATTATCTCAGTCGAATTATCATCTAATCGAGTGATTGCCGCTCCAAATGATGAAGTTTATCTACGACAGGGAGACGAATCAGTCAAGTTGAGTTATGAGCAACGTATACAACTTAGTTACGATAAGGGACAGCGTTTCTTTGAAGATGAGATCATTGAAGATGCTACATTAGATGATATTGATGAACTGTTAGTTCAGGACTTTAAGGAACATTTTGATATTTCAGAACGTTCAACTGAGGAGATATTAAAGGCAAGACGGTTTCTTATCAATGGTAAATTAACAAAGGCAGCTATTCTTATCTTTGGTAAGTATCCTTCCGCATTTTTCCCTCAAGCACGTGTTCGTTTTCAACGATTTGATGGGGTAGATGTAGGTACAGGAAGTGAATTTAATGTTATTAAGGAAGTAACGTTTGATGATGCATTGCCTAAATTAATTGTTAAAGTTAGAGATTTTATTCGAACCCAGCTACGAGAGTTTCAGTATCTAGATAGTGATGGTAGATTTCAGATACTTCCAGAATATCCTGAATTTGCTTGGTTTGAAGGAATTGTAAATGCAGTAACCCACAGGAATTATTCAGTATACGGAGATCATATCAGGGTATTGATGTTTGATAATCGTCTAGAGATTCATAGCCCCGGAAAACTACCGAATATTGTAACTGTTGAGAATATAAGACATGAACGTTTTTCTAGAAATCCGCGTATAGCTCGTACCTTAACTGAATTTGGATGGGTCCGAGAAATGAATGAGGGAGTAAAACGAATTTATTCTGAAATGGAATCTGCTTTTCTCCATGAACCATGTTACTCTGAACCAGGTAACAAAGTAGTTTTAACATTAGAAAACAGTATTACAAGTAGAACATTGAGAACACGTGATTCTTTGGAAAGTAAACTTAGAGATTATAGTGATTTAAGTGTTGATGAAAAACTATTGATACAGTATATGTACAATACAGCAGAACCTATGACAACTAAAAAAGTAGCAGAGTTCTTAGGTAGGAGTGTTTCTTACTCGTCGAAATTATTGAAAACGTTGAGAGCAAAAGGCATTTTAACATGGTATGGGACAAGTACGAAAGATCGCAGTCAATACTATAAATTAGAAATGAAATAAAAACGAAGAAAAACGAAGAAAAACGAAGAAAAACGAAGAAAACATAATTACTAATTAGTGAACTTATAAAGTAAGCTTTCTTATAAATTCATTAAATTCATTCGCTTTATAGTTTTGCAATTCAGTTGTTTGTATGGGAATGTGATTTGTATTATACATCATTTCACGACAAGTAATGAAACGAAGAAAAACGAAGAAAAACGAAGAAAAATAAATCGTTATTTCTCAACTACATAAGCTCCGAAAACCAAAAAGTGATAACCCTTTGATAACCTCTCGATTTTTAAAAGGGTTATATATGTAA
>ERZ773213.1232-NODE-1232-length-13857-cov-13.335024_pt1 | contig 13857 bp, 13 predicted proteins | sample MGYA00580996_ERZ773213 | MGnify/ENA primary metagenome ERZ773213 (study PRJEB29015, sample SAMEA2738152) | human oral metagenome | biome: human oral; feature: human-associated habitat; material: saliva | place: China | collected 2197 ...
GAGTTTTTGATTGAGTATAACCTTTACCTGCGTATTTTTGATACAAGAGCCAAGTGCTACCTTGCTTATACTGCACTTTAAGTTCGTGCAAGATTTTATTCAACTTTGTAGCGCTCATCCCGTAATCTTTAGCGATTACTGAAATCGGTACAAGTGTTTTATTTTGCAAGACCAAGTCGTAGTATGTTGCTTTGGGTTGTAGTTCTTGGATAATTTGATTCTTTTGAGCCACTTCTTCTTGTGCTTGTAAACGCAATCTACGTTCTTCTTTTAATTTTTGAAGTGCAGCGATTGCCATATCTGGGTTATTAAGCAGATCATCAATAGCATACAAACCATGTTTACGAATAGATTTCAAGATTTCTTTTACTTTTTTCTTGAACTCTTTTGCCAGTGGTTTGCGAGATTGCATAAGAACTTCGTAGAGACCGTTCTCTGTTAAAAACCATACTTCTCTATTTTGACCTGAACGGAACAATGTTCCGACCAGCTTTTCGTCTTCATCGATTTTATCTAGCATTTTATTCACACTAGATACATCGTACTCAATCCATTCGGCTACATCCTTTGCGATAAATAGCGGTTCATCTGTTGTACCGTATACTGTGAAGTGTTTTCCGAGAACTTCTTGCTCAGTGATTATTTGTAATTCCATGTTATTCCTCCAACAATTGTTCAAGACGAACATTTAAATAATTTGCAATCGAGTTTAGAGTAATAGCAGATGGTGAACTGATATTCCATTTGCTGATTGCTCCATTGCCTAAATCAAGATCCTTCTCGATTTTATAAATCGAAATCCCCTTCTCTGAAGCAATTTCTTTTATTTTGTCATAAATCACTTCTGATACCTCCTTTCAATAGAAAATTTTATAAGAAAATAAGCGTTATTTGTTGACAAATAATAGAAAATAGTCTATTATGAGGGTATAAGAAATACAGCTATATCATAAAAACAGATACAACAAAAATCTTGGCGGATTATTCTATTTGTATTTTATGTTAGCCGGTCAACTAGCTTACAAAATAAGTATAAAGGAAAATTTTCTATTTGTCAACAGTTCTGATAGAAAATTTTACATTATTTTGTAAAGCCTTATTTTTGGAGGTTTTTACACATGACTATTTTAGATAGAATACGTTCGTTAGCTAACGATAGAAAGGTTACTCTCGCAGAATTGGAAAGAAATTTAGATTTTAGCAATGGTAGTCTTAGAAAATGGGGAACTTCAACCCCTAGTGGTGATAAAATTGAAAAGGTTGCTGATTACTTTAATGTATCAGTAGATTATTTACTAGGCAGAACACAAAATCCTTACACATCGAACGACAATTTAATGAACACTCAAGAACTTGAAACTCTAATAATGTTTCGAAAAGAAACTGAGGATATGTCAGATGATGAAAAAGAGCGCTTTAATAAGGCTCTCATTAACATGATGAAAAATGCTCGTGATCTTGTCAAAGATGATTCTTTCTGGAAGTAGGTACCTGTTTGAAACGATATAAAAGACCCTCAAAAGAAACTTACTTACAATATCACGAAAATGCAAATAGACTACTTATGGATATATCTGACCATTTCGATATTCATATTTCTCAAATTACTTTCGACCTAATCATTGATTTTTTCGAAACTAAATTTAATATTCTATTTGTCTATTTCGAAGCGAATTTAATGTACAATTGGTTTCCGAGTAAGAAACAAGAACTTAAATATCATTTGACTTCAAATAATTCTCTATTATTGGTTGATTTCAGTTTTTGCAATGTTTGCTCTGGAATGACAATTCCGGATTTCGAAAAGAATCGCTTTGTTGTTTACATCAATCAAGACGTAATTAAAGGAAGAGTTATGTTTACAATTCTTCATGAATTAGCCCATATATACTGTCATCTTATGAGTTCTGTTTATGATAAAGTTCTAGTTTCTAAGACCTCGTCAAACTATAGCGATTCCTATCCAACTGAGATTGTCCCATTAGAGGACGAAGCAAATACCATTGCATCAATTTTGTTTCTCAATGATTATAAGTTACTTGAGTACATAAAATCTGGCTTGACATTCAAACAACTTATTGAACGTAGTCAAATGTCAAAGCCTGCATTGCATAATCGTTTGATGAACTTTCTAATGTATAATTGTAATTGTCAAGAATATTATGCTCTCAATATCGTTCAAGGATACAAAAAAGACGAGGGCTGGACCATTATGGCTTTACAACAATTTCAAAGAGAATTGCAAGAAATCGCTTAAAATACAAGAGGTAAAAAGAACATGACGACACAATCGGAGAGGTCGTCGACATTTATAAGGTTTAAAAAATTTAGCAGAATTAGGAAAGGAATATCAAATAATGGCTAAAATTATCAAAGTAACTGGAGCAGAGGTTACTATTGCACATAATGAAGAATACATCAAAGTAAATCCATCTGAATTAAACTTTGTTCCACAATTAGGGGATGAGGTTGAAATCCACAAAGTTGACGATGAAATGATTGTTATTAAAACAGAACAGAAGAAAGATGATAAAATCAACATCAATATCGTCAACGAAAATAACGCTGTCCAAAATCAGTCGCAAGTCGTTAATACTCAGCAGACCGCTTACGGATTGCATTATGTAAATAAATGGGTCTATGTCTTGCTAGCTATATTCTTCGGCGGATTAGGTGCGCACCATTTTTATGCTGGATATAATAGTAAAGGGATTTTTTACTTGCTTCTATTCGTAACTGGTATTTCTATCATTCTTGGATTCTTCCAAGGAGTTCTGGCTTTGTTTAAGACACCTGACGCAAACGGAAAAATTATGGTTTAATTAAAAAATCCCCACACTCGCCATCGCCAAACTTTGAGTGTGAGGAAATCCTGTATAAGAAACAACCATTCAAAAAGGTCGTTTTCTTATACCCATTTTACCAAAAAGTGAGGTTAAAATCAATGTGGATGGAAGAATTGCCAAACGGCAAATATAAATTTTTTGAGCGATACAAAGATCCATATACTGAGAAATTAAAAAAAGTCTCAGTCACGATGGAGAAGAAAACTCCCCAGGCAAGAAATCAAGCTGCTATCTTACTGCAGGAAAAGATAAATAAGAAACTAGAAGATAAAAATAAAAACATATCTGATATAACATTCAAAGAGCTTTATGATGAGTTTGAGGATAATTGGAAAAATGGGGTCAGAGAATCAACAATCTATGCAGCAAACCATGTAAAAAATGAAATATTTAATCAGATAGAGGACGATTATCTAGTTAGAAACATTGATCGTAGATTATTGCAGAAAGTCATAGATCAACTGATTAAAGACGGGCGCTCCAGGAATTATACCTCAAAAATAAAATTTAAACTCAATCAGATTATGAAGTACGCTCTTAGAATGAATTATATCAATAGCAACGAAATGCTTTTTGTCGAGCTACCCCGTAAAATTACAACCTCCGATGACTTGAAAAAGAAAAGGACAAAATATCTGGATCAAAAAGAGTTCAACCTTTTTATTAAATCTTTACAAAAAGAGGCTTTGCGTGATTATCGTTTAAACAAGTATATCCGTATAGCCAAAGTCCTTTTTCTAACTGGTATGAGATATGGAGAGCTTGCTGCCTTGAGTTACAAACACGATATAGACTTTCCAAAAAAGACAATTCACATAAGGCATACATACGATTTTAGACTTAAAAAGAGAACTGCACCAAAGACTGCAAAATCAGATAGAATTATAACTGCCCCTCAAAAAGTGTTAGACATTATCAAAGAGCAAATTCTAGAGAATACAAAAAACGGATTTGATACTGATTCTATTTTTATCAACACTCTAGGAGAGCCAATAACAAGTGCTAGGGTTATTATACCTTTAAAAAATCATGGTAAAAAGCTAGGTATTGACAAAAATATCACTACTCACATGTTCAGACATTCTCATATCTCTTTACTTGCTGAATTAGGTATCCCCTTGACTGCTATCATGGACAGAGTAGGGCATAGCGACTCAAAGACCACACTAGAGATTTATTCTCACGTTACCCAAAAAATGGTATCAGACATATCTAGCAAGTTAGACAAGATAAAATTTTAAATTGTGCCCCTCGTCTGCCCCTTTTTCTTATACAAGACAAACAAAAACCCCTTAAAGTGTTGATTTTAAAGGGTTTTTAAAGCGCACGAAAAAAGAGCACACAATTCACACTCGCTTAGGGCTGCTGGATTCCTCCCCTGACCCGCTTCACGCAGAACTGTTGCTCCACTGTTTATTATACCACATTCTCCTCTATTTTTAAAGAGAAATTATTTTTTACGTCTATTACGGAAAAAATCCTGCATAATCCCTGCGCACTCATCCTCTAAAATCCCCGTTTCAACCTCTACACGGTGATTGAGACGTTCATCCGTCAAGATATCGTACAGACTTCCAGCTGCACCAAATTTCTGATTTTTAGCCCCGTAGACTACCTTTGGAATGCGGGCAAGTCCAATCGCTCCACTACACATAACACAAGGTTCAATGGTCACAAAAAGCGTACAATCAAGCAGGCGCCAACTTTCTTCACTCAGGTTCGCATTCTCTATAGCCATGATTTCTGCATGCATAACCGCCCGTTGCAACTCCTCGCGCGCATTATGCCCCCTACTAATGATTTCTCCATCCTTGACAATCACACAACCAATTGGAATTTCATCGTGTTCTAAGGCAATCTCAGCCTCTCTCAAAGCCTCTCTCATAAAGCTTTCTTTTTCTTCAACTGTATAATTCATCGTTTTTCTCTTTTCCTACTTGTCGATTTTATTATTATATCATGATTCTCAAGACAAAAAAAGCCACCGAATGCGGTGACTTAATAGGGAGATTATTATGAAAAAGGTAAAATAAAATCTTATTAAATCAATGCTTTTGGAGGGTGTCCCCTCCAACTCCCCGACCTCTGGACAAGGTCTATTTTTTTGAAAAAATTTAAAAAACCTCATCAAAACTATTGACATTATACAACTTTAGTTGTATAATAGATACATAAGGTTAAGGAGGAAACCTTAGACAAGGAAACTAGTAGAAAGGAAAACAAAATGTTTAAGTTCAAAAAGAAGCCACTCAAAGTCAAAACAAATAAGCTAGTCATCAAAATAAACTTATTTATAATCAGCTTTGAATGGCACATCGAATTTGGATAGTGAGAAATCACTATCCACCCCTTCGGGGGTGTACTTAAATTATAACAGGAAAAACAATGAAAGTAAATCTTAAAATTAGAAAAACCACCAAGCGTGAAAAAGTTGAATTTATTATTGGACTTCTTCTACTCCTATTTGCAGTTTGGTATTTTATGAGGTAATATATGTCAGTAGATATTAAAGCTATCCGCTGGCTTTTAGACAACGCCACAGCCTATGCTATCAGCAAAAACTGTGGCGTATCTACTCAAGCTGTGGATAAATATAAAAATGGTGTATCAGATATAATGAACATGCGTTTAAAACACGCAATCAGCATGACTGCTTACGCCCAAGAATTAAAAGACAAACAGTGATATTTTTCACTGTTTTTTTACTACTTTTGTAGCAACAGAAAAAACCGCTAGCAAACGCCAGCGGTTTAGTAGGTATAATTAATTTGTCTTTCTATTTAATTTTTAGTTATTTTACTGAGGTAGTGATCAAGCCATCAGGTTCAACCGTGAATGCTGGTTTTTCATCCAAACGACCGTCAGGCAAGAGTAAGTACCAGCCATCATTGTATTTAATGAAAGTATCTGATTTCATATCACCATTTACAGAATCACAGTAGTACCAGTTATCGTAGTATTTAATCCAGCCTGTTTGCATTGAACCATCACGATTGAAGTAGTACCATTTATTGTTGATTTTCCTCCAACTCGTCACCATGTATCCATCTTCTTCAAAGTAGTACCATTTCCCGTCTGTGTGGAATACCCAGTCGGATTTCACGCAATATCCTTTGGCATCGAAGTAGAACCATGATTTGTTTTCTTCAATATATTCGAACTGTCCTTTTGGATAAGTACCGTTAGTTCGAGCGTACCAGAATCCATTATCGTCTTTCTGCCATCCACGTTTAGGTTCAACTGGTTTCGCATTTGCGTTAGTTAAACGATAGACATAGAAATAAGGACGACCTGCGGCTAGCCAGCGCTCATCGTGATCATTTACAGTAATACCGTTATAGGCGTAGTTACAGTGAATGATATTATCACTATCTACAAACATACCAGTATGACCACCTGCTCCTGCAGAATATCCACGGCGTCCCCAGATAAATACGTCACCTCGTTTAGCATCCCATGGAGTATTCTCCGAAATAAGTTCAAATCCGTTATTAAGAAGCCAGTCATGTTCGTATTCAGTATTTACTGCCCATCCAGCTGACACGGCTCCACCTGAGCGTAGAGCGTAGTAGATAGATGAAGAACAGTCATATCCGTCAGGACCATCACGGTACTCCATACTATAATATACTTTCCCTTTTCGGGCTTGCATCCATGCAATAGCGTTTTCAATGTTAATTCCCATTTATTATATTTCCTTTCATCCTTTTGGAGGGAGACTAGTAGGCCACGGGTCACTAGTCAAGTATGCGATAGCACTGACTCGAATATCTCCAATGTCCCTATCTGTAGGGACAGGATCGTCAAATTGGAATCTAAGCTGATTACCATCGTCCGATCCGCCAAGATACCAAGTACCATATCTTTTCCCTTTGTCGTTGTAAATTTCACCGATTAAACTAAACGGTGAGCGGAAACCTAGAGGAACTCCTTGTAGACCTAAAATATAGCAATTTCGGTCAGGGTCACTCCTTTGTATAGCATAACCGGGACCATTTCGACGAATAACACCGAACCATCCCCAGCTTAGTCCACCGAATTGGAACATGACGACATTATTGACACGACGTACTTTCAGATAGGAGTTTCCTAATTTAGATGAGATTGTTAGGGTACGCCAACCAGTGTCGCCAACGATAACTTCCCATCCACGAGGACCGTCATCTTTTCTCTTAATCCATTTAAGAGCTTCATTTGTAACGGCCATGTCGGTATAGGTAGTTCCGACAGGAGCGTTAACCTTACCTTCAGGTGAACCATTTCCACGAAGTTCATATTCATTAGCTGGTGCTGCTGTATTTGTAGACGACTGACTTGGTAGTGTTACACTTCCCCCGCCGTCAGAAAGCGTTAAAGTTGTGCCAGTCAAAATTAGTTTTTGTGGAATACCCACGCCATCACGGCCATTTTCTCCTTTTGGACCAGTTAAACCAATAGGCCCTTGCGGTCCAGTAGGTCCAGCGGGACCAGTTTGTCCGATTGGACCTTGTTCCCCACGTTCACCTTTTTGTCCGTCTTGACCTCGTTCGCCTTGCAAGCCTTGAGGGCCGATAGGTCCTTGAAGTCCGTCTGCTCCTCTTGGTCCAGTTTCACCAGTCGCACCTTGTGGACCAATCGGCCCTGGTTCTCCTTTATCTCCTTTTGGTCCAGGAGTCAGTGAGATATTGCGTAATTCTTCCTTAGTAGCAAGATTGCTTGTATCAACGTTGGGGTTATTCTCTAAACGTTCAACACGTTTTTTTAATTCTAGATCATTATAAGGTGTTGGAATTTCAGATTTTAAAGCGTAATCTTCTAACGATTGGTGTGAGGTAAGATAATTTTTACTTTCAAGCTCCTGTCTTGTTACTAAATTGCTAGTATCTTTTTCAGGCTTGTTTTCTAAAGCTACTACACGCTCTACAAGGGGCTTGTCATTATAGATGGTGTCATTGTCAGGTTTGGTTTTCAACGCTTCAATATCTGCTGAAATACGGCTTATTTCGGTACGAATATTGCTATCGTCATACGTTCCGCCTTGCTCTTTGATTTTCGCAAAAAGTTCATCCAATTCTTGCTTGGTAACGACATCCTTAACGTCAACAATCCGACCTGACTCACGTTCAATGAGTGGTATTTTAACTGCTTTGTCAATCTCGCTTACATGGACATTAAACATAAAGCTATACACATCTGCTGACTGCTCTACCTTCTCGAAGTAGATGTAGCCAATGACAGCTTCATCTGTCGTGATCAATGATGTATCAAATTGAACCGTAAACGAGTTACCTTCGATTACTGTTTCCACTTCTTTATATCGCTTAGTGGACCTGAAGTAGAATAAGCAGATAACCTTAGTAGCAGTAAAATTATCAAGTGTGAACTTGAACTCAGCAATGCCTTTATCCTTACTATAAAACTCTTGATAAAGCCTGTCCACATCTCGATTGTTGGTTGAAATGGTTAATTTCTTCTCGATAACCTTTTTCAAATGCTAACCTCCTTTCTTTAAAAAGAAAGAGAACCCTTTTGGGTTCTCAACTATTATTTGCTCATCCAAGCATCGTTCATCTGTTTGACCGCTGATTCAACGAATGTATCTAGGTCGCTATCAGTCATGTGGATGTTGTACTTATTAAGTTCTGCACGGATTTTAATTCGTGCTTGTTCCAGCTTCTCTTCGCCTTTATATCCAGTTTCAGAAGATACTTGCTCAACTGCATTGACTGCATTCTTAGCAAGAATTTCAACAATCTTGATTGTTTTCTCTCCACCTTTTTGAACGAGGTATTCTTTGACAGCTTTTACTGCGATACCTACCAAGATAACAAGGATGCTGATAGCACCGTTAAGTAAAATTTCATTAATTTGTTGCATCGTCTTTCTCCTTTACTTCGACTTCGATTTTGTCTTTTTGGTCAATATTGACCAGCAACTGCCCTATCTTACGAGCATTGTCTTTCTTGATTTGATTGATATACGGTTTTAGAAATTCTGGAAAAGCTAGTCCTATCATTTCCCAATTTTCAATCACTGAGAATAAGTAATTGAATGAGAAAAACATAGTCCAAGCAATCCCGAAGCTACGAAAACCTAAAGAACGTGCGTACATAGCTACAAGCAAGATAACAACGAAAACAATGAAATGTCTAATCAATCCCATTGTTCCTACTTTGCTATCAAAACGTTTAGTTTTAAACGCTTTAATATATCCTGTAATAATGTCTAGTACCATCAACCAAAAAAAGAAATGGATGTAAGGACTATAAGATAGGTTTTTGAGGTGTTCTAACAATTCGTGAAATGCTAAGTCTTGCATAAACACCTCCTATTGAACAGGTTGTGTATCTAGCTCGCTAGATGGCTCTTCCTTCTTCGGTTCTGTCCACTTCCAGATGCCTAATTTCCCGTTTTGTTCAAGGTTTGCTAGTTCTTCGAGCGTTTGACCTTGATAAGTGAATTCTTCATTCACTTGAATCATGACCCTTCGCCCTTCCTGGAACTTCTCAATATGTCCTGGATTTTCAAGCGTGAAGATTTCTTGTGGCTTGTAGGTTTTACCGATCTGACCAAGGTCTACCAGTTCAAGACCACGCTTAAACAATGTAGGGTCTAGCGGATTATCTACGTCCGTTACTCGAGCCAATACAGCCCAATCTGCAACTGCCTTAACTTCTGCAATCTTAGCATCTTTTTCAGCTAACTTGCTTTCATATTCTTGAGCTTGTGTGTGTAAGTCTTCCTGCAGCTTCTTCACACCTTCAGCGGGGTTCAGTTCAGTAGCTACCTGACCAAGAACTGCTGTAATCAATTCCTCGTCTGAGTCGCTCAGACGGTCACCAATTAAAACACGGTCAAAAGCCGTGTAAGGCGCTTCTTGACGAATTGCTACAAATGTACGATTATTTTCTTGTAAGTATTTATTTACTACTTTAAATGTCATAAATTATTGTTCCTCCTGTGGTTTATCTAATTCTTCTGCTACTTTGTCAAATAGAGCCTTTAGCTCATCGTTTGATTGTAAGACTTTGTTGATTTTTTCAAGTTGTTCGTGAATTTGCTTAAATTGTGCTTGCGCTTCATCACGTTCAGCAATGCTGAACGCTTCTGTAATCATCTTGTTTGCAAGTTGAATACCTAAGTTGTTAATAACTTTGTCTTGTGTGTTCATATTTACCTCATTTTATTTTAGTGGTCCTATTAATGTAGTTGAATACATTGTTTTCGTTTCTTTATTTTCGTGTAATAATTTTAGATTTCGGTATATATCATTAAATAACAATAATAAGTTATAACCCGGTCCGCCGGGGGAGAATTGCAAAATTGTACCTTCTCCGTACTTGACACGAAGCGGGGTATAGGCATAAGACTTCCCTCTATCTGCGTGATTGACTACTAAGTTAAACGCATGGTCTCCACGCATATAGATACCGACACCGCCACCAGAGTCGCCACCCATTGCTCCCCAAACGTCATTCCCTGGACCTCTAAACGCTATACCGTTAGGGTCCCATGTTGTCTTCCAACTTGTAGGGCTACTTTGCATTCGTATTTGTCCAGCGTCCAAATCAAAGGTTGAGTTACCGCTCAAGCCTGATAACACACCACCTTTAATATGGTTAGCTGTGAAATCAATGGATTGAATCCGAGTAATCGTCGCTTGTTTTGCGAACAACTCATCGATGAATGCTTGTTGTGATACCAGTTTCTGAATAAACGCTGCATCAAATTTAACCTTTTCAGCCGTGACTGCTTCAGCTCCTAAGATAGTGGTAGTGACCGAACCAGCTTCAAAGTTAGCTGTTTTTAACTTGTCAATCATAGCTGACTTGATAACCGCATTATCAATCAAGGTATCACCTGTAATATGAGTTGCCTTACCGACAATGCGGTTGTTACCGTTAGCTCCTACGTTGATACCATTAATGATGTCACCTGCGCTGTTCAAATTTTGAATAGCGTATGAACCAGCCAACTGGGTGACTTGTGTTCTTGTAGCTTCCAAACCTTGAGCAATCTGTATCGCTCTTGTTTGTGCATCCGTAGCAAGTCCTTTAGCTTCGTCTGTGATCTTATACGCATCGTCAAATTGGCTTGGCTTGTATGGTCCAGTTCTTGAACCACGGACAAGGATTGGCTCTTTGAACTCAATCCAGCCATTCTTAGCTAAGTAGATATAAAATGGATAGTTATAATCTTCGCCAAAAGCAAAATCTTCTTGAACTGTGAAGGTTTTCTGAAATTCCATCCAGTCTCCCAAAAGCGGTCTATCCTTACCGATATCAGAAAATAGCAAAATCTTATTTAGACCGTGGTTTTTGATATTAAACGCAAACGAACTATCTGGATACTCCATAATACGATACTTAAATCCAAGTGTGTAAGTTTCACCACGATAGATTTTTTTAACATAAATAGGCAAAGAGAAGCCAGACCAGTTATAACTGGTAAGACCCTGTGCCTTTATCGTAAAAATGCCATCACTAACCGATATACTTGCATTTGGATTGCTGTTTCCGATAAGTGTATGCTTGTTCATCGTCATGGAATTGACAATCAAGTTGTTATCGTCTGTAACATACTTCCCGACTTCTGTCTGGAATATTTGGTCGCTCATGACTAGACGTGAAGCATTTCTCGAAATATCACTCTCTGAACTTCCTAAAATGCGCTCGTAGAGTTGAGCCGTTTCTTTGACTCGTTGGAAGTCAACTTGGTTTACTTTGCCATCTACACTTTGTAACAAACTAGTAAATCGTCCGTCAATACCTTGTTTATACTCAGCTAGTTTGGCTTCGTTGTCTCTGGTAAACTCTTGAAAGCGTTCTGTAATCTGACTTTGTGTTTCTTCTCTTGAGTATTGTTTTAAATCATGTGACAACTGCAGACGTTTAAGATTTGAATCATCTTTAAACTCTTCTAAATCACTGATAGTCTTGTTTAACCTGTCTTCTTGTCTGTTTGCTTTATTTGATAGTGACGATAATAAAATTTCGTTGTTGTCAGAAATATGCTTCACTTCGTCAGCAAGTTCATATCCCGCTCTTGCTTTGGCAAGTGCTTCTTCTGCTTTAGACTTTGCTTCTTCAAATCCTTCTGGACTGAAATCATGAAACTTTCTGTTGATTTCATCAGATAAAGCACGCTTGTTTTCTTCGGATTTGGCTTTGATAGCATTTACTTCATCTGTGAATTGATTAGTTAATTCTTCTTTTTTGCGTTCAAAAGCAAGGTCAGCGTTTTTAAGCTCTCTTGCTAGTTGTCGTTCAAAGTTGCTTTGAAAATGCTGATTTTCGCTTTTAAAGGCATCACTAACTACATTACCGATTGCACTTGCTAGACCTGATTGAAACTGACCAAAACCGATAGATTTAAGCTTCTTAGCCATCGGAGAGTAGGTGTATTTAGTGATTTTCTTACGAACATCTAGTCCGTAAAATTCATGGTAGATACCCACCACATCAAACATCTGGACAGGTACATCGCTCTGACCAATAACATCAATTTCAATGCTATCTTCAAGCATATCGCACAAGGTTGTTCTGAAATACTGCTTACCATATTCTCTAAGGCTTGCTTCATCCTTGACATCTTGGTCGTTGACTTCTACTACATCTTCATAAATCTGACTGTATTTGTTGATTAATGGACTATCAACCACAACCTTGTAGTGTTTATCGACTGGATTTTCTCCTTCACCACGGACAGTTGTGATGAACGTGATGCGAGTCTTTAAAGACTTAGTAGATGTCTTATGCTCATAGCTGGATAAGTTTTTCTTGTACATAAAAAGCGATTCATTTTCTGAACCGCCATTTTTTAATAACCGTACCTGATAACCATGTCTGACTAAATCACCACCCCACTGACCAAGAATAGAGTGTTTATCCTTTGTCAAGGCTTCCATAGCGTTCGTTGTATCAGTGTTGAAAGTATGTCTATCATCAATATCTGAGAAGAACGAGAATGGATTATCACGAGTGATACTTCCAGCGAATTGACTTAATGCAGTTGAACCAGTCTGTCTATCTAAAGACATCGGATTGACTACATAGTGGTTTAACAAGGTCATGACTTGATTGGCATAAACTTGAATATAGCCGTGTTTTTTCTCAACCTCAAAAATCACAAAATCTTGATCACCGTGTAGATCATCAGCAATCAAGAATGTTTCTTCTCTCAATCTTTGCCATAGGATGTTATTTGTAGGGAATTTAAACGTTAATTGATAGGTGCTATTCGCTTCTTGTACGATTTCATCATCGTAAGAAGCATTAAGAGGTATATTTCCTTCGGTTAAATAAATCATACCTTATACCTCCAATTCGGTTTAATTGTCACCTTGCTAACATTTCCTGTAAAAGTAACACCAGTATTTCCTACTGGGATTTCAAAGAACCCTCCACGCTTTCTGAGAGTGTTCTGCACTGCCCCATTTGCGTTGTAGATATTCTGCTTACCTTGCCTACAATCGATTGTAGCCTTGGTATTGATTGTCAGATACATGGTCTTCTGACCAATTGTAAGTGATACATCACCGCTACCTTCAATCTCAATGACTGGTTCAGAATAAACACTACCAAGATTTGTAATTGTACCTGAACTGGTTAGTACAACAGGTTCACTATTCTTTTGATATCTGAACGGTTGCATATCTAACTTGATTGCCAATTCCCAACCGTACATACCTTTGGGAGTTATTTCAGTATCTAGCAAATCAGCATAGAACACCGAATCAGGTTGGTAGCTGAATTCTAGCTGATTTCCTACTGCTTTAAATTTCTCTACCAAGGTTGCTAAATCAGAAAAACGCTCAAAGAAGATACGAATAGTTCTTTCATAATCTTCAAAAGCGCCATCTTCTTGATTATAGCTACCATTCATACCGTATGGTTTTGTTTGTTCAGAGAAACGAGGAATGGCAGAACGGATTGTTCCAAAGTCCACGACTACACAATTCCTTAAACCAGTTGTTGTAAAATCATTGACCTTTAAATAATTTGACATTAAATACCCTCCCTTCTCATGATAT
>ERZ773213.1233-NODE-1233-length-13852-cov-10.229253_pt1 | contig 13852 bp, 9 predicted proteins | sample MGYA00580996_ERZ773213 | MGnify/ENA primary metagenome ERZ773213 (study PRJEB29015, sample SAMEA2738152) | human oral metagenome | biome: human oral; feature: human-associated habitat; material: saliva | place: China | collected 2197 ...
GTTGATGATCTCGGCGCCGGTCGCCGGCTCGTCGGCCTGCATCTTCTCGGCGAGGTCGAGGGCGAGGGCGGACTTGCCGGTGGCGGTGGGCCCCACGACGACGAGTCTGGGCAGACAGGGGGCGCTCGGGGACGCTGGGCTCATGGGGCTCAGATCTCCGGCAGGAGAGGCCCCACCAGGCTGAGGGCCTGGGTGCAGGCGGACAGCGCCGTGTCCAGGTGGAGGCGCAGCTGGGCGTCGGTGGCCCCGGCGGACAGGTCGGTGAGGTAGGTGGCGCGCACCAGCGGACCGATGGGGGTGTCGATGACGCCGACGGTGGGGAAGAACTTGTCCCGGTTCCAGTCGTTGACGCTGGCGGCGATCTCGTCCCTCTGGGAGGCGGGGGCGGCCTCCTCCCAGTCCCCCGAGACCAGGAGCCAGCCGTCGTGCCCCTCAGGAATCTCGATGACGAAGGGGAAGGAGTCCCAGGTGCCCAGGAGGCAGGGGTGCTCGCGGTCCTCGGTCAGCTGGACGTTGTACTCCATGGGGCCGGTGAGCATGGACTCGATCCGGGCCAGGGTCAGTGCCTGGGGCTCCTCGTCGGCCGGCTCCAGGTCCGAGGAGCGGTCGGCGCCCGGTCCTTTCGCTGCAGGTTCCTCCTCCGACCGGCCTGATGTGCTCGACCAGCTGCGTGAGGCGTCCAGGGTCTGCGCCGAGGCGGTTGTCCTGGTCGGCTCCGATGGACCACTGGAGTCGGTCGGAGTGGTTGAGTCGGCTGATTGGCCTGAGGCTGAGGGTTCCACGTGACCTGTGACGTACGGCGAGATGGTCGGGGGCTCGTCGGGTCGGCTCTGGGAGTCGACCGGCCCACTGCTGCGCCGGTGGTCCAGCGCCCGCACGTCCCACTCCTTGCCCAGGAGGCGTGCGATGAAGTCGGTGAGGCGTTGCAGTCTGGGCATCACGGCTCCAGGCTTCCGCGCAGCTCGTCGGGGAACTGCTCCTCGGCCTCGTGCATGAGGGCGACGATGAGCCGGCAGCCGCCGAAGACGAAGTCCTCGAGCTGTCGGTCCGTCATTCCCGCCTCGAGGGGGTAGGTGTACTCGCCGTGAAGACGCACGACTCCGCCGTCGGCGACGGTGAGGTAGGCCTTGGGGCCGATGCGGGTGGTGTTCCAGTCCTCGACCAGGGCACGCAGCTGGGTCAGGTGCTCGGTGTCGGCGATGCGGTGCCAGATTCCGCGCATCTGGACGGCCCTGGTGTCCTGGAAGATGGCGTGGACGGTGACGTAGCGCCAGGGGATGCCGATGTCGCCCTCGTCGTCGATGAAGTAGCGCAGTCCCAGTCGTTTGACGCACTCGTGGATACGGTCGACGTCCACGGGCCTGGGGACCGTGGCGGCGGCAGCAGAGCTGGCGTCGAAGCTGGGCATGCTTCCCAGCCTAGCGGGGCCTACGGGCTGCTCCCCAGCGCAGCCCGGCCCGCTCCACCGTCAGCGCAAAACAGACGGGATTCTCAGACGGCCCCCGTCCCGTTTCCCATCGCTCGCCGTCGGACGCGGAGGGTGCGGGCTGTGCGACCGGAATCGGCACTGAGCCCGCACCGCACCGCATCCAAGGCGCAGCACGAGTCAGAGCTGTTCACCGATCCTCTGGGAGAACTCCACGAGGCGGTTGGAGAAGCCCCACTCGTTGTCGTACCACCCAAAGACCTTTACCTGACCGTCGATCACCTCGGTAAGAGGCGCATCGAAGATCGAGGAGTGCGGGTTGCCAACGATATCGTGGGAGACAATCGGCGCCTGGGAGTACTGCAGGTATCCGGCCAGTGGTCCGTGATCGGCAGCCTCACGGAAGGCCGCGTTGACGTCCTCGACCGTTACCGAGCGGGAGGTGACCACGGTGAGGTCGGTGATCGAGCCGACCGGGACCGGAACCCTCAGGGAAGCACCGGTCAGACGCCCGTCGAGCTCGGGGATGACCAGACCGATAGCCCGAGCGGCCCCTGAGGAGGTGGGAACGATGGAGGCGGCGGCAGCGCGCGCCCGACGCAGGTCCTTGTGAGGCGCGTCGTGAAGCCGCTGGTCCCCGGTGTAGGCGTGGATCGTCGTCATGAGACCGCTCTCGATCCCGAAGGCGTCGTGGAGGACCCTGGCAAGCGGGGCCAGGGAGTTGGTGGTGCACGATCCGTTGGAGAACACGTCGGCGGCGGAGACATCCAGCTGACTGTCGTTGACCCCCAGGATGAAGGTGGGGACGTCACCCTTGGCTGGTGCGGAGATGATGACCTTCTTGGCACCACCCTTGAGGTGCTGGGCGGCCTTGTCCCGGTCGACGAAGAATCCGGTGGACTCGATGACGACGTCGGCCCCGACCTCACCCCAGGGAATCTTGGCCGGGTCCGGCTCGGAGAAGACCTTGATGGTCCGCCCCGCGACCTCGAGGTCCTCGCCGTCGGCGGCAACGCCGTCGAGGTGCCCGGCCACTGAGTCCCACTCCAAGAGCGTGGCCAGCGTGCCTGCGTCGGTCAGGTCGTTCACGGCAACGACCTCGACGTCCGCTGCGCCGGCCAGCGCAGCACGCAGGTAGGTGCGTCCGATACGTCCGAAGCCGTTGATACCGATACGAATAGTCATGATCCTTCTCCTTCAGTGAATGGTGGCGCCAGCGGACACCGACGCAGACTTGTCAGGATCAGAAGGAGGCGGACCCGTCGCCGCCAGGGGCCGCGCCGGCGGTCCCGGCCGCTACGCGGAGCAGCTCGAGAGCACCTTGACAGGCCGCGTCATACGGGGCCCTGTCCTGCTCGGCCATGGCCAGGACGTAACCGCCCTGAACAACGGCGACCATCGTGCGAGCCAGGTGGTCCGGCTCAAGGTCTGCCGGTAGGCGCCCCTGCGACCTGGCCGCGCCAATGACGACAACCAGCATCTCGCGAAGCCGAGCGAAGGCCTCGGCGACCGGCTCACGGAGACCGTCGTCGGCCACCACCGCCTTGTCCTGGGCCATCCGACCGACTCGACAGCCTTTGAGCGGATCACGCCGAAGGGTGAGGTAGGCATTGAGGATCTCGAGCGGATCCTCAAGATCCTTGAGCGCAGCCTTCCAGGAATCCAGCTGGACCTGGCAGTTGTGATTCAGGGCCGCCAGCCCGAGATCCCGCTTGGTGGGGAAATAGTGATACATGCTCCCCTGACCAACGCCGGAGAGCTCGCGAACCGCTCGCGGGCTCGTGGCGCTGTAACCACGCTCCCACATCAGCTCAGCCATCGCCTCAACCAGCTTCTCTCTCGAGTCCACGCCAGAACTGTACATACCTCACCATGACGTATCCCCGGGAGGCACAGCGGCCACCCGATTCCACTCCCTCCTGAACCTGATGCCACAACTGTACATACCTCTAGGTACAGAACACAAGGGCACTCATTCACTGAAGAGAGCCTCACGTGGGATTCAGTCAGACCGGTGCGCCCACGCGCAGGGTGGGCAGACCCAGGCTCACCGGGGCGGTGTCGGGCTCGGGAGTGGCGCAGGCCTCGGCCTGGCGACGCTCCCAGGCGTCCCCGGCGCGGGTGCGTCGCACCTGGAACAGGGCGGGGCCGTCGTCGAGCCAGAGGCGGTCGCCGGGCTTGAGGGCCTCGTTGGCGGCCGCGGCGCGCGGGTCCAGCTCGCGTCCGCAGCGGGCGGAGTCGGCGATGAGGTTGTGAGGGGCGCCGTGGGTGACGCGCACGGTGACCATGTCGCCGGGGCGCGGGGCCCCGCCGGCGTAGTCGTCCTCGGCCAGGCCCTCGGGCAGGGCGACGTGGACGAGGCGGTTGTCGGCGGCGCGCCCGGAGATGCGGGCGGTGACCGAGTCGCGGCGCCCCTCGCCCTCGGCGACGAGCACCTCCACGACGCGTCCCTCCTGGCGCTCGTTCTCCTCGTGGGCGATGCGGCGCACGAGTGCGTCGAGCCGCCGGTAGCGGTCCTTGACGACCTCGGTGGGGACCTGGTCGTCGCGGTCGGCGGCGGGGGTGCCCGGGCGCGGGGAGTACTCGAAGGTGTAGGCCGAGGCGAAGCGGGCCTGCTCGACGACGTCGAGGGTGGCCTGGAAGTCCTCCTCGGTCTCGCCGGGGAAGCCGACGATGATGTCGGTGGTGATGGCGGCCTCGGGCATGACGGCGCGGACCTTGTCCAGGATGCCCAGGAAGCGCTGGGTGCGGTAGGAGCGGCGCATGGCGCGCAGCACCCGGTCCGAGCCGGACTGCAGGGGCATGTGCAGGCTGGGCATGACGGCCTCGGTGGTGGCCATGGCCTCGATGACGTCGTCGGTGAAGGCGGCGGGGTGGGGGCTGGTGAAGCGCACGCGCTCGATGCCCTCGACTGAGCCGGCCGCCCGCAGCAGCTTGGCGAAGGCGCCGCGGTCCCCGAAGCCGACCCCGTAGGAGTTGACGTTCTGCCCCAGGAGGGTCACCTCGATGGCGCCCTGCGCGGCGACGGCCTCGACCTCGGCCAGGACGTCACCGGGGCGGCGGTCGCGCTGCTTGCCGCGCAGGGAGGGCACGATGCAGAAGGTGCAGGTGTTGTTGCAGCCCACGGCGATGGAGACCCAGGCGGCGTAGGAGGACTCGCGGCGGGTGGGCAGGGTGGAGGGGAAGACCTTGAGGGACTCCTCGAGCTCGACGGCGGCCGCGGAGTTGTGCCGGGCGCGCTCGAGCAGGGCGGGCAGGACGTCGAGGTTGTGGGTGCCGAAGACGACGTCGACCCAGGGGGCCCGCTCGACGATCCCCTCCCCCATCTGCTGGGCCAGGCACCCGGCCACGGCGATCTGCATGCCGGGGCGCTCGCGCTTGACGGCGGCGAGCTGGCCCAGGTTGCCGAAGAGCCGGGTGGCGGCGTTCTCACGCACCGAGCAGGTGTTGATGATGACGACGTCGGCCCCGCCGTCACCGGCGTCGGTGGCGCGGGCGGCGGCCTCGGGCACGTCCTCGACGCGCAGGTATCCGGCTCTCTCCAGCAGTCCCGCCATGTGCTCGGAGTCGTGGACGTTCATCTGGCAGCCGAGCGTGCGCACGTGGTAGGTGCGCGGCAGGCCGCCTCGGGCGTCGAGAACGGGGGCGGAGGTGGTCAGCGTGGTCATCGCCGAGCAGTGTAGGTGGCGGCGGGGCCCCGCCCCAGCCCTGGCGCAGCGTCGTGACCAGATGCACGGCTGATGGTCCTCGACCTGGGCCTCACGGAGCGCCGCTTCCATTCTGCTGCGCGGATGCGGACTCCTTCACTAGGATGTGACGCGCCACACGATGAGAGGGAGGGTTATGACGGCGCCCCACACACCCACGCGCTTCCTGGACCGGCACCTGGGCACGACGGGAGCGGACCTGGACACGGTCCTGACCCGCATCGGTGCTCGGAGCCTGGAGGACCTGGCCGTCCGGGTGGTCCCCGCCACCCTGCCCGTCCTCGACCCCCCGCAGCAGCCCGAGCGACCCGATGCCGTCGTCGGCGGGCTGAGCGAGAACGAGGCCGTCGGCGCGCTCAGGTCCCTGGCCGCCCTCAACGACCCGCACACCGAGATGATCGGGCGCGGTTACCACCCCACCGTCACCCCCGCCGTCATCGTGCGCGACGTCCTGTCCAACCCCGCTTGGACCACCGCCTACACCCCCTACCAGGCGGAGATCAGCCAGGGGCGCCTGGAGGCCCAGCTGCTGTTCCAGACCGTCGTGGCCGATCTCACCGGCCTGCCGGTGGCCTGCACCTCCCTGCTGGACGAGGCCACGGCCGTGGCCGAGGCCGTCCTGCTCATGACGCGCGCGCACCGCGGCCCCGGCGCTCCCGTGCTCCTCGACTCCGGCCTGCACCCCCAGCTCATCGAGGTGGCCTCGGCCCGGGCCGAGGCCCTGGGCATCGACGTCGAGGTCGTCTGCATCTCCACGATCACCGAAGACGGCGCTCCCCTGACCGGGGCGGTCCTGGCCCACACCACCAGCCGCGGACTCGTCCAGGACCTCGCCGGTGCCGTCGCGGCCGTCCACGCCCGCGGCGGCCTGGTGGCAGTCGATGCCGACCCGCTGGCCCTGACGCTGCTGACCGAGCCGGGCGCCGTCGGCGCGGACATCGCCGTCGGTACCGCGCAGCGCCTGGGGGTGCCCCTGTTCTTCGGAGGCCCCCACCCGGGCTTCATGTCCGTCACCGAGGCGCTGCGGCGCCAGCTGCCGGGACGCGTCGTCGGCGTCTCCCGGGACACCGAGGGCCGTGAGGCCTACCGCCTGGCCCTGCAGACCCGCGAGCAGCACATTCGCCGGGAGAAGGCCACCTCGAATATCTGCACCGCGCAGGCCCTGCTGGCGGTCGTCGCGGCCTTCTACGCGGTCTACCACGGTCCCGAGGGCCTGGTGTCCATCGCCGAGCACGTGCACCGCCGGGCCGAGCACCTGGCCGTCGGCGCCTGCGCGCTCGGGCTCGCCCTCGAGCACGAGGAGTTCTTCGACACGGTGAGCGTGCGCCTGCCCGGCGCCGCACGCCGGGCCATCGAGCGCGCTGAGGCGCTGGGCTACAACCTGCGCCTGCTCGATGCCGACCACGTGGGCGTGAGCGTCAACGAGACCACCACCGATGACGACGTCACCACGGTCCTGCGGGCGCTCGCCGACGCCCTGCCCCGCGCCGCGCAGGATCCCGCCCCGGGCACCGACGGCGCCTCCCGGTTCCCCCTGCCCACCTCGCTGGCGCGCACGAGCACCTTCCTGACCCACCCGAGCTTCCACAGCCACCGCAGCGAGACCGCCCTCGTGCGCTACATCCGGCGGCTGGCGGACCGCGACCTCGCCCTCGACCGGACGATGATCCCGCTGGGCTCGTGCACCCTCAAGCTCAACGCGGCCGCGCAGTCGGCCGTGTGGCTCAGCCCAGGGCTCGCCGGCATCCACCCCTACGCCCCCGCGACCCAGACGCGCGGCTGGCGCCTGCTGCTGGACGGTCTCGCCGACCGGCTGGCGCGGCTGACCGGCTACGACCGGTGCAGCCTGCAGCCTGCCTCCGGCGCCCAGGGCGAGCTCGCCGGCCTGCTGGCGGTGCGCGGCTACCTCCGGGCCACCGGGCAGCAGCAACGCGACCTCGTCCTGGTACCCGCCAGCGCCCACGGCACGAACGCCGCCTCGGCCGCCGGCGCCGGCTTCAGCGTCACGGTGGTCGCCACCGCCGAGGACGGCTCCATCGACGTCGACCACCTGCGCGAGCTCCTGGCCGAGTACGGTCAGCGCGTCGCGGCCATCATGCTCACGTACCCGTCCACCCACGGCGTCTTCGAGCCGCAGGTCACTGAGGTCACCGCCCTCGTCCACGACGCCGGCGGCCAGGTCTACATCGACGGCGCCAACCTCAACGCCCTCACGGGGCTGCTGCGCCCGGGTGACCTCGGTGGCGATGTGTCCCACCTCAACCTGCACAAGACCTTCGCCATCCCTCACGGCGGCGGCGGTCCGGGCGTGGGGCCCGTCGTCGTCAAGGAGCACCTGGCCCCCTACCTTCCGGCCGGCCCCACCGGATCGGCCCTCCCGACGGACGAGGACCATGACCGGGGCTTCGGCGGGGCTGCGGCCATGGGGGCCCGCTTCGGCTCGGCGGGGGTCATGCCGCTGGCCTGGACGTACCTGGCCACGCTCACCGACGCCGATCTGCGCCGGGTCACCCTCACGGCGCTGGCCCACGCGAGCTATCTCTCGCAGGCGCTCGCCGACGTCTTCCCCACCCTGTACACCCACCGCGGGCACGTGGCGCACGAGTGCGTCCTCGACCTGCGTGCACTCACCGCCGCCACCGGCGTGACCGCCGAGGACGTGGCCAAGAGGCTCATCGACTACGGGTTCCACGCGCCGACCCTCTCCTTCCCCGTGGCCGGCACGCTCATGGTCGAGCCCACCGAGTCCGAGCCCCTGGCCGAGCTGGACCGCTTCATCGCGGCCATGCGCTCGATCCGTGCCGAGATCGACGAGGTCGCCTCGGGGGCCGTGGCGCTGGAGGACTCGGTGCTGCGCCGCTCGCCGCACACGCTGGCGGCCGTCACGGCCGAGCCCTGGCAGCGGCCCTACTCGCGCGCCACCGCGGCCTTCCCGCTGGCGGGCATGGAGACGGACAAGTACTTCCCCCCGGTCTCGCGGGTGGACAACGCGTGGGGCGACCGCCACCTGATGTGCACCTGCCCGCCACCCGATGCCTTCGAGGCGCACGAGGCCTGAGCCGAGACCACGTCTGACGAGGAGACAGCGATGAGCGAGCACACCGAGACCGGCGCAGCCGTCCTGCGCACCACGCCCCTGCACCGCGTGCACACGGCCCTGGGCGCGTCCTTCACCGACTTCGGCGGCTGGCAGATGCCGTTGCGCTACACCTCTGACCTGGCCGAGCACCACGCGGTGCGCCGCAGCGCGGGGATCTTCGACCTGTCCCACATGGGTGAGGTCAAGGTCGCCGGCCCCGATGCGGGCGCCGCCCTGGACCACGCGCTCGTGGGGGCCCTGTCGGCCGTGGCGGTGGGGCGCGCCCGCTACACGATGATCGTCTCGCCCTCCGGCGGGGTCATCGATGACCTCATCGTCTACCACGTGGGCGACGAGGAGTACCTCGTGGTGCCCAACGCCGGCAACCGCGAGCGCGTCGCCGCCGAGCTGGTCGCCCGTTGCGCGGGCTTCGACTGCACGGTCGAGGACATCTCTCTGCGCACCTGCCTCATCGCCGTCCAGGGGCCGCGGGCGCAGGAGGTGCTCGTCGGCGTCGTCGAGTCCGGTGCCGCCATGCCCGGCGCCCTCAGGCCCCTTGAGGGCTCGGAGGAGGAAGACTGCGGACCGGACGTGCTGTGCGGTCCCACGCTCTTGGAGCGCCTGCGCTTCTACGCTGCCGTCAGGGCGACGGCGGCGGGGCACTCGGTGCTGCTGGCCCGTACCGGCTACACGGGTGAGGACGGCTTCGAGCTGTTCTGCGGCGCGGAGGACGCCGTGGACCTGTGGACGGTCATCACCAGTGCCGCGGCGGCCCTGGAGCCCACCGTCATCGACGGCGAGCAGGTGCCGGCGCTGACCCCCTGCGGACTGGCGGCGCGCGACTCCCTGCGACTGGAGGCCGGGATGCCCTTGTACGGGCACGAGCTCCACGAGGGGATGACGCCCTACGACGCCGGCCTGGGCGCGGTGGTGCGGCTCAACAAGGGCGACTTCATCGGACGCGACGCCCTGGCCGCCCGGGCCGAGCAGGAGGGCGCCGAGGGAACCTCGGTGCTGGTTCCCCTGACCGCTGAGGGTCGGCGTGCGGCCCGGGCCGGCGCGCCGGTACTGGGCGACGACGGCGAGGTGCTCGGTGCCGTGACCTCCGGCCTGCTGTCACCCACGCTGGGTCGCCCCGTGGCCCTGGCGCTCCTGCGTCCCTGGCATGAGGACGCCCCCGCCTGGCCCGTGGGCACGGCGCTCGTCGCCGACGTGCGCGGCAGGCCGCTGGAGGTCACGGTCGTCGACTCCCCCTTCTACAAGCGGACCCGATAAGGCGTCCCGCACCACCCACCACCACCTGACAGGAAGGACCCCATCATGGCTCAGAGCGTGCGCGCTCACCTGCGCTACAGCATCGACCACGAGTGGCTGGAGGACGGTGAGCCCGCACGCGTGGGCATCACTACCGTCGCCGCCGACGCCCTCGGTGAGGTCGTCTTCGTCGACCTGCCCGAGGTCGGCGCCCAGGTCGAGGCGGGAGAGCCCTGCGGCGAGCTCGAGTCGACCAAGTCCGTCTCGGACCTCGTCTCGCCCGTGAGCGGCACCGTCGTCGCCGTCAACGAGGCGGTCGTCGACGAGCCGGGCACCATCAACGAGGACCCCTACGGTGCCGGCTGGCTGTTCACGGTGACGGTCAGCGCTGAGGGAGATCTGCTCAGCGCCCAGGACTACGCAGACAAGTTCGACGCCGTCGTCGACGGCTGAGCACTCAGGACCCGCTGTCGGCGGCCTTGCGGCGGGCAGCGAGGTCGGCGTCGTGACGGGCCGCCGTGGCGAAGGCCGCTCCGGGCTCGGCGATGGAGCCGAAGGAGGCCAGGTCGCGACGGAAGACGACGGCGGCCAGCCAGTCCATCATGATGCGCACCTTCCGGTTGAGGGTCGGCATCGCGTAGACGTGGTAGCCGCGGTGAGCGGTCCAGGCGGTGAAGCCGCGCAGGTCCCGACCCATGATGCGGGCGACGCCCTTGCCGATGCCCAGGGAGGCCACGGTGCCCAGGTTCGCGTGCGCGTAGGACTTCAGAGGCACACCGTTCTCGTCCCCGGCGGCGAGGACGGCCACGAGGTTGTCGGCCAGCAGCTTGGCCTGACGCACCGCGTGCTGGGCGGTGGGGGCGCAGGTGGCCTCGGGGTCCTCGGAGGTCAGGTCCGGGACGGCGGCGCAGTCGCCGGCAGCCCAGGCTCCCTCGACCGGCGCGCCGTCGCGCGCCACCTGAAGGGTGGGCAGCGCGGTGACACGGCCGCGGGCGTCGATGGGCAGGTCGGAGGCGGTCTGCAGCACCGGGGCGGCCTTGACGCCGGCGGTCCACACGATGGTGTCGGCGTCGAACTCGGTGCCGTCGGACAGGACGACGTGGCCGTCGACGCAGGAGCTGAGGAAGGTGTTGAGCCGAACGTCGATGCCACGCTCGCGCAGCTGCTGCAGCCCGTAGCCGGAGAGCTCCTCGGTGAGCTCGGGCAGGATGCGGCGCGAGCCCTCGACGAGGACGAAGCGGACGTCGCGCTGCTCGATGGAAGGGATGGTGCGCACGGTCGCGCGTGCCATGTCCTCCAGCTCGGCGATGGCCTCGACGCCCGCGAAGCCTCCTCCGACGAAGACGAAGGTGAGCAGGCGCCTGCGGCGCTCGGTGTCCCAGGTGGAGGCGGCGTCCTCGATGCGGGTGAGGACCCGGTTGCGCAGGGCGGTGGCCTCCTCGACCTGCTTGAAGCCCATGGCCTGCTCCGCCAGGCCGGGGATCGGCAGGGTGCGGGCCTCGGCGCCCAGGGCGATGACGAGGTGGTCGTAGGTCAGGGTGTAGGGCTCGACCCGCTCGTGCGTGGACTGGGGGGTCGGGGGACGCACGGTGACGGTGCGGCCCGCGTGGTCGATGGCGGTGACGGCGCCGGTGATGATGGTGACGCCGTCGAGGTTACGGCGGTGGGGGGCGACGACGTGGCGCGGCTGGATGGAGCCGGCCGCGACCTCCGGCAGGAAGGGCTGGTAGGTCATGTAGGCGCGCGAGTCGATGATGGCGATCTCGACCTGGTCGAGGTTGAGCTGGGCGCGCAGGGCCCGGGCGACGCAGAAGCCGACGTAGCCGCCACCGGCGATGACGACGCGGGGCGGACGGCGGCTGCCCGTGCCGGCGGCGACGTCGGGGACGTCGTGGCGGGCCGGACGTACGGCCAGTGCGAGGGCGGCTCCGGCGGCCAGGAGGCCGGAGGTCGACAGGGCAATGGTGGTGCGACGACTCATGGGCACAATCTAAGGGCACCCTTATTCCAAGATCACGCTAGGACCTATTTCCTAGACATGGTTCCTGTCACAGTGCCGTGCCCGGCCAAGAGCCGCCTTCACCGGCCGCCTGCGACCACCGTCCACTGATCCAGGGCCAGAGCGGCCGCCCCTCGCGCCCACTCGTCGAACTCGAAGGGACGCAGCAGGACGGGCACGGGCGCCGCGGCCCAGTGCCGCAGACCGCCCACCTCCTCATCAAAGACCTCGCGGTAGGTCTCCACCACGGCGACCCCCTCCCCGGAGACGACGACGAGCTCGGGATCGACGTAGGCGATGAGAGTCCCCACGACCCTTCCGATCGCCAGCACCGCGCGCCGTAGGACGTCGTCGACGCCGTTGTGGCGACGCATGTCGGGACTCAGGAGCAGATCGAGACTCAGCTCGCCGGCCTCACACTCCAGGTGCTCGGCGGCCGCCCGCAGGATCCCGGGGGTCGAGGCGAGGGCCCGAGCGCACCCGGGGTGCCCGATCTCGCAGCTGGGCCCCGAGGGATCCACCGGCAGGTGCCCGACGCTGCCGGCCGCCCCCTGCGCACCGGAGACGACCTCACCGGCCACCACGACCCCGCAGCCGATCCCGGCACCGAGGGTGACCAATGCGAAGGGATCCTTTCCGCGGCCGGCCCCGAACCATGCCTCGGCGTAGGCGAAGGCGCGCACGTCGTTGGCCGCGACGCAGGGCAGCCCGGTGGCCTCGGCGACCATGGCGGCCAGAGGTACGTCGCGCCATCCCAGGAAGCTGGCCACCACCACAGTCCGTCTCCCGACGACGGCCGCCCCCAGGGAGATTCCGATGGCGTCGGGCCGTCGCCCGCTGCGCTCGGCCAGCTGCGCCACCACCGAGGCGATGAGGGCGGTCACGGAGCCGGCATCGGTGTCGGTCAACGGCCGAGAGTCACTGATGAGGACCTCGCCCAGCGGATCGGTCAGGACGGCGTAGAGGCGGTCATCTGTGAGCTTGATGCCTGCAACGGTGGCACTGCTCGGGACGACGGCCAGCAGGCGGGTGGGTCGCCCCGGCCCGGCCACCTCCACCGGCGGCTGCTCCTCGATGAGTCCCGCCTCGATGAGGGGGCGCACCGTACGTGTCGTCGTCGCCGCGGACAGCCCCAGGCGCTCGGCGAGGTCGCCGCGACTCATGGGGCCGGCGGAGATCAGGGCGAGCAGCGCCCTGGCGCCGAGGCTGCGTCCACCGCCCATCGTCGACTCCCACTCCCATCGTCGTCAGCTGCCACTGGGACCGCACGGCCTGTGACCTGGGACGACGTTCACCGCCGTCCACGTCGTACCGACACTGTAGAGCAAACCCTTGCAAAATCTAGCATCGTCAATTATTTTCATCTTACAAGGAATCGCTCCCGGTTCCTCCCCCCTCCCCTGGAAGGACGATGATGACCCTCCATCTGCGATGCGCCGACACCTCCGTGGTCCTCGACCTGCCCGACGACCGTTTCCCGGTGGTGCGCCACTGGGGCCCTGACCTGGGTGACGTCAGCGGTGACGACCTGTCCGACGCGGCCCTGGCCGCCAAGACGTCCTTGGGCACCAACACCGCCTGGATCACCAACGACCTGCCGATCCTGCCCCTGGCCCACCTGGGCTGGAACGCGCGCCCCGCCGTGGCGCTCTCACGCACCGACGGCTCGGCCTTCTCACCCCACCCCACCGCCTTCACCCACGAGGAGGGCTCCGAGGACACCCCGGCCGGAACCGCCCTCGTTGTGCGTTCCAGCGGAACCGACACCGCCCACGAGCTGACCCTGGGCACTGAGCTGCGCCTGGAGGCCTGCGGCCTGGTACGTCTGCGCGCCTGGGTCCGCAATGACCGCCCCGAGTCCGACGGCGAGCATGGGGCCGACCTCGTCGTCGGCGAGCTCACGCCGGTACTGCCGCTGCCAGACAGCGCCGACGAGCTGCTGGACACCACCGGACACCATGTCCAGGAGCGCCGGCTCGTGCGCACCCCCTTCACCCCGGGTACCCGCCTGCGCGAGTCCTGGGAGGGACGCCCGGGGCACGACGCCGTCACCTGGCTGGCAGCCGGCCCCACCGGCTTCGGATGGCGCAGCGGGCGCGTCCATGGCGTTCACGCGGCATGGTCCGGCAACGTCCGTCACCTGGCGATGAACCCGGCCTCGGGCCGCAAGCTCCTGGGAGCCGGAGAGCTGCTCCTGCCGGGCGAGGTCTCGCTGGCCCCGGGGCAGACCTACACCTCTCCGTGGACGGTCTTCTCCTGGGGCGAGGGCCTGGACGCCCTGGCCCAGCGCAGCCACGCCTGGCTGCGCTCGCGCCCCTCCCACCCCACCCGTCCCCGCCCGGTGCTGCTCAACACCTGGGAGGCCGTCTACTTCGACCACGACCTGG
>ERZ773213.1234-NODE-1234-length-13840-cov-5.452013_pt1 | contig 13840 bp, 18 predicted proteins | sample MGYA00580996_ERZ773213 | MGnify/ENA primary metagenome ERZ773213 (study PRJEB29015, sample SAMEA2738152) | human oral metagenome | biome: human oral; feature: human-associated habitat; material: saliva | place: China | collected 2197 ...
ATTTCCATCTTTTTCTATCTCCGAGTGTATCAAGCCCAAGTTCATCTTCACTCATCAAGTCCCTAAGTCCCCTAATAGCAAAGAGAGCAAGTCTTGCATCACAAGAAAATAGAATAGACTTAGCTGTTTTCCCTGTTGCTACTTGTCAATAGTTTATTGTACTAAAATCACTGTGTATCAGCCTTCAAAACTCTCTTTGGCTTCTCTGAGAAGGTCTATCCTTCGTTCTTGAAGTGTATATTTGCAACATAAGTGATCTTACCAATAGTCTTTTTCATGGTACCGGACGGTATAGAAAAAGCACAATCATCATTCTTTACAACCGTGCTTTCCGGCTCCGTTATTAAGTTGTTTTTATTCTCCATAAATGCCCCTTTACAATGATTATTACTTTTCTTTGACCGTGTGATATCACGATTCTTATCGTGGCTTTCATTGGATAACATACGCTCCAGATCGGTACAATCACATTCAAGAACTTCCACCTCTGATAATTGGGTTACAAGCCTCAGCATAAGGCTTCTGTGTCTTATCAAAAGATGCCTACAAAGACGCAAGCTCCTTCTCCCAAACTCTTGGTGTAATCTTCTTATCCGACTCGGTCATCAGTCCTTTATTTTGCTACGGTGTGCATCATAATATGCCAACTCGCCCATATGCTTTCTCTCATACTTCTTGTGTTCCCATACGGTAACTACCCATTGCTTCTTATGATACTTGATATAAAAGGCTCATACTCCATGTAGGCATTAAGTAGTGATTCAAGATAAGAGATTTGCTCCTTCATATTGGATATCTTGGAAACAATCGCAGAATATTTCTGCCTCTGTTCTTTGAATGACCGATGCTCCCAGAAGTACTCTGTCATTCCTATCCTCTGATTAACTGCGTTAATAGTATCCGCCAAGTCCCTTCTCCATAGTTTTTCGTTCTCCTTACTGCTCCAATCGTTGGTAGGAATGGTTATACATTTTCATTATTTTCAGTTCTGTTTATCAACCTTCTGCCGTCGGTCTTTTTATCAATTAGGGGAATCTTTTCTCCGTTCTCATCCCTCAGACATTTCTTCTTCTGCTTAGCCATCCAACGACCTTCTTCATCAAGGCTTCTCATGATTAGCAGGATATGGTAATGCAGGTTTCTCTGTCCGGTGTTCCTATTCTCAGTATCATGAATTTCGAACTGAGCGCACATACCTTTTTCTACAAAATTTCGCCAGATATAATCCTGTATCACTTCCGTAGCAAGTTCATAGCTCCACTCATTAGGCAGTTCCACTCGGTATGTACTTGCAAACTGAGCCTTGGAACAGGTTTCAAATGTATCCACCACATTCCATAGTTTGCTCGGATCAATGTATTCTGCGGTTCATTATTCGGAAGCATAACCTCTGTATAAACAAGATCCTCAGAATACTTGGGTAATAGGTCTGTCCGTCATACACAGAATACATGGTTGTCCAACTGGTATAGGACGATTGCTCAACGGCAGAATGTCCACCGTGACACCTCTCACCTCTTCCGCATATCTGTGCTCTGATGCTTAGGCTATTAACCGTCATAGTGCCACCTCTCTTTCTGTCGTTGCGAAGCACACGTTCCTTTCCTTATGGCATGAAAGGATCCATGCAATGGTCTTCGAAGGACGCACATACCACCCTCAGTGTTATATCTATGCGCACCGAGAAAAAATCAGTGAAAGAAAAAGTCCATCTTCGCTTTAAGATTCTCCATCATTTTGCTCACCTTCCTCTGCAGAAATTGGCTTTTTAAACTTGCCGTTTCTGGCATCTTCTTTTCTCACAATCTTGATAATGTCCTGATACTGCTTTGACTTGATGGCAGATGCAAGAATACGGTTCAATTCAAGATCGTCTAATTCATAGCACTCTATGAAATGCTTGTGGACGATACCACCCATTATTTATTTGTGCCTGTTCTTCCTCTTCTTTCGGATGCATTTCTGTTTGCTTATAATAGCCTTGCCTTTGCCTGCTCAACAGCCCTTTCTGCTTTGAGCTGTTCCTTGGATTTTTCTTCATTCCAAATCATTTTTGATCCTTTCTGATTCGACAATTGTTCCAATAAAAGGTGATCGCGGCTTCTCGTAATTAAGAATCCATACCACATTAGTCGCACGTATTTTGTGCAGTTTTACGTTTAATTAGTATCCTAAAATATGGTGCTTTTCCGTTAATTCGAAGATCTTTTCCATCATCACCTTTGCGAAACTTTATTATCTCAAACTGATCCGGATCATATTTATTAAGAAATGTAATTGGTACCCCCATAGCTCCCATGAAATCTGAAGGAATATCTTGTGTTTTATTTACATTAATCCCATCATAATTATCGAAATGAGGATAACTTTCTTCATTCCCTTCATATTTCTTAACTAAATTGATGGGAACATGTCTTTTCTCATTATCAAGTGTAGTAAGCCACATACAATTATTAGATGAAATAATTCTATCCCCATTTTCTTGAATCTCAGTTTCAGTACCATATAATTCATAATGGGTTGGAACAATGAAACCTGAAATACCTCTACCAAAACATACACCTAGCCAAACCTTATTGGCTTGTATCAATGGAAATACCTCTTTGTATGTAATCGCGTTTATATTACTGATTATCAAAAAGTCTTTATTATGTTCAGCCAACTGACTTATATAAGATCTAAATAGAGAGAACGGTGGATTTGTGATAATAATATCGCTTCCATCCAAAATATTGATACATTCTTCACTTTGAAATTCGCCATTTCCTTCTAGTGGTGTCACTGTCTGTTGTGTTCCATCATATCTACAATAGCTAGCACCTTCTCCAAAATATGTAGCACGTAGTTCTCTCAAGCCAAGTTCTGTGAAGTGATCATAGAAATATTTCCAAAAATTTGACACCTCTGGATTATCACAATTGCAATAGATAATCTTGTCCTTGAAGTGTTTTATATAATGAACCATTTCCTTCTCGATATCAATCAACTGCGTATAAAACTCATCTTTTTTTTTAGTCTTTGCATTATCAAGTAGTGAATGGTCTGCCTGTCTTTTGCTCATTATAACTCCTTATTTCTTTGTGATTTGGGTAAACAAATCTTTTCCTAGCATTTTTAAGGATGTTCTAGCCACATTTAGCATTACCTCGATCATATCTTCATTATTCCAATGACCACCTTCACCCTTAGTGTAGATTGAAGCAGCTTGTAACATGACTGTTGCACCATTGCACTTAACAAATTTGTTTTCACAGAGGTTTGTATTGATTGGCATTCCATAATTAGATGCTGTTAATCTATCTAATCTGTTAAGATCTCCGGCATTGTAAGTGAGGGTTACAGCTCGTCCGTCTGGTCTAGTGATTATAACATTCTCTGTTAAGAAGTTTGATCCCTCCAAGAAAAGAATATATGGGAAGTAATGTTCCGCTAACATAAAGTTTGCAATTTCACTAATATTCTTATGAGCTCTTTCAATTGCATTTCCTGCAACCATGGTATCTTGATTCTTATTCTTCCCAACAAGAATTCCCTTTTGGATATTTTCAATATCTTTGCCCTGATGCTTAGCTTCTGATACTAAAACCACCCTCCAATTTCCGTTATCATCTTTTACTTCTATCAATCCTCCATCTGGAATAATACGAGCATTTTCAACGAAAAGTGTCTGACCTAAATAACTGTCCACTTTTTTTAGTGCCTCATTAATTTCCTTTTTTGAAAGATCTTTTCTATAGCGGAACTTCAGCATTGGAAACTCTTCTGATAATTTATCCATTACTACTGTCTGAGTATTAAACACTGCTTTGTCATGGACTTGTGCATCTTCATGGAAAATAGATATGGGTCCTTGTCCTTTAGTCTGTTGTGATGATAATCTGTTTGATTGCCCCTTTTTCATTTTACTTAATCTCCTTTGTCTATTTAATCTTCAAAAAAATCTCTAATCTCTTTTACTTCTAAGTAACTTGAATTTTGTCCTAAATCCTGCATTAAAGAAAGATGCTTACTGAAGTATTCTATAGATTGGGGATCACTGTCACACATTAAACAATGCCTTCCTTCTTGAATACACACCCTTCCAACTGTTCCACTTCCCGCAAAAAAGTCTAAAACATAAGAGTCAGGATATGATAGTGCTTTAACAAAACGGTCAATAATTGCCAGTGGTTTCTGTGTAGGATGCCCTACCCTTTCTTTACTGTTTCCATTTAACCGTCCGATTTCCCATACATTTGTTGGGTTTTTCCCTTTTTTTGTGGTTACTGGATTAAGTCTTTTGTCTTTTAATGCAAGTTTCAAATCTTCGTCTGAATACGGAACTCTAACTGAATCCAAATCAAAATAATAATCATTCGATTTTGTTAACCATATTGCTTCTTCATGTCTGTTTGCAAAGAAACGATGAGCAGACATTCCATTCTTGTAATGCCAAATAATCGTATTGATCAACTTAAACTTAGTGCTTTTTCTGATATACTGAATGATATCTAATAAATCCCCAGACTTAGCATCTCTGAACTGTATACCACCAAATATAACCATACTTCCATTCGGTGATAAAACCCTGTATGCTTCATCTATCCATTTTGATGCCCATTCAATATAATCCTCAAAGATATCCCATCCAGCAAGTTCTAGGTTATATGGCGGATCGATACAAATAAGCTGTATTGAGTCATCTGGCAACTCCTTAAGAAAATCCCCACAATCGCTGATACGAAGCAATATCTTTACTTTATTTGGTTTATCAAAATCATCTGCTGATTTGTACTTCAAGCTATTATCTTTCCGCATTTTATTCAAAGATATTAGTGCATGATTACTATGCGATTTATTATGAATAGTCAAATTTTTCTCCTTGTGTTACTTTTCCATTTTTTCGCCTGCATTACTTTTTCTTCCTCGTCGGAATTCATCTGGTTTTTTTGTAGTGTTCGGAATAAGCCAGATGCTCCCCTTTTGAATAGCGCCAGAAACCCTTCCTTCACCACATAGTTTTCTTACACGACGACTTGAAATTTCCCATATTTTAGCTATTTCATTGGATGTTAAGTACTCCATATTATTTCCTCCGCGAGTCCTTTTATTATATTCCAAATATGGAATAAATTCAATTACTATTTATCACAATCATGCGTAGTCTAGCAGGTTCTTTTTTTGTATTCCATAATGACTGATACCCATTACTATGCCTTTAACTCTGCCGCTGTCATTATCATAAAATAATCCCCTAAACCTCATGATTCTTAAGGGTTCTAGGGTGATTATGACATGATTTAAAATTGACATGCAGGTATTCCTTATTTAGCGTTTACTAATACGGCAGGTCCTCGATCAGAAAGTTACTATAAATACTACCAGTTCAAGGAGCACTTTGTAAAACATTCAACCATCATTTCAGATGACAAGCAATACATACAGACATTTGCGTATAACAATGGGATGAAAACAGATGTAATACCATGACCTGCCAATTAAAAAAGACATACGACTAGTAGTGGAAACCGTGTATCTTAAGAAAATGAATTACATACAGAAGCCAAAGAGATGATGAGATTCTAAAATATGATTTTGTTTATTTATGATTATATATAAAAGGCGATAAAACATATATTTTAAAAGGTATGTATACAATATATTTCATCTAGTTTGTTTTAATTCTTCTCAATTTCTTTCTCACTATATTGACATTTTGTATATACAGTATATGATATGTATATACAAAAGAAGAAAGATATGAAAACTAAAGATAAGAAAATAGGTCGTCCAACATCAGCAAAGAAAACAAAAAATATTATTTTCAGAGCAACTGTAGATGAATACGCTCTATTTAAGGAACTCCAACAACATACTAATAGTATTAGTAGCACGATTAAAGGGTGTGTCTTATATACTCTTGTTCATGTGTTACCAACTGTAAAAAAGTATATGTATGAAAATTTCGGTAATTTAGATATCGAAGAATATCCATTAGATGATTTTGCAGAAATATGTGAATTATCTAAGAATCCTCATGTTTGGGAAGAATTAAATTATGCTGTACAAGATTATCTAAATAATCAATATCAGAAAGATATTATTCTAAAGATGATAAAAGAAAATAAGACAAAATTTTCAGATGAAGAAATAAGTAATTTACTAAAATAAAAGTAACTGCCTTCCGACCAAAGAACACAGTTACTTACTCACAAACTATAACTACAATTAAAGTCTTTTAATTGTCTCTATATTATATTTATTATACCAAAATTGAAAAAACCTTATTTTGCAGAAGTGTGCTAATCCGCATATAATCTATATATTATCTTTAGATAACATATGAATGATTACTTAAGCGGGCAACAGTGTCATCTAGTTTGGTGACTCCTACACTGTTATCCGCTTAAGTAACAGAGGTCGCCAAATGAAAAATAATAAATATCATTCTCATTCTAGGAGAAAAACACCTTGGGAAAAGGAAGAAGAAGTTAGTGATATAGCTTCTTTTGTTTGTGATGAATATAGAAGGCATTATCTCTATCATCACCATCCTTTAAGCGAAACAGGAGATAGCGAACTGCTAAATAAGTTCATTTATCAATCGTACCCATATTGCCATGGTACGCAATATAAGATAAATGGTCATACTACATATGGTCTACAGAAATATAAATGCATTGATTGTAAGAAAAATTTTACGATTACAACAGGCACTATATTTCAAGACCATTAGCTTTCAATATCCGAATGGATCGAATACTTATTAAACCTATTTAGATATAATTCAATCAATCTGAATTCCAAGATGAATAAGAACTTAGAAACCACTTCTAAATATTGGCTTGCAAAAATCTTCATGTTATTAAGTGATTATCAAGAGAATATCATTTTAAGTGACTGCATCATGATAGACGAAAAATATTATAGCGTTATCAAAAGTGATATCATCAAAAAAGACAAGAAGAAATTGAGAGGCCTTTCAAAGAATAAATATTGTATTGGGATTGGTTGTGATGAACAATACCTGTATTGTAAATTAGAGGGAAAAGCTAAGACATCAGATACAAAAACGTTACAGACATTTAAGGAACGCATCAGACCATATTCACATTTGATTCATGACGATGAAAAATCACATCACTCCCTTGTGCATGCATTACAGCTATCTGGAAATCGTTTTCATATTCAGAGAAAAGCATCCACTAAATAGTGAATGCATGTTTTGAAGTTTCTATTTTTTCTTCGAATTATCTGTATCCAAAGCATAGCGATATTGGATTTTCTTACGTGCATGACGCTTTAAGAATTCTTCTAATACTTCTGGATTTTGATCAAAGTATAAAGTGGCATCAACTCTACGAGATGGCGAAACAAATTCTAGAGAACAGCCTTTATCATCTCTATGAATCAAAACATTTTTATACTCTGTAAACTCACCATTAAGAATACCAAATTTGATAACTTTATCTTTTGATATCCCTTCTGATTGAAATGCAATCAGAATTAGAAGAATACCAATAACCACTAGTGTTGGTCTATCCTCCATCATTACTATTGCAAGATAGAAGAACACAAGACCAATCACAATCAGAAGGATTCTACGAACCATTGAGTTTCTAGATTTAACTTCTATATTCTTCATTTGAAGATAGTAATAAACTGTATACCCAAATAATAGGACAGCTATAATCATAAACTCCATCGTAAAATCCTTCTTTCTAAATTACCACTCTGCGATAGTACCGTCGTAATGTTCCCAGTTTGGATTTGTCCAAACAAGTCCTTCCTCAGAAACCTTACGAATCTTCTCTTCATCAAGAATGATTCCTAATCCTGGATTTGTAGGAATTTCGCAGTATCCATCTTTGTAATAGAACATTTCCTTATTTACAACAAAGTCTAATAGATCAAAACCTTTATTGTAGTGAATACCTAAAGATTGTTCCTGAATAAATACATTTGGTGTACATGTATCTACTTGTAGTGTTGCTGCTAAAGCAATTGGACCATATGGAGCATGTGGTGCTACTGCCATGTCAAATGCTTCTGCCATTGCTGCAATTTTTCTTGTTTCTAAGATACCACCAACTAAAGCTACGTCTGGCTGTAGGATATCGATTGCACCTTGCTTAATCAAATTCTTAAATGCCCAACGTGTATATAAACGTTCACCAGTTGCAAGTGGTGTGGAAACTCTTAAGGAAATATCCTTAAATGCTTCTTCGTTTTCTGGTAATACTACTTCTTCATAGAACATTAGTTTATATGGTTCTAATGCTTCGGCAAGAATCTTTGCCATTGGCTTATGTACACGGCCATGGAAATCAATACCGATATTTAGTTTATAGCCAAATGTCTCACGTAATGACTTAACACGTTCAACTACTTCTTGTACTTTCTCATAACTATCAATGTAATGTAGTTCTTCTGTCGCATTCATCTTGATAGAATCAAATCCACGATCAACTCTATCTTGTGCTTGAGCAACTACATCCTGTGGACGGTCGCCACCGATCCAAGAATATACCTTGATACGATCACGTGCTTTACCACCTAATAATTGCCATACTGGAACATTGAGAGCTTTACCTTTGATGTCCCACAATGCCATTTCAAAGCCAGAAACAATTGTTCCTTGGATTGGGCCACCTCTAAAGAACGAACGATGCATACGTTGCCATAAACGTTCAATATCAAATGGGTCTTGTCCAACTAAAACACGATTACCAATTTCATAGGCTCCGGCAACTACAGTTTCTGTCTTTGTTCCAGAAATCATTTCACCCCAACCAGAAATACCTTCATCAGTTGAAACCTTACAGAAAATCCATCTTGGTTTTACTCTAAATATTTCAATGTTTGTAATAATCATTTTTAACTCCTTTACTAAAATCTATTAGAGCATGCTATTACATGCTCTAATTTTTTAATGCGGTAAAATATGTGCTACTAGCCAAATTATAAATGCTAATAGGTGTGTACCCATATCTTCAGTAGAAATCATTGCTACTCCTTCAGGTAACACAAATCCACCAGCAATAGCCATCGAGGTATGAATAGGTGCAAGTGTTGTTGCAATAAATAACATTATAATTGTAATTACAATAGTTGATAGCAAACCTTTGACAACATCACCTTTGCTCATTGCTACTGGCCATGCAGCTAACCACATAGCTTGGTAAGCTATATCTGTAATTGGTAATAATCTATTAAATGGAAGTGTTACTGCTAAAATAAGTGTAATTGGCACCATTAGTATTCCAACTGCGATAGCACTTTCATTTGCAATTGTTAATGCTGCATCAATACCAATATGGAAATTAGATCCTTTAAACTTATTATTTAAAATTGATTTAACAGCATCTGCAAATGGGATTAATCCTCCCATCAATACTTGCATCATCTTCGGAGTTAATACCATTGTAGCAGCAGTATACATTGCAGCACTTAAAATTCCCTTTATAGGTGCTCCAGCCAAAAGTGCAATAACTGCACCAAGAACTACACCAACAAATAGTGGTTCGCCAAATATTCCAAACTTCTTACTGATTGTCTGTGGATCAGCATGTAGCTTATTTATACCTGGTATAATATTCCACAATTTATCCAACAACCATGCTACTGGTGCCCAGCATACTGAATTTGAAGTTGGAAATGAAACTCCTTCTAAGCCAAAGAATTCTTCACATAATGGTTGAGTCCAATCAGCTAATTTAAATGTAATTGCCGCATCTAATGCAGCTGCAACTAATGCATAAATTGCATTATTTGTAAGTGCATAAACAAGGCCTGCAGACACAATGAAGTGGTTATAACTCCAAAAGTCAACCATGACACATCTTGTCCACTTCATAATTAGCATTACTACATTAATTGCCAAAACAACAAATACAACAATTGCTGCCAAATTAAATGACCAGGTTGCGGCGGCTCTTGCTGGCCAGCCGACATCAATAATATCTGTAGTTAAGCCAAATCTTGATACCATTTGCTGTGCTAATGGGCCAACAACAGATACAAACTGATTAATAATCAAATTTACTCCTAGAAATCCAACGCCAGTTGTTAGCGCAGATTTAACTAAAACTTGGAATTTTACTCTGAATACCAATCCAATAATTATAATGATGATTGGCATCATAATTGCTGGTCCTAATCCAGCTATATAATTTAATGCTTCGATTACGTTTTGCATATTGTCCCCCTATTTAAGATATGAAACGATTTTATCTAATGTTGCTTCTTCATTTACCCCAGTAACAAAACTTGTTCCTTTGACAATCGGTACTCCCTTTGTTTGTTCTTCCTTCAAAGTACCCGTAGGAACAACTAAAACAGGATTATACTGCTCAATATTCCCCATTACTTCTGCAAATTTGCATTGAATAATCTTTACGTCAATCCCTTCTTGTTTTAACCTTTCTTGAATCTTTGTGACAGCCACCGATGAAGTAATCATTGACGAGCCACAGCATACAATTATAGTTTTCATTATATTTCCTCCTTTTCTATAATTTGATAGATTTGTTCTACTGTATCTGCATTATTGATTTTCTCAATTAGATTTTCATTTTGAATCATTTTTATTAATTCTTGGAGAATAGTTATATGTTTTTCTTGAGTAGTTAGCACAAGATTAAAGACGATTGAAACAGGTAAAATTTCATCGATATCCTCCATATTTCTCCAATTAATTGTATGTTTTAATAAAGAAATAAAAATTGTTGATTTCTTTGAATATTGTCCCTCGACATGTGGTATTGCTACGCAACATTTTCCCAATCGTAACCCAGTTGGATAACTAATTTCTCTCATAGATAATTGCTGAGAAAAGTCTTTTGTAACATACCCACCTCTTTCCAATAAATCTCCAACTATTTTAAAAAAGTCTAATTGTGTTATAGTATTTTCAATAATTTGTATATTATCTTTTTTAATCAGGTTCTTTATCATTCTTTCCTCCAAGTTCAATAAATAATTTATTCAGTTTTGATATATTATTCTCTAACTCGTTAAAATTACCACTCTGAATATCTTTCACTTTACATAGTGATGAGCCGATACCTATATACTTACAACCTGCCCTCAAGAAATCACTTGCATTTGAGACTGTTACTCCACCAACAGCCATAATATCCAAATTACCTAACGGTGCTTGAATAGCCTTATAGTATCCAAAATCTAGTGTTGATGCAGGGAAAACCTTAATAATGTCTGCTCCATATAACATCATTTGATAAATTTCAGAAGGTGTTAATGCCCCTGGAACACTTGTTATACTACTACTCTTACAAAAATCTATCATTTCATTTGTCATCATGATTGGTGATAATGCAAATTTTATTCCATATTTTGCTGCTTCTTCTAATTCTTTTAGATTTAATACTGTTCCTGCACCAACCTTAACATTTTTCAGATTGAGCTTATTTAAAGTGTCTATAATTTCTAATGATGAAGATGTATTTAAAGTAACCTCCACATTAAAACATTTATATTTGTCTAATTTTTTTGCTACTAATACTGCACTTTCCGTGTCATAGCCTCGTAAGATAATTGTAAATGGTGCTAATTCCATATATTCAATCTCCCTTATTGATAGTTAAAATATAAAAGATATTTTTTATAAAAAAAAGACATAAAATTGCAAAATAAATTGTGCAACTTTATGCCTGAAAAATAACTTTTTCCAAAAAATCATATAGCATTTTTTGATTATAGTTCCCATACATATGATCAATATTTTCCATTTTGAATAGAACTAGTAAGTTATTTAATATCTGCAGATGTGAAGTATGATTGTTCGGAGTAATCATAAATATCTTAGATACCATATTACCATAAATTTCAATTTCATTTTTTAGTAGCAAAACACTTAAACCTAATTTTTGACTATTATCTGTAGATGCATGTGCCAAAATATATCCGTTAGGATAAACCATATAGCTTCCATAGTCTTCAATATTCTGAATTACCTCTTTAACATATAAATCATTTATATATTTTTCTTTGATAAGAGGTTCAGCTGCTAAGCTTATGAGTGTCTGCCATGTAGTATCCTTATCATTTAGCATAATATTTACAAAATTAATTCTAAATATATTATTATTTGAGTTCAAAAGATTACTATCATGATATAGGTTCATAAGATCGTGTCTAACAAGTTCATTAGTACCATCTTTTAAATAAGGCTGTATTTTCAAAAGGATATCTTTCATTGTTGGGTATTTATAGTAAATTCCATTGTCATTTAAGTATTCGATAACCTTTAACTTATCTTCAATCGTAGGAATTGGGTGAACAATAATATGATTAAACTTTGAATCTAATTTTATAGTTGACACAATCAAATCATAATTATTGATTGAAGATAATTGTTTTTCAGAAATAGTATCGACAACTTCTATTCTATGATCTATTTGTAATAATTCATTTTTCAAAAGATATGATGTTGCCGTTCCGTTCAAACATACAATATATATTCTAATTTTTTTACCAGAAAAATATTTATTAAAAACGCCTACAAAATATAATGTTAGAAATCCTATTTCATCATTTATTACTAAACCGCCAAATTTATTTCTCATAGCAATAGTTGCCTGCTTAATAATATTAAAATAATCTGGAAATCTTTCTCTAATAGAGCTTAGTAATGGATTTTCATTAAAAATCCCAAACTTGTATCTAACATATGCAACTTCCAAGTGCCTACTTAATTTCTCATATAAATCATAGTCTACAATGTTAATTCCTGTAATAGCACTAACAGTATTGATCAACTCAGTTGTCAATTCCTGTGTATTATAACTAGAATACATACATGCATCCAATTTAGAACAATATAAAAGGACAGAAAAATAGACAATGTCATGATTATTTAAACCATCAAAATATTTGCAGATTTCTTTAAATTCCCTGCTATCTTTTATTATATTTTCTTCTTTGCCAATTTCATTAATAAATTCATGCATAACATTTTCTTTATGATTTGCACGAAATATCATACAAGCAATACCCCAGAGAGAAATATCTGAATATTTTATATTATATTTTTTCTCAAGATTCCTAAAATATTTTACTATGTGAAAAATTTCATCAAATTTAAATTCATTTTTTATTATGTTTTGAAATCTTTCTGATTCTACTAATAAATAAATATTAGAAAATAAATAAAAAAATGCTTTTCTAATATTTATTTCATTTCCTTGTACAATATACCCATTTTTTTGTGATATAAATTTCACTTCAAACTTATGTAATATATTTTTTAGTTTATTTATATCTGTATTAATAGTAAATCTACTAACATCAAATAAACCTTCTAAGTCTTTTATATAATATTTTTTTGATGATAGCAAAACTAAAAGGTATACTGTTGCAATTCGCTCATCAGTATCTAATATTATCGGGTATTTGATTTCTTTATTTAAATAGGCTGTAAGAAATTCAACTTGTTCTTTTGTCAAAAACATCCCCTTACCATACTGACTTTGTATCATCGGCAAATCATGAGATTTAAATAATTTATTAATCTCTTGGACAACATAATATGCAGTACGTTTAGAAATATGTAGCTGATTTAACATCATATCGAGATCAACAAAAGAATTTTCTAAAAGTAAGTTCGATATTGTTATTATTCTCTCGTCCAATGTTTGTCTCATTCACAGTCACACCTTCTATTTATAGTTAATTTTTTATAAACTCTTATCTATTATCTACCATACTTTATTTTTTAATGCAAAGTATTTAATTTTCCCCCTTTAAAAGGAGCGTTTTGGAGTGAACCCAATTTCTTGGACACTGTAATTTACAGACATGATAAGGCTTGATTCCTTGCCTGGCAAGGAGTTAGGCCTTT
>ERZ773213.1236-NODE-1236-length-13825-cov-7.773784_pt1 | contig 13825 bp, 18 predicted proteins | sample MGYA00580996_ERZ773213 | MGnify/ENA primary metagenome ERZ773213 (study PRJEB29015, sample SAMEA2738152) | human oral metagenome | biome: human oral; feature: human-associated habitat; material: saliva | place: China | collected 2197 ...
TTTCTATATATTGTTTCAAGTTAATATGGCAAATCAATTCTTTCATAGGTAGCTCTATTCCCGTTTCAAAATCTTTGCTTCCATAGAGCTCTTCTCTTTTTATTTTGTGCAAGACACTTGAGTCATTGTTATCAGTAGAATAGGGTTTGTTAAAGAATTTTAATATTTTAACATAGGGTATTTGATAACACCAAGTAATATTTATAGTAGGCAATTCATAATGATTTTGATTTAATATAGCTAATAATTTAAATTGTTCTGCTTTAGACAAATCCCATTTAGATTTTTGAAAAATTCTTTTGTACAAAGAAGCCACTTTTGATAGTTCAGCGGTTCCATTAAGAATAGAATTGATTTCATTCTTTGTTCTTGTGGTTAATGGATAAGTATTTGCAAGTTCTGAAAATTCTACTTCTCTAATAGCTTTAAATTCTGTTGCAACCAAACCAAAATAATCACAAGAAAGAATTGTTTTGGGTTCAACTTCTACTTCATAAACAAATGGCCTTATCACAATTTTATTCACTTCGTTATGAAAATCAATTAAATTATGATAAAAATATAAAAATTTGTTATTTTCTAATGAGTAATAAGTATGATTTAATTGCCTAGCCATATTTGTGAATAAATAGCATTTAATTTTCATTGTTTTCTCTTTCTATCTAATCATCAAGTTCTATATATTGATACTCGTAATTCTTAAAAATTCGTCTAGCGTTTTCAATATTAGTAGCCCAATAAGAATGTTGATAATTATAATCTTTCAATTTATAGCCTAACAAGAGTAATCTAGCTCTAGCATAATCATTGTCTAAATGTTTCGTCTTTAATTCTGTTACCCAACTTTCGTGTTTAAATATGATTTCAGGAAAGAATAAGTGTCTGCCATCATGAGGAATTTCATAATTTGCTCGTAATGCTGTATTAACAAATTTCTTTTTGTCAGCTGTAGTTAAAAAAGGACTGTACATACAACAATACTCAAATTGATTTTGAGTTAATTTTCTTGTTGCCACTAATTTTAAAAAACTTGTCATATCATACATAAGAATTTCGCAATCTTCATTTTCAATATATTCAAATCTTTTAGACCCCAAGGCAGCTTCAGCTTCAAACACTTTGAAAAAAGGTTTATGATTAGAATCAAATTCATATTCTCTGCCATAAAATTCATAAGCTCGCAAATAGCTTTTATTTCCATTAGTGATTACTCTTGTAGGCAATTCATATTTTTTCTGGCTCAAAATAGCATGCAATTTAAAAATTTGAGCTGTAGTCAATAAAGCAATTGGGGTTATAATAGTTTTATCATAAAATTCTAACACTTTATCTTGAGGTACAGAACCATTACAAATTGATTTCAAATGGCTCTTTGTTCTATCTTTCAAAGATGAAGCTTCAATCCAATCTAAAATATTAACTTCTTCTACTATTTGAAATTTGAGTGCTCTTAAGCCATTATTAGCAATATAAAACACATCATTTGAGTCAACTCTAACTTTATAAGGGTACGTGTTAAAACGTATATTGTCTAAATTACAAAGGTTTAAATCAAAATAGAAAAATTCGCCAAACATATAATCATAATTAGTATAGTAAATATGGTCAGGTTTTCTAACAATGTTTGATAAGAAATAACAATCAATAAACAATTTCATACCTCTTTCTTTCGCTCTTTATTATATTATATAACTTTTAAAAGAAAAAAGCAACCGTGGGGTTGCTTATTCTTCAATCAATTCTTTTGCTTTGGCGATTACTTCTTCATCAACTGTAATTCCTTTATTGAAATTCACGAAAGCATTTACAAGTGTTTTCATGTCTGGGCGTTCATATGCGTTCTCACCATATTTTTGAGTCATAGTCAAACCCACAATTCTACGATTAAGGATTTTGCGTTTATCATAGTCTAGCAATTCTTCAAACAACAATCCTTTAACAGCAATTTTGTTTGTTAGAAATTCATAAACTGTTTGTAAACGTTGTTTGCCATCAAGAACTTCGTAAATGTGGTTATCACCATTGTAATAACTTACAAGGTAAGGAGTAATAATAACTCCACCTTTAATCCAATCCAGCAAAAATTCTTCTTTGTGTTCGTGGCTCCAAACAAATCCACGTTGGTATTCAGCTTCAAGGAATAATTCACCATTTTCAACCATACGGATAAGCCCTTGTGGTTCAATAGTAATTGAATTAGTCAATTCAATATTAGCAAAATCATCATCAATAGTTAGTACTTGAGCACCATTTACTAATTTAACAAGGAGAATCACTTCAATGTCTAGTTTTCCTTGCCATGTTACTCGATAAGTATGAGCATCAAGTACTTCTGCTTTTAATTTGTTATCTGTTGGAACTTCTGTTAGTACTTCTACTGAATGAAGTGCAAGATTAGCATCTTTTACTGCCTGGCTAAGAGTTCGAGTTACAGTAGAAATATTATAAGCTGAAGCAACTCCGGCTGTATTGATTTTTGCGTGGTATTGTTTTGCAATTTCCATTTTTGTTTATCTCTCATTTCATTTCTTTATTGTAGTTATATTATATAATATGATTTTTAGTTTGTCAACACATTTTTGTAAAAAAATAAAAAGCAACTTTTTAGTTGCTTTTTTAAATTAAATTTCTATATATTTGTAATTGTCGTTCTTTAAAATGCTTCTAGCATTCATAATTGAATTTGCCCATTCTAGGTTGTAATTACCATTTTTCACTTTATATCCAATCATAAGGAATCTTGTTACATCAGCATATTGCCAAGAGATATGCTCTTCTTTTAAGTCTTTTATCCAATCTGGGTATTTAAATACAGCTTCTGGTAAAAATATATCTTTATACTTTTCAGGTATTTCATAATTGGAAAATACAACTATTTTTGCTAAATATTCCTTTCTATAATCATCGTCTAATAAATTCATAAATTCAGCACAACACTGCTCAAATTTCTCTTGTGTTAGCTTTCTTCCTTTTATTAAATCATAAAAAGTCTGAAGTTCTCTTTCATTCGCAAGTGTAGCATTTTGAATGTCAAAATGTTCCTCAAATTTTTTTGAACCTAATATCCTTTCTTGTTCTACATAATGATTAGTAGAATTTGACAAAGTATTTTTTACTTCATATTTTCTATTGTAATATTCAAATAATCTAACTAAATACCAACCTTGTTCATCTACATAAAGGATTGGTAGTTCATATTTCTTTTGGCTCAGTATGGCATGAAATTTGAGGGCTTGAATAAAAGTTAATGAATACCCATACTTATTTAGAGTTAGAATATCTTCATATTTTTTAATAGCTTTATCTTCGGGCATAGTACCTTTGATAATAGACATTAGTCCAGCTTTTTCTAATCCCCCAAGTGAAAGTTTTGCTACAAAATCTCCAAAAGGAACTTCTTCTACTACTTGATACTTAAGTGAATATACTCCATATTTACCAAGATAATGTACATCATCTGAATTTACTTTTACTTTATAAATAAAAGTAAAGATTGAAAACGAATCAACTCGATAATCCTTTAAGTTATATAATAGTAATTTGTAATCATCAATGTTATAATAAGTGTGATTTAGTTTGAGTGCTACATCTGAAAACACATAACAATCAATAATCATTTTAATAACTCCTTTCTTTTTTGACATAAGAAAAACAACCATTAGGTTGTTCTTTTCTTATAAAGTTTTTAATTCCACTTCTAATTCTTCTTTAATTTTTAGAATAGATTCAAATTCTGAATAATCTGCTCCTTTGATTAAAAAGTTATTCAATAATAATCCTTTCAAGATTAACTCTTCATGGTCTTTGTAATCATTGAAAGCTTTAATTGGATTTAAATAAGATTCTGCTTTAGCTCTGTTAGTATCAATTTTATCAAATTCCCAACGACCAGTGTTATATCCATAAGCTGTTGTTAATTTATTAAAAATTAAGTAATTTGATTCTTTTAATAACTTAAGAACAAAATCAAAATCATAATTTTCTGTTTCAACTAAATTTTCAAGAATGTTTGGAACATCAAATAAGTCTGTTTCAAGAGCGTTAATGATTTCATTTTCTGTTGCAATGTTCATTTTAACTTTTGAACTTACTCGTAAATCTTTATCAAACAATTTACCATATTTTGCATGAAGCATTAAAGTTGTTTCTGACAATTCCTTTTCAGGTTTTGTTAATTCATATTTATCTTGAGCTAAACAAGCAATATATAGAAAACGTTGATTGTGGCCCAATGCTTCGAAAGTTCTCTTAGTTAAAGAAGCCCAAGTAGTTTCAAATTCTTCTTGAGTTAATTCACCATTGTAGATTTTTTCAAATTTATCTTTTGTTGAAACAGTTAAATCAGTAGCTTGTACTACTTCTAAATATGAAACTTCACGAATAGTAACAGCTTTTGTAGCTTGGAAATAATCTGGTAACCATGTTTGGGTTTTTGAAATATTCCAAACATCTTCAATCTTAGCTTCTACTTCATAAATGTATGGATAGATGATAGAATAATCTGAACCAGCATTGTAAACATCTTTTAATTCAAATCTAATAGCATCAGCTAAATAAGAATTTGTTTTGCTGTATTCTTTTCCTAATTCGTGCTTGTTGAAAGTTTTAATAAATCCTTTAATTGTTTTAGTCATTGTAAATTCCTCTTTTCATTTCTTAAGTACAATGCTATTGTATCATAGAGATTACAACTTGTCAACACATTATATTAAATTTTCTCAAAACTTTTTATGAAAGCTTTGTTACAAATATATTCTGTTCCTTTTTTGATTAAAGAACTAAACTCCGGTCTTACTGTATAAACAATTGCTTCTCCCCCAAATCGCTCAGCAGCTTTTTTAGCATATTTTATAGCAGATGGCTTAGAGATTGTTATAAAAACTTTATCTTGTAAATTCTTTCTGAAATCTTCTCTAAGCAAACCTGTTTCATTTGGCGGTAATAAGATTTTGTTTATTTTAGTATTAGTAGTTGTTCCATGGTAAAAAATCATTTTATAACTTCTTTCTAAATACCATAATATATTCATCTGATTTTTGGACTACTTTTTCATCTTTTGGACTGTATCTATTGATAGGTGAAAGTGGAATGTTTTCAATAAATTCAAAGCCTTCTTCAATAGCAATTCTTTTGCTGTCTGCTTCGAGAGTGAATTTTGAATAATCCTTAATATTTATCATAAAATAACCTTCATCAATAAGATACTCTTTAATATTCCTAAAAGTAGGTCTTAAATATAATTCTTGCCAATCTTCATAACTTGTATCTTGTTGTGCAGATTGTTCTCCAGTCTTATAATCTTCTAAAAGGAAATAAGGAGGACTTGAAAAAGCTAATCCCATTTTATTTTTCCAATCTTCATGAAGCACTTCAGAGCCAGTGTTTCTAATGTCAACAGTTGAGTTATGAAACATTGCTACTGATTTGTAATCTTTTTCTAATTCAAGTAATCTTTCATATAGCTCATGATTTGGGTCTGTACCAAAATAATTAACATTATTTCTCATAGCTGAAAGAAGTCTAACTCCCCAACCACAAGAATAATCATAATAATTATTATTTACATTATATTTTGAAAGCAATAAGTTATCAATATTTTTAATATTAAAATTAGTAATAGGTGCAGCTATTCCTTTTGCTCCAATTCTTAATGCAGTTTCGATTTTCTTAATGTCTGGGCCATCTTCTTTTGTATAAACATTTTGATTGTGTATTCGAGCTAGAAAAATACCCATTAGAGCATTACTCTCAAAAACATCAGCAACTGCCCATTTACTATTCCATTTCTTTACTCTTGCTTGTAAATCTCTGAAATAATATTTATTAACTTTACTAATAAGGCTCCCACCACGAGAGATAGTTTTTAATTCTTTTTTGACTTCGTTTATGCTTGGTTTTTGATAATATTCTTTTCTTAATTCTTCTAACTTTTCATCAGAGACTTCTTCCCACCACATCACATCGGCAGTTAGACCCTTATACTCTACTAAAGTCATTTTAACTCCTTTTTATTTTTATTATTCTTATTGTGAACTTCATTTGACAACTTTAATTTTTTTTATTACAATATATCTTAAACCAAATTAAAATAAAAAGCAAGGAAAATTGAAAAATGAATGAAAACATTAAAGAAAAAATTAAGGAACTAGAAGAAGCAATAGAAAGACACTCAGTTGACGATGAGCTTGTTACTGTTTGTGGAGATACACTAGTTTTAATCTATCATGTAGCTCTTGATGAGTTTACATATGAAATTACAGTTAAAGATGATTGTTATATTGTAATTGAGAAGTTTTACTCAGAAGTAACTGGAGTAACTATCGAGGGAAATAGTAAATTTAATACATTAGAAGAAGTTTTAGATTTTATTTACTAAGGAGAAGCCAAAATGAGTAACAAAATAAAAGAATTGAAAGATGCAATAGAAAATAGTTCAATATCATATACTAGATTAGATGATTTAGGTGATGAATTAGAACTAATTCAACTTTACGTTTCTGAAATTGTAACTTATGAAATTACAGAAAAAGATAAATATTTTGTAGTAATTAGAAATTATCACTCAGAAGAAAATGGAGTAACTCACGAAGATGAACAAACATTTGAAAGTGTAAAAGAAGTTTTAGCATATATAGATTAACGAAAGGAGAACAAATATGACTTTTAAATTTCCTAGAACTCCTCATATGAAAGGGTCAAAGGGTACAGATGATGATGTCTTTAAAAATCATTATAGATATGACGGTTTAGTAATTGCTACTGAAAAAATGGACGGTTCTAATATTTCTTTAGGAAAAGAAACTTGGTTTACAAGAGCTGGCAATAATTACAATAAAGAATGGACTTATCCAATCAACAATTGGTACTATCCAATTAAAGATAAATTAAAAGATAATGAAGTTGTACTTGGAGAATTTCTTCATTGGAGAAAATCTGTTCCTTATAATGATTTACCATCTGATTATATGCTATTTGGAATTAAAGAAGATGATTTAATCTTAGATTGGGAAACAACTAAGAAAAGAGCTAAAGAACTTGGAATCCCAATTGTAAAAGAATTATCAAAGGTTGGAACATTTGATGAAGTAGTAAAAGAAGCTACTGCTAATTTAACAAAAGATATTGAAGGTTTTGTAATTCGACCTATTGATAGCTTCCCTATGGATAAATATGACTTCTATGTACGAAAACTCGTTCAAGGACATTTTGAATCTGTAAGATTTAGTGAGGGCAAAAATAACTTTAAAGAGGATTGGCATAATGAAAATTAAAGAAGAAACATTAAACTTAGTCTTGAATTTTCCGCTATCTAAAATTAAAGACTTCAATAAAGATAATTATGAACATTTAAAAGAAAAAGTAAATTATCATAGTAATTTTATTATCTATAATTACTCTTTTGATAATATTGGTATTACTAATCAATCAGAATTAAAAATCCAAAATGAATCGAAAAACAAAATCATTGATTTATTAACTATATTATTTACTAAAAGAGCACAATTCTACTACGATAAGAGTACAGATTCTTATTTATTCTTGCCCTATAAAGATGATTTTAATTTTGATGATGGTGAAGAAGTGCTCATTTGCGAAGTAGAAATGAGGTAAAGAATGGAAAATATAAGATTTTATTTTGACCAACCGCTTATAAAAGCAACAATTGAGTCACGAATAAATAGATTTATTTTTATAGTAAATTTGAATGGAACAAAAGTAGAAGCACATTGCCCATCAGGCGGTACTATAGCTGGAATACCAAGAAAAGAATTTAAAAATATTCCATGCTTAATGAGCGATAATGGAGAAAATCCAAATAGACGAACAAGATATACTGTTGAAACAATAAGCTTGGATAATGGTCTAACTTATGCTGGCATCAATCAAGTTAAATCTAATAAGTTTGTTAATTATTTCTTACAAGATGAAGCAATTCAAAATATTTTAGGCATTAAAGCCCCAATTACGAGAGAAAAGAAACTTGGAAAAAGTAGAATTGATTTTAAATCAAGTGATGGTTATATAGAAGTCAAAACAATGGTAGCAGAATACTATGCTGAAGCGTCTGAACAACTCAAACAATTGATGAAAGAACAAGAACCATCAATTGAAAGACTTCAAAAACATATTAAAGAATTAACTAATGAAGTAAAAGCACACAATTCCAAAGCAATTGTCTTAACAGTGTTTCAATATAATGCTCCTAAATTTAAACCGCCTGTAAACAATCCAATATATAAAGATTTTGTAAAAGATTTAAAAATTGCTAAAAAGTATGGCGTAAAACAATTTCAAATGAATATAAAGATTACAGATGAATATGCTGAACTTCTATCTATTTCAGAAAATGAAGTTATATAGAAATTCAAGGAGATTGTATAGAATGAAAAAACTTGCAATAGCACTTACAGGACATAGACCACCTAAATTAGCCGGTTATGATTACAATAATATTTTTTATAAAAGACTTTATAAAAAATTAGATAATATAGTTAAACAAGCTCTTACTAGATATGATTGTCTTGAATTGCACTCTGGTATGGCATTAGGTGCTGACACGATTTGGGCCAAAGTTATTGTTGATAATAAAAAGCAATTTCCCGATAGAGTTAAGTTTATTGCTGATGTTCCTAATATGGAACAATGGAGAAAATGGCCGCCTAATAGCAATAGTAAAAAGATATGGCTCAAACTTATGGAATATGCTGATGAAGTAGTTACTTATGAGGAAAAAAACCCAGGCAAGAGTATTGGTTATATTCTTAATGCTAGAAACTGGGGCATGATTGAGCCATGTGAAGTTTTAATTGCTGTTTATAATGGTGATAAGACTGGTGGAACTGCTAATGCTGTAAAATATGGCTTATCCAAAAATAAGAAAATTATTCATATTCACCCAGATGAACTAAGATAAAAAAGCTATCAAAGAATATTTGATAGCTTTTTATTCAATCAATTTCTATAAATTTATATTCATCATTTTTCATGATTTTTCTAGCATTTAAAATAGAAATATATTTTCCTTTATAATCTTTTCCTTTTATTTTATATCCAAGCATAAGTAGTCTTGAAATGCAACTAGGGTCACCAATATTGTTACGAGTTAATTTTGTTGCTAATTCCGGATATTTAAGCATAAGAGCAACTGGATATATATCTCTATGTAAAGGTGTTATGTTGTAATTTGCTATCAAAGCAGCTCTAATATAGGTTCTTTTATTTTCATCACTTAGGCGACAGATATTTTTCAGCCAACATACTTCAAATTCATTTTGAGTAAATTTCCTTGTTTCTATCAAGTAAAAAATATTTGGAAATTGAATACTATTATCTTTACTGTTTATACTTTCAAAAATTTTTGACCCATATAGAGCTTCACGTTCTACAAACTCCTCTCTTACAACAATATACACATTATAATCTATTTCATATTTTCTATGATAAAATTCATAAACTCTAGCATATTCCTTATTCCACATTAGTAGTTTTAAGATTGGAAGCTCATATGTCTTTTGATTTAAGATTGCATGAAGTTTTATGATTTGAGCAAATGATAACGACCATGGTTGACAGCGCATAATTTTATTATAGATACTTAAAACTTCATCACTTACCATAGAACCATCAATAATTGAATCCCATTCAATTTTATCTTGACCAAATTCATCTTCAGTAAATTGAGCAGCTTTAATCCATTCATTAAAATTTATTTCTTCTTTTACTCGGTATTTAATGGCCGAAACATGGCTTGGTGTTAAAGAATAAACATCATTTGAATCAACTTCTACTTTATACACAAAAGTGTTTAATTTCAGTAGAGCAAAATCATAATCAGTAATATTGTAATAAATGCAATTACTGTTATCATATTCAACAATACCATAATAAATATTGTTTATCATTCTTGCTTTTTCAGAAAACAAATACCCCTCAATAATCACTTTGTTTCTCTCTTTCTTACTTGTTTAGTTATTTATATTATATAAAAAATTTTAAAGTTTGTCAATATCAAAGAAGAAAAGCAAAAATACAACTCATTCCAATACCTAAAACTGATTTTGAACATCGCTATATCGTCATATAGTTAATGCTAAAACAGTCAAAACTGATTTTCGATAAATGTATCGACTTTTAATAAAAACAGCTCACAATCGCTTATTTTAACGCTAAAAAAGAATTGCTATTTTCAAGCAATTCTTTTATTTTTTACCATATATAAGTATATTTTCTATAATCATAATCTTTTGGATTAGCTAAGAGAGTATTTTCAGCAAGTTTGTTTTCGTCTAAATGAGAATTAGCTTCCCTAACAATTTCTCTTAATTCATCACGAACATGAGCTCTACCCTCTGTTTCTTTCCACATACCACCATACAAATCATATTCTTTAGAAACAATTTCTTGTAACTCATCAAATGGCGATTCATTATCAACCCATTGTCTAATTTTATTCTTTTTAGTTGGTAATGGATTTAAGAAGTGTTTAGAGTATTTTTCAATATTTTCTTCAGTCAACACTAAAGAATCAAAATCTAAATCTTTGGTAGCATAATAGTTTCGACCATTACATCTATAAACATACAATACTTGATAAACCATATAGCGGTCATCTAATTCAGAAACATATGACTTTCCACTTAAAAACCAATCACAATTATGAGCATCCCAATTATAACGTTCAGCGGTGTAAACACCTTTACCAAAGATTTCTTCCAATTCTTTTTTAGAAGCAAAGCTATCAACATAACCTAATAAGCGTTTTTCTTTTTCATGGTAATTGTATAGGATTGGATAAGTTTTACCTATTACTTGGCGAACTTTATCTCTTTGCCACAATTTTCCATTAGCTAAAGCTTTCTTTACATCTCTAATCTTACCTTTCTTTTTACGTTCATAACGATTGACACGATTTTTAGTAGCGGAAGTTAAAGATAATTCTTTTAGTTGTTCTTTTGCTTTTTTAGTAAATGGCATATATCACACCTCATTCTTTGTTTTGTTAATCTGAGCTATCAATCATAATTTTACTGAAATGAACTGGTTCATTTGTTAATGTTCCTTTATTATCATCAACAGTATAAATGTGTGGTAATGAATTGTATGCGTCATGAGTTCTTGTCATACGCCAATTCCATGTAGTAGTCATACTTAATTCTTTTTTATCCCCATTAAGTGTTTCTACTTCCAAGTAACTTCTTCCAATTCCACCATATGCACCTTCTTCATGGCCAGTTTTTAATACTTTGTAAACTTCACCATCAGATTTTGCATAAACATTAGTAAAATGTCCTTTTTCATCAATTCTAACTTTATCAGAAGTTTCAGTACGAGGAATGGCGTTTAATTCTGAAAGTTTATGACCAGTACGTTCTTCAAATAATTGCTCTTTATGAAGCTGTTCGTATTTTTTAATTTCAGTACTTACTTTTTCATATTCTTCTCTATCTTTAGTAGTGTCAAAACGCTCTGGTTGTTGTTTAAGCTTCTCTAAATCTTCTTGCATTTCTTTGATTTCATTATCAGTGAATGGTCTGTCTTTTGGAGCATAAGCATAACTAGCGTCAATATATTTTTGTTCTTCTTCTTTAATCTCTTTTAGTTTGTCTTTAATCTTATTATAAGCTGACCATTCGTCTTTTTGAATGTCTTTAACAAATAGCTTACCTGCTGGAGAAATAGTTAATCTTTCACCAAAAGGATTGTTTTGTTGAATTTCTGCTAATGCTTTTTCTTTGTAAGCATCTCTATCAGCTAAAACCATCTCTCTATTAGCTAGATAAGCTTTTTCATTAGCGATTCTTTCATGATTGCTTGCAATAGCAGCTTCAATTTGTTCAGCAGTTCCATAAGAAGAATAGAAAATACTTCTATTTCGTTCTTCAATACCATTGATTAGTTGAGCTAGATATTCTTGTTTTTCTTTATATGCTTTTAATCTTCCAGCAGTTTCAAAAGCGTTTGTTGATTCGGGTAATTCTTGATGTCGTCTAAGTGCTGCTTCTGTTTCGTAGTAGCTATCTATGATAGTTTGAACTTCTTCTCTTGTTTTTCCATGAGATTCGTCACCACCAAGAGGGCATTTTCCTTTAGCGTGGCAAGCAGCCGTGTTACCCCTTTTTCCAATATGAAATTTTGGCATTCGGAAAACTCCTTTTTATTTTTCTATATCGTTTTATTTCTTTACTAGTCTTTTTAACTATTATAACAAAAATAAGTGAGAAGTCAAATTAAAGCTAAGAAAAAAGAACTTATTTAAAAGTTCTTTTTATCGTGTGACTGACACCCAGAAACCTGAGCCGTAATAACCATTACCCACACCTTCATCACCGTCAATTTCGATTACTTCTTTGTTTACCAAGTAAATAAAGATTTTAAATTCATCTTGACTATAATTCTTATTCTTTTCTTTGTCAGTGTAATAGCTTTCATAAACTACATTCATGACGGCAGCTTCACTATATTTCTTATCGAAATTTACAACATCAAGTTCTGACCAACCTGAAGAGCAACCTCCGCAGCCCTCGTTAAGTTGAATGTTGAGAGTAACACCATTATCCAGTTTGATAAATTCTTCAGTCATAGCTACAATTCTATGTCCTACTAATTCCTTTTGCATTAAATCTGCTAATTCCCAGCCATCATAATTTTCACCAATATAACTCATTGTTAATTCTCCTTTTTAATCAGTATATTTATAATCATAATAGATACCGACTACTTCTTGCTTTCTAATGTCAATCCATAATCGGTCTTTACGTTCCTTGTTTTCATAAATCCAGTCTGTTCGCAGATAAGTTGCTTCAATTTTTGTTTGTTCCGTATCTTTTACTTTAGTTCCAACTTTTAAATCTTTAAGTTGGATTTCATTTCTTGTGGCAAAATTTTCTAAAGCAATTAGTGCTTGTAAACATTCCATTTGTGAAATATGGTCTACCATTGAAGTTACATAGTATTGAACTTCATCATCAGAATAATCAATACCAGAATAAAGTTCTTGAATTTTTTCTTGTTCTGCTTGTACTTGTTGTTGTAATTCATTTAGTTCAGTTAATGTTGTCATTGTTATTTCCTCTTTTTATATTTCCTTTATATTTATATAATACAATAAAAATTTTATTTTGTCAACACATTTAACAAAAAATAAAAAAATAAGAGCTCTAAATTGAGCTCTTGTTTATTTTAATAAATATTTGTTGTTGATGGCTTTGAAATTAGGACGGAAGTCTAATTCTTCAAAAAGTTCACGTTCTTTATTCCACCAAACAATACCCTCTGCTTGAACATTAGGATTTAGTAATGATTTCAAGCCATATGCTTGAGCAATAGCTTCCTCAACTGTTTCGGGGAATGGTAAATCATATTCTTTAACTTTGATTGCTTCCAATTCTTTTGGTAAGTCACGATTAGGACTTTCCCATTCAAAACAAATTAAAACTTTGCCTTTGATTTTAAGTCTGTTCTTGTTAATTCCCTCACCAGCAACTTCACCTTTAATAACTTCATAAGGTTGTAAGATTTCATCTAATTTGTATTTCTTCATGATTTCATAATGAGCAGAACCTTCTTTCAGTTCTAATTCATAATTACGAGAATCAGCATGAATTGTTCCATTTTCATCTTTCCAGGTGTAGAAAGTGTGTAAAAACATAATTAAATATTCTAATTTATGCTTCACTATATAAGAAACTTTTATTATATTCACTTTCCTCGAGTGCGTATTCTATCACCAACATTCCAACTAGAATTATTCTTCCAAAAAGAAAGCAATAATTCAAGCCACAGAGGTTGATTGTTCACCCATTCTTATTTAACGAGCAAGTGCCAC
>ERZ773213.1237-NODE-1237-length-13817-cov-9.169597_pt1 | contig 13817 bp, 20 predicted proteins | sample MGYA00580996_ERZ773213 | MGnify/ENA primary metagenome ERZ773213 (study PRJEB29015, sample SAMEA2738152) | human oral metagenome | biome: human oral; feature: human-associated habitat; material: saliva | place: China | collected 2197 ...
TATCAATGTTAATCAAAACATCACCACAATCCGACCTTACATCTCTACCAATGATGTGGTGCACTAACCATGATTGTCTAAGAATCCTGTCATGTGTGTCTTGCAATTCTTCTTCTAATTCGTGAAATCGTTTAATATCTATCATATTGTTTACTTACATAACTCTTTCTTTAGTTCTTCTACTCTATCTAAAAGCATTTTTAACTCTTGCTCTTTTGCCTGTTCGATTTCTTTTTGTTTTTGTCTCTTTAATTCAAACAACAATTCATTAGATTTTTCTAACTCTTCTGCAAAGTACGCTTGTTGGCGTTTTAGCCCTATTTCTGGTGTATCAAACAGATATTTCTTGACGTATGTTTTATTATGCAACATAGTAGAATCATAATTACGACCACTGGTTTCAATTATAACATATGTTTCATATAAATCCTCATCTTCTTGCTCATAGATGTCGTCAATATTCTCCAACAGTTCTCCTTTTGATTTTGATTTAAAATCTACTCCAATAATACTGTGGATTAAATTTACTTTCTTTCTAATTTTCTCTTCTGTTTCAGAAGTTTCAGTTTTTAGTTTTTTGTATCTATCAATATCAATCATTTCTAGTACCTCCAATCGTACTTGTCAAATAATTCCACTTTATTGCTTAGTTTGTCATCTGTCAACTCTTCAAACCTACTGTTATATTCATTCTTAATATTATTCAGATAAGTATGAACCTTATGTCTACCTCTTGTCATTAAATCCATTTTATCATGGCAATTAGATTTATTCCACTCTTTTTCTTGAATTGTTTTATAGTAGTCATAATTCTTAACATAATATTCTTCCCAAGAACTATTTTGAACCTTGACAATATATTTAATATGTTTATCACCATATAAAGAATACTTGTACTCAGGATATTCAAGATACCACTTGTCACGTACATATCTTAAATTGAAATATCCCTTAAAATAGTCATAACAATCCTTATATTTATAGCGATAATTAGTTTCTATTAATAAGTCTGTCTTGATACCATCTTCTAATTTCCACTTTGAATTAGTGTGATTTATCTTCCATAATCTAAATGTCTTGGTATGACAACCTTTAATGAAATCAAGTCTTTTATCTCTTTTACGTCTAGCATATCTATTTAACTTCTTAGACATCGAATTATCACCACCTTAAACTATAAAACATATATCACTTATAGATAGACTTAATTGTTTACTTATCAACCTTTAAGTCTAACATTCCGCTCTCAAGAACTTCTGGTAGAAAGTGAATTTCATAAGCAGAACGTGATACATCTGCACCACCAATGTCCTCAACAACATAAGTTGTATCATCATTTAAGAAAATCATGTGCTTATGATACTTTTCACCGTCTTTAACAATGACATTTAGTTCCTTAGTGTCACCGTCTGTTTTTAAAGACATAACACCAGTCATTTGCATCAATACCTTGTCTGTTCTTGTATTAAACACAGTTATTCGTCTTGTCACATTAAAACTGTCTGCTTCTTGTGTGATATTGTAGCGTACCGTATCTGCCTGTGTGCAACTAGTTAAAAGTGTTGCTGATGTTAATGCTACTAATGCTAATTTTAATACTTTCTTAAAAGTCATTTAATTTTACCTCTCTATTCAAAAAGTTTGTATGCTATTCTCGCACCCATAGAAAGGATGTATATTGAAAGCAATACAGTTGGAATCGCTTTTAGTCCTTGTTCTAAAATAGGAACAGTAATGCCGTAATATGCAACACACCCACTTGCAAGACCACAACCGATTGTGACACCGAGTTTTACATAAGTCTTAGTTAGAAATCTTGTCATAATTATACCTCATTAATATGTGATTGCGACTGATTAATTGCCTTATTTAACTCATTAACAATAGATGTTAATTTTTCAATATCACATGTGTTTAAATGTTGTCCAACTGTCTCTTCTGTGAGTTTGCCCAACTCATTGATAATCTGGTTTTTCTTTTCTAAATTTTTTATGCTTTGTATATCAATTGGTCTATTGTCTAAAGTTGTTAATAATCTGAACTCCAATGTAATCATTTCTATACAATCTTCCGTAATCTCGTCATCCTCAACAACATCACATTTATTATCATTATAAAAGTATCTTCTTGCATCAAAAACAGCGATAACTGGATTCCCATCTAATAAAACCTCTTCACTATAGGTTGAGTTAATTACTTCATTTTTAAGTAAACACTCTTCAACACCTTCACCACCACACTCAAAGAAACTAATTAACTCTTTTACATTTTTAAACTTTTTAATTTGTGTCATTATTTATTCACCTCTATAGACAATCTACTTCCCAACAATCGGCCTTTAGTTCACCATTTGTGTAGTAAATATCATGGTAATAATAGCCATTATGATTATTATACACCCATGCATAGATTGGTTCTTCATCTCGAATGTTAATCTTAACACCGAATATACCGCCGCAATCCATATATGGTGGGCACAACTTATCAGAAATATCAGCATCTACCTCAATAGACTCTACAAACTTAACAACTTCATCTTCTGTTAAAGTGTTGCATGCATCATAATCCTCATAGCATTGCTGATACCCATCCATACCCAATACAAAGTTCTCAAACTTCTTATTCTTTCTTACCAGTGTAATGTTAATCGCTACATCCATCGAATACTTACATGGTGTAGGATTGTCTGTGTTAATCTTGCAAAGTCTGTTAACCTTATATACTGTACTCATAGTTGTACCTCTCTTGCTTACAATATTATCTTAATATAAAAAGAGATATTTGTAAACAAAAAAGTGAGATATTTTTAAGTTATCTCACTTATCTTTAAATTATTTGACAGTATATTCAATTTCGTCAGTGAGCGTAGTATCTTTACTATCATCGTCTACATAGTGAACATGTACCTCACCAACAATACGAAGTTTATCTCCACGTTTAACTTCAACGTCTAAAGGAACGTCTGTTCGACCAATTATCATGTCATAGTCACCATCTTTTAGATAATAACTAGTATCCTTTGCAGTCACGATTTTATATCCAATCATGATATCGTTCTTATATACTTCCAAATGAAGGAAATCTATTGTTGAGAAATCACCTTCTTTTGATAGTGTATTTTGGAACTGGTAACTAACATCTAATCTTTTGTTAAACGATGATGGTGGCGTACTAAGATACGGACTACTTAATTCTGCCACATATTGTTTAGGCTTTTCTTTATTACTGCAACCTGCTAGTGACACTACACATAGTAATGCACAAATTAGTTTTCTCATCATATTAATCATTTATTCTTCAACTTTCTTTTTACACACTAGAACAACTCCAAGTCCAATTAATGATAATGCAAATAACTTCAATATATTATTCATGCTGTCGCCAGTAGGTGCCGTATGCTCTACAATCACTTTATTCTCTGTTGTAGTGTTATTATCTGTAGGTGTAGTTGAATTATTGTTAGGTACTTCCTCAGTAACGTGCTTCTTATAAACATGAGTTCTAATACCATTTTCCTCTGTAGTATTTACATAGTCGTACTGTTCATTTTCATAAATAATATTACTATCTTTTTCCACAAAACCTTCAACAATATTCTTTAATTCTACGCCGTTTGTGTCGATAAATCTTGTTATCTTTAACTCTGGCACTTCTACAGTTGGACTATCATTTGGAACTTCTGTTTCAATCTTTGTATAAACGTGAGTTCTAATATCACTTGTTTCAGTAGTTTCTTTAAATACATATCCATCGATGTCTAACTTCTCAACAAAGTCCTTAATGAGTTCATGTAAATCATTGCCATGTTCATCTACAAATCTTGTAATCTTTAATTCAGGAACTTCGACTGTAGGTGCATCACCTGGAACTTCACTATGGAACTCTTCATATATATAAGTTCTGATACCATCTTGGTCAGGTAACTTTTCCTTAAATACATACTTAGTTCCATTGAATGTGATTTCATCTTTCTTATCTGTGAAACCATTTTCAAACTCTGCAATCTGCTCATTATTAGTATTTACAAAAGTTGTAATCTTAAATTCAGGAATTTCAACTGTTGGAGCATCACCAGGCAATTCATGTTGTTCGTTCCAAGTGTTTGTTACATTGAAACCGTTATCCATATCACCTGTAATAGATGTCATATAGAAATTCATTTCATCTTCTTTAATAGAATATTGAATTTCCTGATTTCCGTTATACTTACGTAAACCTGTGAAAGTATATTCCCAATTGTTAGAAGCGTCTAATGTTACTGACTTACCTGTATCTACATTATCGGCATATAAATGCATAACTGCCTGTGTGCCCGTGTTACCTACCCAAGTCTTTGATACTTTAATATCTCTTGTAATAGGTTCATCTTTTACTGTAACAATATTATCTTTTGCGATTGATGTTTGAATAGTAAACACTGTGCTATTAAGTTTGTAACCAAAAGGTGCTTCAATCTCTTTTACTTCATAATTGGCTTCAAATACAACATTCGGTGTTACTGCTGTACCGTCTGCACCTGTTACTAATGTCTGGGTTGTGTTATCGTCTAAATCTTTAATTTCAAACTTAGCACCTGCAAGTCCTGCACCTGTTTCAGAGTCTTGTTTAACAATCTGTAACTTACCCTTTGTTGTTACACCTGTATCACCACCAACATCTGCTAGTTTATACTGTGCTGTAACGTCTTTTGTTACTTCATCACTTGAAATTGCAATCTTATTTTTTTGAAGTGTACCACTAGTCATGGCTGTTTTCATGAATAACATATAACCTTGTGTACCGATATCACCTAAATCTAATGTCCATGACTTATAATCTGGTGAGAATTGAATTTTATCTGTTACATCAATAACCTCACCCCAGTTAGAAATACCTGCATTTTCAGTGTATGTTACTTTCTGTAACTTAAATCTTTCTTTTGAAATGTCTACTGGATGTAAGAACCAGCCATTATCTGTTACAAGACTGTCAGATAAGACTACATGATGTAAGTCCATACCACTCTTATTGACACGAATAATCCATTTAACTGTGTTTGGTTCATCTGGTAATCCTTGACCCCACTTAGCAATTACTTCACCATCTGTACTTGGTCTAGTAATTGTTGTTTCTGCTGACATTTGGTAGCCATTATAAATACCATTTCCCTTGATTGTGAATGTGAATACGTTCTTCTTGTTTAATTCGATATGGTTCTTATTGAAAGGCACCCATAAATAAACGTTACCACTTAAATTACTTCTGTTGTTTGCTTGTTCATTAAATACAACACTAATCTTACCACCTTCAGTACCATTAGAATGTAATGTTCCTTCACCGATAACATCTCCTACAACTGAATCAATAATAGGGAAAGTTCTGTCTAACTTATCTGAACTCATGTCAATAGATTCAGGTACAAGAATATCAAAATAATCTCCTGTATGTACTGTTTCAGTTGAGTTCCATGTTAAGTTTAAAAAGAAACTCGAACCATCATATAGGTTATTCTGATGTACTTGGTTACCGCTATCTCTTAATGATACTTGTACAAGTTGTACGTCTAATCTACGTGGTGATGTTTCTTCTGCGTGTGTTGGAATTGCCATGCAAATTGCCATGAATAGCATTGTAATAAATGTTAGTAATTTCCTCATTCTCTATTTCCTTTCTAATAATCTTTTTAATTCTTCTGCCTCTCCTTGAGTGGCGACAATTTCTGCTTTAAGAACATTTAACTGGTCTTTCATTTGTTCAATCTGTTCTTTCATTTGTTCAATGTCTGAAAGTTTCTTATTATACATCTTAATGATGTTCTTTTCTTCTAGTCTTTGTTTCTCTTCTATAAGTTCTTCTTTTGACATATCGAAATAGCGTAATGACACTTTTGCATAACCGGTGTTATATCCACCATAATCAACCTCTAACGTAATCGTGTTGTCTTCAATATTAATATTAGTAATGTGCCCGTTATACACATATTCATTGTCTACAACTGGAATGATGTCATCAATTTCTCGCAACTTAGTTAAAACTTCTCTATCAAAGTCTGATGTGTCTTGCATCATTTTCAAAATCTTGTCTGTTAATTTCATATGTTCTCCTTTAGGGCTTAGATTCACTTTACAAGTGCTCCGTACTTTTCTTCTAATTTCTTATTTGCTTTTTCAGCACGCTCTATATCCATCTTACTTATACGAATAACAGATAGGTTCCTCTGATACTCTTCTCTAACATCTGGCAGTTTTTCAACTGCTTCACGTGCCAGAGATAGAGCACGATACATGTCCAACTCTTTATCAGTAGCATTAAAAATCACTAAAGGAATATCACATTCACAAGAAATGTCCTCATCAACTCCCCAACAACATACAGAACAATCAACTACCAAATGAACCATATCATTTTCGACAGACACACTCTTTACTCTAACGATTTGTTCTTGAATGTAGATGAGTCCTAGATAACTTTGAATGTTCTTTAGTCTGTCAGTAACTTCTCTCATTTGTAGTTGATACTCTTGTTCTGCTTTAATTGCTTGTTCTATTAGTGTCATTAGGCATTCTCCTTTATTTGTCTTAATTCTTTTTCAGTCATGGTTAATAGTTCTTTATCGAGTGATACGATTCCTAAGTCCATATTCTCATTCAGAAAAAATATGTCAAGAATGCCATCTTCTACATCTAATATATCGTAGATACAAGTAATTTCCTTAAAAGTAATAAAGTTTTCAAACTCTTTATAGGAAAAACAAGGCCCTAAAATGTTTTTAATTAAGTTTAATTGCTTGATAAGTTCTTCATCAAGTTTTTCTTTTTCTGCATAACAATTCTTAACATTTTTTAAATCTACCATATCTATTCTCCATTCTCTAATATATGTTCTAACGTTCTAGGTGTGTAATTCATATAATCTAACATACAACCAACATTAAAATATTTTGCGTCTGTCTTATATCTACTCTTTGCCTGTTCTGCAGCCTCTTTACAAAACTCCCACTCATCTGAATTATGAACGTGTCCATATAAGTGAACAGTATTAGGGTACCTATGACTCCTAAATAAGGGCATAAAGTAGTGGCTCATATATACACGATATTCTTTGCCAAATGCTATATCCTTTACTTCTTTATAGTCAACCATTTGCAAGACTTTATTTTTATTTGCTTGTGTATGCAGGATTCTATCGTGATTTCCTCTTATTAAAATTATTTTACCATTTAATTGATTAAATAATTCATTTGTGCGTTCCGTGTTACCAAAGCAGAAATCTCCTAGCACATATACAATATCACTCTTTTTAACTACGCTATTCCAGTTATGGATAATAGCGTAGTTCATTTCTTCAACGCTATTAAATGGTCGATTATCAAATTTAATGACGTTTGTGTGGTCGAAATGTAAGTCGCTAATGTAATACTTCATATTATTAATTCTACTACTCCTACTTATATATTATACTACAAATGCATCAAAAACTATATTGTATTTGATGTAAATTCATTACTTGTCTACTTCCGGAAATGTATCTCGATATGACTTTAACTCTTTACGAACTTTCTTAATCCACCTTGTTAGTGTTTTCTTATTCTTTTCTAATTCTGAATAATATTCTTCGTCAGACTCAACAAGAATACCAAATGAACTCCAACTAACGAAATTCTCACATATAGCATTTACTATTTGTTCGATGAAATCAGGCCCTTTAATGCTATAGATTTTCCCTTTGTTTTCATCGTAAGGACAACCACACACATAACATTCTTTTTCAGAAATCACTACTACTTGTTCTCCATGACTTTCTCCATCAAATTCAAATAAAATACATGGTTCAGCATTGTTTAGATATTTATAAAACTTCTTTAACATATTTATTGCAACATTTCCATCTATATAAGACAGAACAACCGTACTAGAACCATTTTCATCTTCAAGTGATAAGAAGGACCAACCGCCACATGGTTTCTCAAGGTCTACAATTACTTTTGTCATACGAATTACCTCTTTCTTTACTTTTCTATTTTACATGGAGCATTGTATGTTAATAGGTCACTAATGGAATAAATGTAACCATCAATCATTTGTTTGTCTATTTCAACAGTAATTGGAATACTATATTTTAATTTAATTATCTCACTAAGACTACCATTATTACTATAAAACAGAGTGTACTCTATTGAACTATTCTTGTCCTTTTTAATACCAACCAAATCCTTTTCTTGTGCAAACCATTTTGCGATTTTTAAACGTTCCTCTAATGTGGTGTCAATAATATTGGAATCAATTTGGTCTAGTCTAGTTAAAACTTTCTTTCTAAGTTTAAAAAATGCATTGTACATACCTTCATTAAAATCATATTCTGACACGACTACCAATCCAAATTTAAACACTAACCACTTTTGTTTCCATCTTGGTAACAGTGATTTATTGAATTGTCTTTCGTTGTCTATTGTCTTTTCGCCATCTCTTGTTATTTTTAACATGCTATACCTCTCACTATTGTTCCTAAAAAATTCTGTGTACTACTAAACTACTTTAATCACTAAAAATATTCGACACAGTGTAACAGTAATTTTTCTAGTTCTTCTTCGCTTTCTACAGTACTAGAAAAACTAATGCAATATTTGTATATTTCCCAACGGTCAGTAATAGAATTTAACCAGTCTACATCTTTTTGATTAAATGTTGAATAAACATCTAAGCGAATACCTACACCTACTACAGTTTTAGCACTGTTGTAATCTATTATGAATGCATGATTGTTGTAATAGAATGAAACAGAATTACCTGTATAGGTTTTAAGCACAACCTCATATTCACGTTCTTCTAAACTCTTAATAATATCTTCGATTTGTTCTTTATTCATATTATCTTCCTTGTTTATGGAAATATCATATCACAGTTCACACAAAAAGTAAATAGAAAAAGAGAAGTTTTTACAATTCTCTCTAATTTGTACTCCTTTGTCTATAAGTGGTTCTGACTAATATGTTCTTCTGCCTCAGTCAAGTTTTTGCACACTGTCACTTTACCATTTAATTCCGTTGGCAATACATACTTACCATCATAGATACCTGTCGTTACTAAATAGTTTTTCGTTATTCCAGTATTTATACTCGCTAATACATCAGATGTCTGGTCACCAACCATAACACTATTACTCATATCAATATTAAACAGTTCTCTCGCTTTCTCAAATATCCCGGATTTAGGTTTCATACAAGGACAATTATCCTCTTTGATATGAGGACAATATAGAACTGCTAGTATGTTAATGCCATACTTTTCTAACTCTTTCACCATATGAAGATTAAACTCTTTCATGGTTTCAATGTCATAATGACCTTTCCCAATTCCACTCTGATTTGTTACCACAATAATATCATATCCTAATGATATGACTTGTTGCATAAACGGCACAGTATCAGGGAAAAACTCTAAATCATCAATTAAATGTGTTTCAACCTTATCAATATGAATAGTTCCATCTCTATCCATAAAGACTATCTTTCTTAGTTTATTCTTGTCATATTCGCTATTAAGATATGAAATATTATCTGTTTTAATCATGTTTAATTAAATGCCCTATCTCTCTTAGTTTATTATATCACTTATAAACAGGAAGAGAGGTTTTTAAGCCTCTCTTTTAATTAGTATCATTAATTAGTCTGTTGTGCTGTAGAAATAAGACAACTCTTCACCCTTTAGGTTTTCGTATGCATAAGCGTCTGCATTTTCCCACAAACTGTTATATAGTTCTGCTAATTTTTCGTTCTTATTGTAGTGCTGCCAGATTTTCCAGTTGAGAACCATAGTAAGTTCAGTTAAATACTTATAGTTTGACTTCCATTCTTTAAATGCTCTATTGAATGTGTCTTTTACAGCGTTAACCCCAAATTTTTCTGCAATCGTAAAGTCTTCAAAAAATGTTGTGAAGCATTCATACCCTGTTTGTTCTAGCATAAGTTCTTTAAATGTCATGGTTATCTACCTCGCTCTTTGTTTTTACAAGTACATTATAGTGTGGTTTTGGTATAATGTCAAGTCTTTTAAATGTTCCGGAGAACGGTTTTAAACGTAGTTTTCGTTATTTCTGTATAGTGTATCAGCCTGTTGGTTTTAGGTCTAAAATAGGTCTAAAAAGTCGCACGGCCGGGGGTATAAAACGGTTTTAAGCGGTAATTACTGATTGTAAAAATAAACAAAAAGAGAGGCTGTTAAGCACTCTCTTTAATTTGGTATGATTTGTCTTTAATCCCGTACTCTGCAAACAACCACTCATCTATGTACGCTTGCGTGTTTACGTTATTGGGAACATACACAGATTTTTCAAAGTTAAAATCTTGAATTGAAATTATGTAGTTCATTAGTTACTTAACTTCTTCTACCTTCTTTAAACGCCTTTAAATGTTCTTCAAAACTAATGGCAGAGCCTGCGTACAATTTCTCACCGTTCCTATTTACGATTGCAGAAACACCACCACGAACCGGCTCCCATAAATAGTAACCATTGATTTCTGGTACTTCCTTATAACGAATTGTGCTAATCTGTTCTTCTGTATTTATTGTATCAGATTTTTTGTCGCTTGGTAATGCGAGTATTGCTGTCAGCCCTACTTTTAATAATCTGTTTGCCGGGTTTTCTGAAAAATACGTTAACGACTGGACAAGATTTGACTTATAGTTAATAGCATACATTAGTGCCATAAAGAACAATCCGCAACTAGGACATGTGGACTCTGATGACACCTTTTTGCCATCTCTGTAACATTGTCTAATAAGATGGTTATTATCATAAACAAACTCTAACTTGTCACCTGTATTTATTTCATTAAATACAAACTTTATAACTTGCTTATCGCCAGTTGTTTCTGTCACATATTTAATTCCTAGCATATCTAAAAGTTGCATTGTCGCTACATTTTCATTATCAAATCTCTTTGCTATTTCTACTAACTGTTTACCTGCACATAGTTGTATATTATCTGACGCTTCACTAATTGCTTTTCTTAAACTAAACATTACTCATACTCCTTTTAATGTCAAGAAGGAAGATTACTCATCTTCCTCATGTTTTGCTACTGCTTCTTGAATGACCTCTTTGGTCTTATCAACTACGCCACCTTTGCCTTCATTTTCTCTGACAAGATAACCTAATACAAAAGCCAGTGCCACACTTACAATTCCCATAATTTCGCTCCTTCTCAAAATACAATCAATATATCAAAAAAGAGAATCTTTTTAGGATTCTCTCTTCTTAATTACATTTGTTAATACTAAACCAATAGAACTAATTAAAATCATAAACAAACTGATTAAACTATTTGTACGGACACCCGTAGGAATGTCATTCTTCTTTGATTGTTCTGTTTGTTTCTGTTCTACTTTCTTAAACACATGAACTAAGTCGCCATTCTCTTTAGTTTCAGTTTTTACATAAACATAAGATGTAATATCTCCATGCTCATGTGTACCATCTTGTTTCTTTAATTGAGTATTTGTCTTATCTTCTACCCACTCTGTAGTTAGTTTATGATAAGTATATACTTTAGTTCTACCTTCTTCTTTAGTATCAATGAGTTTATAACCTTCAAACTGTTCTTCCTTCTTAAACTCATCACTCTTGGTAGGTTCTGCTAAATTCTTATTGTTCTCATCAATCCAAGATGTTGTAAATTGTGCAAAGATATGTTTTACATTACCTTTATCATCTGTCTTAGTTTCTAAGAACTTATAATTAGGTATTGTACCACTGTCCTTTACTTCTTTACCAGTAAACTTATCTTTTAATGGAGTATTATCTTCTGCTACCCATTCTGTAGTATATTGTCTATAATGATGAATTAAATTACCATCAACTGTTTCAGTACTTACAAAGGCATAATCACTAAAATCTTCTTTATCTTTTGTCTTGGCACCAACAAATTCAGGTTTAATATCTTTGTTATCTTCGTCAACCCACTTAGTACTAAATTGTCTGAATACATGTGTGGTAATATCTCCATCTGTTTTTGTTTCTACGAAAGAATATTCATCAATATTACCTTTATCTTGAATAGTATCATCCTTTACAGGTTCTTTTAATGTTTTGCCATTTCTATCTTCCCAACGAGTTTCTAACTGCTTATAGACATGTCTAACATTACCTTCATTATCTGTGTCATCATGGTCAAACACATAATGAGAAATATCACCTGCTGGTTTAATGTCTGTATCAGTTACAGGTGTCTTTAGTTCTTTACCATCTTTATCTACCCATTCTGTTGTTAATTGTCTAATCAATACACGAGTATATGAAATAGTATTAGGTGTTCCATTATTACCAGAATAGTCTGGGTCATGATGTGGTTCTAAAGCATCTGGATATGTTGCTAGTAATGGTGGTAGAACATCTTTTGTAGTTACTGCACCATTTACGATTAACCATTGACCACTTGCGTTTGATTCAGCAGATAGACTAATAGTGCTACCACTTGTTACAACACCTGTACCACTACCAAACCACATATTAGGATTACCGATTCTATCCCATCTTGTACTATCCCAACCTTTATAGTTTGTAGGATTGTCAGTATCTTCATCGACTGCATAAATTTCATGGTTTGTACTTTCTTTAATTAAAGAACCATTGATAGGTACAAATCTAAAGTTCTGATTGTAAACCTTTTCAACGTATCTATAACCTGATGCTGTTGTACCAGAGTTTAAACTACCCATATTGACTAATGCTGGATGGTTTTCATCAAATTCAATTAGGTTACCATCTTCATCGTAGAATTTCATAGTTAAGTTAGTCTGAACAGTATTATTGCCTTCTTTTGTATTATATGTCCATAGACCTAAAGCTGGATTCTTTAATACAAATACAGAGTGTGGTTGTGTCTGGTTAGAAGAGATTGTATATTCTATCTTACTAATCTTCTTGCCTGCATAGCTACTATTCTGTAAGTTTGTATATGTTGCTGTAATACTATCACCTTGAGATAAAACGACTGGCAAACCTAAGAAGTTATCATTACTTGCTTTCCAAGTTGCATAACCACCAGACCATGATTGTTCTAAGGTATCACCACTTTCAGGTTTATAATCTACATTTCCATAGTCATTTCCATATCTGTTATCAGAACGTTTCCAATATCCTTGGAAGTTACCACTAACTGATACTTCTGCATTAGGTTCATCTTTAAATATGAGGTTCTGTGCTAATGTTTCTGTTAATTGACCTTCTTCTGTTTTCTTTGCTTCTAACTCCGCTTTCTTGGCATCCCATTCTTGCTTTGCTTGGTTATAGGCTGCTACATCTTGATTGTACTCATTAACCTTAGCATCATATTCATCTTTCGATTGTTTCTTTATATCTTCATATTGTTTAATAGACTGCTCTAACTGTTGTTTTTGCTGTAATTCTGCTTGTTGTGCCTCCTGTAACGAATTATAAACAACACTATGTTCTTCAAACTTAAAATTAGGATATTTCTGTTTTAAGTCCTTAATATAATCTAAGAACTGCTGACTTGTTACATCTTTATTCTTCTCTTCTGCATAAGTCTGTACAATACTATTTTGAACCAATGATACTGTACCAATACACTGTGTAAATGCTAATGTACTTAATAATACTGCTTTATGTAATCTGTTTTTTTTGTTCATTTTGTATCTCCTTTTAACATTTATATATATCAAAAAGAGAGAACTTAATCTCTCTTACTAATTATATCTATTTACTTCTCAATTTTAACTAATTCTTCTATGACAGATTCAACTAAATCATATTTTTCTTTTAGTGATTTTTCACCAACTTTAGCCTCTGCTTCTGGTTTGTAATCAATTCTAAGCATG
>ERZ773213.1238-NODE-1238-length-13817-cov-7.821828_pt1 | contig 13817 bp, 1 predicted proteins | sample MGYA00580996_ERZ773213 | MGnify/ENA primary metagenome ERZ773213 (study PRJEB29015, sample SAMEA2738152) | human oral metagenome | biome: human oral; feature: human-associated habitat; material: saliva | place: China | collected 2197 ...
GTGAGTTACAACATCACCTTTAGTTTCTGTTCTTACAAATACATACCCTTCAATTTCACCATGTTCAAATGCTTCATTGGCTTCACCTAATACCTTTGGTGCTTTGGCATCCGCTGGTTTCAATTCTTTACCATTTTCATCAACCCACTTGGTGATCATCAGTTGAATTTTAGATACTTCTACTGGATTAGGAAGCTCACCATTTACACCTCCATTGAATTCTGGGACTTCATGTGTTGGTGAATTTGGTGTATTCGCTCCGCCATTAAACTCTGGCAAGATTTCTTGAGTTTCCGGTTCTCCATTGACACCACCTGCAAACTCTGGAACTTCATGAATTGGTGAATCTGGTGCGTTCACTCCGCCATTAAATTCAGGGATTTCCGAAGTTTCTGGTTCACCTTTTGCATATGCAAAAACTAATTTATCTCGAGAAATTTCATGACTTACTTTTGTCTCCGGATCTGTAATTGTTACATTTCCTTTTGAATCAACTGTTACGTCTTTTCCTGGATTTGCTTTTGTCACTTTTTCTTTCACTTTATCTTGTTCTTCTGGACTTAAGTTCTCAGGATTTTTCACTGGTACTTTTTCCATCGGAACTACTGGACTGAAATCTTCTGGATTCACAGTAATTACAACATCAACATCTTCTGTACTTCCATCTGGATACGTTACAGTTACAACACCTTTTTTCTCCCCATGTTTTGAAGTATCTGGAATTTTTCCATCTTTCCATCCAAAAGTCGTTCCTTCTGGTAACGTTTTTACATTTTCAATACTATCTTTTGCAGATGGTACTTGAGCATGTTCTACCGTTTGTGTTTTTGGCTGTGGATCGTAATCGTCTTTTTGTGGCGTTACTTCGACTGTTACCGTCACTTCTTCCGTACTATGGTCTGGGTAGGTGATTAATACTTTTCCTGTCTTACTTCCTGGTTTACTTGTGTCTGGTTGTTCTGACCAGCTATAGTTTGTTCCTTTTGGTAAGTCATTTGTATTAATACTTTTCTCTGGATCTGGTACTTCGTTATGACGTACAGTTTGGTTCGGTTCTTTTGCCGTTGGGTTGAAGGTGTCACTTTGTTTCTTAACTGTGACAGGAATTTCTACTTCATCTTCCGTTCCATCTGGATAATGAACTAAGGCTACTCCTGGATGACTGCCTGGTGTGCTGACATCTGGCCTTGTCTTCCATGTAACAGTTGTGCCTTCTGGTAAGCCGGTTTTGTTTACACTTGTTTCTGGATCTGGTACGTGTCCATTGTCTACTTCTTGCGCTATTGCGGTTGGTGTGTATTTTCCACGCATTGATGAAACTGTTATATTCACTAATTTCGATGTAGAGTTTCCTGCTTTATCTCTAGCTACTATTGTTACACCATGCATTACATTATCAGAATCAATTCTCGGTACTTCTCTAACACCCTCTTTGAACACAATTGTTCCAGAAGCTTGATCAAATGTTAAGAATGAGGGCATATTATTTACTTCAATTGTAGCAATTCCACTACCATTTGCATTATCTTTTGCCTCAATCTTCATAGGAGGCAATGTTTTATCTAAAGCCGTCATCTCCCAGTTTGTATTTTCTGCCGGTGCTGAGATAGTTGGATTTGTAACATCTTTTACTTTCAATGGAATTGTAACGTCTTGCTCTGAGCCATCAATATATGTTACTTTTGCTTGTATTGTTTGGTCTCCATACACCTCAGTGTTAATTGGTGTTTTGGCTTCAACTGTTGCAATTTTAGCATTTCCCTTCTCACCTTGCGTATTTGTCGCAGTTACTGCTCCTTTTAACATTTCTGAAGTAACTGATACATTTTGATTTACTTCAATTTGTGTTCCAGTCGCTGTAAAATCTTCACTTACTTTTCTCACCGTTACATTTACTGTCACTATATCTTTTGAACCATCAGGATATGTTACCTCAACTACTCCAGTAGTAGTTCCTGGTACTGTAACTTTTGGTGGTGTTTTCCACGTCACTTTTGTTCCGTCTGGTAATCCTGCTTTATCAACACTCGCATTAGGATCAGGTACTTGTCCATAACTTGTATTTTGTGGTATTGGCGTAGGATTAGTTTTCGTACTCATTGGAGATACAGTGATTTTCGCAGTTCTTTCGCTGACATTTCCTGATTTGTCTTCTGCTCGAATGTTTAAAGTAAATTCTTGACTTGGTGTATTCTCAGCTAGTTTTTCTACTGTTTGTTTTCCTGATTTGAATTTAATAGCGTTAGTTGTACTATCATATTCTAAGTAATCAGGCAAGCCTGTCACAGTAACGTTTTTAATTCCACTTCCGTTTTCATTATCTTCCGCTCTTACTTCCATATTTGGTAAAGCTTTGTCTAATGCTGTCATTTCCCAGTTTGTATTTTCTGCTGGTGTTTGGATAGTCGGTTTCGTTACGTCTTTAACTTTCAATGGAATGGTCACTTCTTTAGTCGTTCCATCTTTGAAAGTTACAGTAGCAGTAATGTTTTGGTCACCATAGTTAGTTGTAGTAATTTGCGACTTAGGTTCTACAGATGAAATCTTATCTGTTCCATTCGCATTTCCTACTGTTGAAGTTGCGGTTACTTTCGCTTTTAAGTCGTCGTTAGAAATTGGATCATTTTGATTTACTTCAATTGGTGCTCCAGTTACTTCATATTCTGAACTTAATTCTTTTACTGTAACTTTTACATCTACTGTATCTTTCGAACCATCTTTATAGATTACTTCTACTACTCCATCTTTTTCTCCAGGAGTTGTTGTACTTGGTATTGTTTTCCAAGCATAACTTGTTCCTTCAGGTAAGTTTGTTTGATTCACGCTTGTTTCTGCATTTGGAGTTTCACCGTAACTAACTGTTTGTTTGTCTGGGTTTGGAGTTGATTCGTATTTTGTAGTCATTGATTTCACAGTAATTGCTACATTTGTTGTTGTTTCATTTCCTGCGTTATCTACAACTGTGATAGTTACATTATGAGGTTGTTCATTGGTTCCTTCCGGTAAACTTGGTACTGATGTTACTCCAGCTTTGAATTGAATCGTCTTAGTTGACTTATTATATTCTAAGAAATCTGGTAGTCCTGTAACAGTCGTTGTCTTTACACCACTTCCTCCTGTATTGTCTTCGCTTGTTACAGAGATTTCTGGATTTGATCCTTCTACTGCGATTAAGTCCCAGTTTTGTCCATTCGTTGGTGATTGGATAGTTGGCTTCGTTACGTCTTTAACTTTCAATGGAATCGTTACTTCTTTGGTTGTTCCATCTTTGAAAGTTACTGTGGCAGTAATGTTTCGTTCGCCATAATTAGCTGTACTGATTTCAGGTGCTGTTACTGTTGAAATCTTATCTGTCCCATTCGCACTTCCTACTTTTGAAGTTGCGGTTACTTTTGTTTTTAAATCATCATTTGTTACTGGAGTGTTTTGGTTTACTTCAATTTCAGTAGCTGAAACATCGTACTCATCACTTAATTTACTTACATTTACCGTCACTTCAACTGTATCTTTACTTCCATCTGGATAAGTTACTTCAGCTACTCCTGTAGTAGTTCCTGGTGTATTTACTACAGGGGGTGTTTTCCACGTCACCTTTGTTCCATCTGGCAATCCTGCTTTATCTACACTTGCATTAGGATCTGGCACTTGTCCATAACTTGTATTTTGTGAAATTGGCGTTGGAGTATTCTTGGTACTCATTGAAGATACAGTGATTTTCGCAGTTCTTTCGCTGACATTTCCTGCTTTGTCTTCTGCTCGAATGTTTAAAGTAAATTCTTGACTTGGTGTATTCTCAGCTAGTTTTTCTACTGTTTGTTTTCCTGATTTGAATTTAATAGCGTTAGTTGTACTATCATATTCTAAGTAATCAGGCAAGCCTGTCACAGTAACGTTTTTAATTCCACTTCCGTTTTCATTATCTTCCGCTCTTACTTCCATATTTGGTAAAGCTTTGTCTAATGCTGTCATTTCCCAGTTTGTATTTTCTGCTGGTGATTGGATTGTTGGTGGTGTCACGTCTTTAACTTTCAGAGGAATGGTCACTTCTTTAGTTGTTCCATCTTTGAAAGTTACTGTAGCGTTAATAGTTTGTTCACCATAGTTAGCTGTGCTGATTGTAGGTGCTGTAACTGTTGAAATCTTATCTGTTCCATTCACATTTCCTGCTTTTGAAGTTGCAGTTACTTTCGCTTTTAAGTCGTCATTTGAAACTGAATCATTTTGATTTACTTCAATTAGCGTTCCAGTTACTTCGTATTCTGAGCTAAGTCCTTTTACAGTAACTTTTACATTTACGATATCTTTCGAACCGTCTTTATACTTTACTTCTACTACACCATCTTTTTCTCCAGGCCCATCGGTCGTTACTGGTGGTGTTTTCCAAGCATAACTTGTCCCTTCCGGTAAGCCTGTTTGATTCACGCTTGTTCCTGCATCTGGAGTTGCCCCATAACTCACTGTTTGTTTGTTCGGATTTGCTGTTGCATCATATTTGGTAGTCATTGATTTCACAGTAAACGTTAATTGTGAAGTACTACTATTATTCGCATTATCTGTCACTCGAATTGTAGCTGTATGTGTTTGAGAATCTGTCCCGACTGGTAATTTTGGAACTTCTTGGGTATCCGCTTTAAACTTAATGGTTTTAGTCGCATCATCATATGTTAAGAAATCTGGTAAGTCTGTTACCGTTGTTGATTGAACACCACTTCCTCCTGCGTTGTCATTAGATGTTACTTTAATTGAAGAAAATGCTTTATCTAATGCTATTAAATCGATATTCTGACCATTCGCTGGTGTTTGAATCGTTGGAGCCGTTACATCTTTTACTTCTAACGGAATTGTTACCGTATCCCTTGTATCATCGAGATAGGTTACCGTTGCAGAAATTTCTTTGTTCCCTGTCTCAGCAGTACTAATTGTTCCAATAGTAGTAACAGTTTTAACCTTACTATTACCGTTTTTATTAATTGTCACAGCAGATTTTAAGTCTTGATCTGAGACAGTATCATTTTGATTTTTGACAATTTTTGTAGCTGTAGGTTCATACTCATCACTTAACTTACGTACTTTTACAGTAACCGTTACTTCATCTACTGAATCATCTGGATAAGTCACTTTCACCACTCCAGTTTTATCCCCAGGTCTACTCGTATCTGGTGCCGATTTCCATGTATATTGAGCATCAGTTGGTAGTCCTGCTGTATTGACACTAGTTTTTGGATTAGGTGTTTCTCCATGGCTCACTTCTTGAATCGTCGCATTTGCCTGTGGAGTATATTTTTCAGCCATAGTTATGCGAGTAATACTAAATGTTCGTTCACTAATATTTCCTGCATTATCTTCCACACGTAATGTTATATTACTTGTAGTTCGATTTATTCCAGATAATTTAGGAACTTCACGTTCTCCATCTTGGAAAACGATGCTACTTGTTGTTTTATCGTATTTCAAGAAACTTGGTAAGTTCATTGGAAAAATGCTTTTTATTCCACTTCCTCCAGGATTATCAGCAACTGCTACTTTAATAGGAGGCAGAGTCTTATCTAACGCTGTAATTTCCCACGTTTGATTTTCTGTCGGTGTTTGAATTGTTGGAGCAATTACGTCTTTTACTTCTAGAGGAATATCAACTGGATCAGTAGTATTATCTAGATAGGTTACTGTCGCTTTTATGGTTTGTGGACCTGCATTTACAGTACTGATTGGAGCTGCAGTAACCGACTTCACTTTACTAGTTCCACCATTATTCACTGTTACTGCTGCTTTTAATCTATCATTCGTTACCGAATCATTTTGATTGACAGTAATTGTCTTCCCAGTTGGTGTATGTTCATCGCTTAATTTGCGAACTTTTACGGTTACATTTACTGTATCTGTTGAGCCATCTGGATAGGTTACAGTTACGACTCCGGTTTTATCTCCTGGGCCTGTTGTCGTATTAGGCGCTGTTGCCCATCCATATCTTGTACCTGCTGGTAATCCATTTTTTTGAATACTTGTTCCTGCATCAGGCGATTCAGCATAACTCACTTCTTGTTTTTGAGGATTAGCAACTGCTGTATATTTTTGTGTTTGCGATTGAATATTAAAAGTAATATTTTTAGTCGCAGTATTCCCTTTTTTATCGACTGCCTTAACAGTCACTTGAATACTTGATTTACCAAGTTGGAAGTTGTTCGGAATAACTCCATTAATTTCAATTTTAGATTTTGCTGCATTATACGTTAATGGTGCCGGAAGATTTTCTACAGTTACAGGATTGCCATCCTTAAGCCCTACTCCTTTATCGTTATCTTGAGCGTGAATATTGATTTCACTAGGTAGTCCTTCTAATCTCGTTAATGTAATATTATCAGGGGCAGTAATTGTCGGTTTGATATTATCTACAATCTCAACTGGAACATTCACAGTTTTCATTAAATGACTACCACGAAGAATTTCGATTTCTTTATGTTGTACACCTGCTGCAGAGGTATCCACATTAGAAGAGCCACCTTTCCAACGAACCGTTAATTCGCTTGGAACTGCTGAATTATTTGAAACTGTTACGTAATTTCTCGCATCTCCTAATTGACCAGACTGATTCTGGTTAATTTTCTTATCTTGTTTTCCTATAAAGTCTAAAACTGTATAAGGAGTTGTTACATCTTTTGTTACTCCATTTTCATAAGTTGTTGTGACCACAACATTTCTTGTTCCTGCTTCTTGCAAGTTAAAAGGTGTTTTATAAGTTACTTGAACTGTCGATGGTACTTCATTTCCGGTTTTAGAACGTACTAATTGTCTTGGGTTTGTATATAATTCTTTAGAATCACCAAAATAAGCAGTCAAACTAGAATGTTTTGCTTCTACATCATTTGTCGCATTTGTTTGAATGGTTTTAGGGTTGAATCCATCTTTAAAGTGAATAGTCATTGTTGCACCATCAGCTGAAACTTCGGCGTGGTCGAAGTCACTTTTATGACCAGAAGGATTCATGATACTTGGATGTTCTGCTTTAAATTTCTCAATTAATGCTGTCTTTTCTGTTTCTGTTAAATGTCGAACATCATCTACATATGTCTGTGATAAGTCCTTCACAGAATTCCGTTCACTTTGCGGTTTGATAGTCAAAGTATAGGTAATTGTATTTTGTTTATGTGTCCCATTTGCTCCAATTGTAATATGATAAGTACCTGGTGTTACATTTCCACCATCACCTATAGTTCCAACAAGAGCCATTTGCACTTCAGGATTATTTACATTCCAATAGTTAGCAGCAATATCTACTTCTTCTTTCTTTCCTGTTTGGAAATTTTTATAAGCTACACGTAGTTTTAAACCTTTAACTTGATTAAGACCACTTATAACTCCTACTCTTTTTACATAATACGGAGTAGGATCTTCCTCTCCACGTTTAGGGCCATTCGGATATCTTACTAATGGCTCTCCATTTCCTCTTTTACCATATGCTGTCATTACCGAGAATAGAGTATCTGAATTATAAAAAGTTAATTCTTTTTTATTTTCGTTTACTAACGCATTACTACCCTCGTATTTGTTAGCAATTGACGATATCCAAATAGCTCTAAACCCACTCTCTCCCTTACCATCAATTGGTTTTCCATTCCGTGGATCACGTTTCCCAGATTGTGCTCGAGTTACTCTATTAGCTACTTTGTTGCGGAGGCTCTTCGCTTCATTTAGAGCACCATCAACTTCACTCTCAGTGGCTTTTCCCTCAGATAAATCTGCAAATACTTGAAGAGATTTGCTTTCAGATTCACTGAATTCATAACTGATTTCTCCTGCCAGTTGGTTAATTTCTGAGACAAGAGCCTGAACCTTGGTAATCTTTTCTGTTAAAAGATTTTTCTTTTCATCACTATCGTTTGCTTTATCTGCTTGCTTTTCTTTTTTGTCTATGTCGTTGCTTTTCTCTTCCAGTTGAGCAAATGATTCAGACAAAGCTTGAACTTCTTTATCTATCTCATCCTGACTAGCACCTTCTTTATCCAAGACTGCTTGCGCACGCGACAAAGAGAGATTAAGATTTTCAACTGATTTAGCTGTTTTAGTCTGTAAATCAGTGTTCCTAATCTTTTCAATTAATTCATTTAAAGCAGTTTTATCCACAGCTTTGACTGGATGCTCTAAAGACTTTTCAAGAATTTTTTCTTCTGGAACATGTTCAGAAATCTTATCTGATTCTTTAACAGGATTTTCTACCTGTGGATGATTTTCCACATCGTTTGGAATCTTGTCACTATTCGGATCTTCATCTTTAACTTTAGTTGAATCATTCAGAGACGCAACCATTTCATCAGCATGAACAAGATGTGGATTCTGTATCGTCACTGCTCCGGTAGCCAAAAAAAGAGTGCACCCAAAAAGAAAATGCTTCCCTTTCTTTATCATCCGCCAATTCTTTTGATTGATTCCTTTTCGATTAAAAAACATTAAGAACTCCTTGCTTCAAATTATAAAATTACTTCTTGTATTATATTCTTTTATTTCCTTATATGCAAACCCTTTCGATACATAATATATTGTTTATAAGATTTGTTATATTTTTGTAAAAATAATTTACTAATCCAGAAAATTACTAAATTCATTTTATTATCAAAAAATGAGCAACTTTTATATTAAGTTACTCATTTTTATAAACTCTATTTTATTTAGATTATACTATCCTACTAGTTAAATCAGTATTAACACTTTATATTTAGCGATGTCTTCTAGCATGACCACGAGTTCCTGGTCCAGTTCTAATTGGTTTAACTTGTTTACCTGGACGTGAAGGAACATGGTGTACTGGTCCATGATGAGGTCTCGTTAAATGCGGTTTAGGCTGAACACTTGGTTTTGGATGAGTAACAACTACATTTGGTTTTGTAACAACTCCGACTACATGCGTGTGGCTGGTAGTACCAGTATGAATGACACTTGTCACCTCTGAATGAGTTTCGGTCTCATTTGTCGTGATAGTGACAATCGGTGTTGTTGGACCTGCTGTTGCCGCATTTGAGGTAACAGTGGTTGTCGTTGTAGTTGTAGTCGTAGCCGTTCCACCAGGAACAGGTGTTGTCTCTGTTTTCTTATTAACAGATGTTTGTGAAGAAAAATCTGTTGGTTTAATTGCAGCCAAGGCTTCAGCTGGAGTTAAGCTAGGTTTTGAATCAGTAGTCGCTACCGGCTTTGGTTGCACAGCTGGTGTTGGTGTAGCTGGAGTAGATACTACTGGTTTAACAGGTGTTACCGGTGCAGGTGCTACTGGTTTGACTGGAGCAACTGGTTGTGGTGTGGCAACAGGCGCTGGAGTTACTGGTGTCGAAACTACTGGTTTGACTGGTGTTGATGGTGCTACCGGTTTTGGTTTAACTACAGGTGCTGGCTTAGCCGGAGTTGACACTGCTGGTTTAACCGGTGTTACTGGTTTTACCGGTACAACGGGTTTTGTAACAATTGGTGATGATGCAACAACTGGATCCGGAACAGTCAAAACTGGTTTGATAGAAATTCCATTACCTAGACTAGAAGGAGTCGCTGCAATAGTTGTCACCCCTTGTGGAGTAACATTTGGTTTATGAACAGTCGTATCTACTGAGGCTACTGGCTTATCATCAATTCTTGTAATTTTCCAATTATCATAAGTTACTGCACCTGTAACAAGGTTAACTCTCGCTACTCTTTCAAAAACTACAGAACGAACTACATCTTTGAAAGCTTGTTTACCATTTTTTTGATATTTGTAGTGAATCGTCTGCTTGGTCATTTTTCTCAGTGTATCTAAGTTTTCAACCGATTTAGGCCAAACAGGTGACAATGCATCTCCTGCTACCAATGGATTTCCAGCAATTGGTTTAGGATCATCTGCTGTGACAGTCATAACTTTTTCGATTAATTGAACTGAGAATACTTGATCAGTTTGTTTTTCACTGTCAAAGCGTTTATCATTAGCATTTGCAAAACCGTCATGTACTAATTCATATCCTTGTTTTAGGTATTGATTAATACGAGTTTTTGAATTATAAGCAATTGTTTCACCTGGAAGACCAACTACACTATCCACATTTCCTAAAACTTTAGGACTTGTTTCTGTTTGATTGAGGTATTTAACCTGTGCTTTTTGTTGAGCAAGATAATCATAAACAACATGGATATCAGCCTGTGTCAAATGTCCCTTACTATTAGCAGGTGTTTGTGACAAGACATATACTACACCATCTTTTTCGAAACGTTCAGGAACTTTAGCAGTCACATCATAGTTATTTCCCAACAAGTTAATGAGATTTGAACTCTTATCATGTGGTGTATTGAATGTTTCTAAAATAGCTTGACTTGTTTTATCACGATACTGAATATCAACTTTACCAAATTTAGCTTCTTCGTACACAGCTACCACGTTGGCTTGAGCTCGTGTAATCGTACCAGATGTCTTCGTATTGCTATAAAAACGATCATTCTGTGCGTACTCTTTGAAGACATAATATTTACCATTTGGTGAATGCAATAAATAAGGTGCTGTGATAGATGTTGTTTGAATTCCTTTGTTTTCTTGAACTTCTGTCTCAGTTGTATTTCTCTCCAAAGTAGCTACATAGCTAGTATCAATTTTGGTAGATGGTCTTACAGTAGTGAATTTGTCTTGAAGGATACCTCCATTTTCCACCGCTGCAATGGCAGGAAGAAGCATTTTTCCTTGAGTATCAACAAAGCGAACCGCTACATCTCCATAGACAAGGCGTCCATCTGTTTTAACCATATCTGGGTTGGCAATTTTCCAGTCAGAATCAGCAGCTTGTTCGTATTGGTCTGTAAGATTTTTACCTTTGGCATCAACCACTGTCAATGTCCCTGGAACATTTGATTTAAAACCATTTCTAGCTTCATTCAGATAATTAACTGTGTGACTTGTCGGAACACGATCAACTCCAAAATCTTTTGTACGTAATACATAAGTTCTTCCAGCCAACATCTTTCCAGATACCAATTCAAAGGTTAATTCATTATCTGCTGCCTTAAGAATCTTGAATTTGGCATGTTGACCAGGCTCTTCACGAGGTGCTTCCAAGATAACATTATGGCGATTTACCCTTGTTCTTGATGTATCAGGGCTAGTATTTATCATTTCGACATTGTGGGCACCACGCTCAATAAATTCACCAACAGTAGCAAACTTATTGAATTCTGTATCTTTAATACGAACAGTGAAACGAGTCCCTGCACTAAAGTTTGATTTCCATGTTCCGATACGAAGGGTACTGTTGTATGTCTTGATACTTCCATCATCATCCAACATCACATCACCTGTGAAGTTAGCTGTAGTAGGTGTATCATAAACTTTAGGTGCTCCGATATCTGTTTTAATCACAGTGTAATTCTTAGTGACTACATTTTGACCATTAACTGAAATAACACCAGTTACAGACTTATCCACGTTCACTCGAGGATAACGAATTCCACCTCTGTATTGAAGTTCAAAAGTAACATCATCTAGGCGTTCAATTTCATCAGTGAAACGGTAAGTTGCTTCAATATGACTTCCTTTGTCAACTAAATCCCATGATTCTTTTGTGTCCAGAGCAACGTCACGATCTCCACGTGAAGCCCAGTATGAAAGGCTTCCAGCTTTGGCATTATCATTTTTCTGAACCAGACTCACTCGTTCTGCAAATACTTTACCTTCAGCAACCAATTTTTGAGGAAGATTATTGTCTTGCGGTAATTCCTTCAAGCCAATTGTGAAGATATCTCCCTTATGATAGGCACCATTTTTAAATTTTAATTGGAAACGATAATCAGCAATACCTGTTGAAGTCACACGGTCCGCCATGTCGATTGTACCATTGGCAATAATATTTCCATTATCGATAGCTACATCTTGTGTTTGAATTGGCGATAGACTAGCGCTAATTTTCTTGCCATGTCCTGCACGTTGCAACTCAGTATACACTGTTTCGATAGCTGAATACAGTTGATTTAATTGAGTCTTAAGATTTTCTGCACTAACAGATGAATCTTTTAATAAGGCTTTTGATTGTGAAATCTGAATGGTAGCTGCCTTAACAGCTTCTTGAGCTAAGGCTTTTTCTTCAGCTTTACGTTCTGCTTCTTGAGAATAACGTAAAGCGACTTGATTTAAAACTTCTGCTTCTGATACAACCTGATCCAGAGTAGTTTTTTCGACTGATTTTTCTTCTTTTACCTTTTCACTTGAAGCAGGTGAAGTAGTTTTTTCTTCGCTAGGTTTTACTTCTTTAGAAGTTAATTCTTTTGAGTCAGAATTTTTTGTCTCAGCTGCTACTTTAGATTCTGCTTCCTTCTTTAGAAGGGCATTGACATCTAATTCTTCTTTTTCCAAAACTGGAGCTTGAAGAGCGGAAGGCAATTCTGCTATTTTTTCCTCTGAATTTTTTTGCTTAGTCTCGTCAGGTTTTTCAGAGACTTTTTGTTCCTCTTTTTCAGTTCGATGTGAATCTACTTTCTGTTCATCTGCACTCACACCTGAATAAGTACCAAAAACCATCAAGGCAGCTACAGCAACAGATACTGCACCAAAACTTGATTTTCTAATGGAATACTTGTTTACCTTATTCATTTGATTCCGTTTTACTCTTGAATACATATATTTTCTCTCTAACTTTTTATGATAAAAAAGGGAGTGGAATTGATGCTGTATTGACATACATTCTCACTCCCTAAAACACTACACTTCCAATATTTTGTTGTCTAGAGTTTTGTTTTGATTTTATTCATCTCTTTTTGCTTTTCCAACTAAACTAAATCCAGCAATTAAGCCAAATACTCCCAGAACATGAGCCATACCAGAAGAGTGACCTGCAGTTTTAGGAAGTTCTTTTTCATTCTCTCTAGCAACTGGAGTTTGGTTTGGAACTTCTGACGGCACATGTGGAGCCGGGGTTGGAGTTGGAACTGGAGTTGGATTTGGGGTTGGTGACGGCATAACCTGTGGAGTTGGAGTCGGTACCGGGGTTGGAACCGGAGTTGGAGTTGGAGTCGGTACTGGATCCGGCGTAACTTGTGGGGTTGGGGTTGGAGTCGGAATTGGAGTTGGTGTAACTTGTGGAATTGGTTGAACATTTCTATAAGTTACAGTTACAACTTGATTTTCAGTTTCTGCTGTAATTCCTTGAACCGAATCTACCTTAGCAAGATCAGGATTGTATCCTGCAATGCTTGGAGATATCACTTCGTCAAAACTTGTTACCCCATCTTCAGAAACCCAAGATGTACTTGTAGTTTTACCTGTTACATTATCGATACTTAACATACGTGAAAAGCTTACTTGATCATGGTGATCTTCACTTGCTTTTGTACCATCTGCAAATACATAATGAATCGTTCTTTCCACAAGTTTTGGAGTATCTTTTTTAACAGTAATCTTATGTTTCAATAGAACTGTATATTCTTGAACTTTTGTTTCATCTGTATCAAAAGTTGCATCTGCAGGGAAACCATCTTCCTGTAATAAGTACCCTTTTTCAAGCAACGATTTCAAAACAGTTTCTGTCGTATAGGCAATCTTTTCTCCTGATTTACCAGTAATATTGTCTGTATGAACGACTTCATTCTTGTTATCAACATCTATGTAACGAACAACTGCAACTTGTTCTGTCTTGACGTAAGTTACCTTTGTATCTTCACCTGGATTTTCAGGTGTAACACTTGTACGCTCTGGTTTGTAGCCTACAATTTCAGGTACTGCTGTTTCTCCAGCTTTACGAGGATCATTTGCATCATTCAGGTATTGTGGTTGAGGAGCATTTGCAATTACATTTCCAGAAGCATCTACTGGAATGATTTTACCCAAA
>ERZ773213.1240-NODE-1240-length-13809-cov-8.194271_pt1 | contig 13809 bp, 13 predicted proteins | sample MGYA00580996_ERZ773213 | MGnify/ENA primary metagenome ERZ773213 (study PRJEB29015, sample SAMEA2738152) | human oral metagenome | biome: human oral; feature: human-associated habitat; material: saliva | place: China | collected 2197 ...
TCAGTATGCAAATCCTAATTTAAAACATGCAAAACTTGTAGCAACTGAAGCTGATACAGAGTACGGAATTACTGTATTGAAACATTTGGTTGAAGAAAAAGAGAAACGTTATACTGCATTTAAGACATGTGGGTGCAAGGATATTCAAGGCTATAGAGATAAGAATCCAAATGAAATAATGCCAAGAATAATGGTTGTTATTGATGAATTTCAGGTATTATTTGGAAATGCTCAAAAGGATCAGACGATTTCAACACTCGAAATGCTTGCGAAACAGGGACGAGCATGCGGTATTCATTTAGTGTTGGCAACTCAATCATTAAAAGGAATTGATTTTTCAACACTAGGTCCACAGTTTGGTGGAAGAGTTGCATTAAAGTGCTCCGCAGAAGATTCAAAGTATTTGTTAGGTGGAATTACATCAAATAATGAAGAAGCATCAGAATTGAAAGTTCCATATGCAATATTAAATACATCTCAAGGAAGCGTTTCTGGAAATATAAAATTTATGATTCCAAGAGCTGAGGAAAAGAAAATAGCAGAGTGGATTGCAAAAATTGAAAATAAGTGTAATGACATCAGCATAGAAACTGAAACTAAAATATTTGAAGGACAGAGTCTCCCGACAAGATCTTCAAAATCAAATGTTTCACAAAAAACTAATTTTCAGATTACTTTTGGCGAGCTTATGGATTACAATGCTGAACCGTTTTCAATTAATTTTAGACCACGAGTTACAGATAATCTCCTAATTTGTGGCCATGATGACATCATTAAGAACCGCTGACGGAATACGGGTATTCTGACTCTGGCTGATTTGTTTAATCATATCCGGCAGCTTATGGAGACGCTGCTTGGTCAGGGCAGAAACAAAGATAATCGGCGCATAAGACAGATACTGGAACTGGTCACGAATATCTTCTTCCCAGTCTTTCATGGTATGGTTGTCTTTTTCCAGTGTGTCCCACTTATTGACGACGATGACAATACCTTTTCCTGCTTCATGGGCAAAGCCAGCGATTCGCTTGTCGTACTCACGAATTCCTTCTTCGGCATTGAGCACCATCAGAACGACATCTGAGCGGTCAATGGCCCGCATAGCCCGCATGACAGAGTATTTCTCCGTATTTTCATAGACCTTGCCTGACTTGCGCATACCAGCCGTGTCGATCATGGTAAATTCCTGACCTTCACTGTCCGTAAAGACCGTATCAATGGCGTCACGCGTAGTACCGGCAACAGGACTGGCAATAACCCTATCCTCACCCAGGATGGCATTGATCAAGCTAGACTTGCCGACATTGGGACGGCCAATCAAGCTAAACTTAATCATATCAGGATTTTCAGCCACTTCTTCATTTGGCAGGTTTTCAACAATAGCGTCAAGAACATCCCCTGTACCAATCCCGTGGACTGAGGAAACTGGGAATGGATCACCCAAGCCCAGCGCATAGAAATCAAAAATCTGATTGCGCATTTCGGGATTGTCAACCTTATTGACCGCTAGGATAATCGGTTTATGGGTCTTGTAGAGCATGCGAGCCACATACTCGTCCGCATCGGTAATACCTTCCTTGCCAGATACGACAAAAACGATGACATCCGCTTCGTCCATGGCAATCTCAGCCTGGTGTTTGATTTGCTCCATAAAAGGCGCGTCAACATCGTCGATTCCGCCCGTATCAATAATACTAAACTTGCGGTTAAGCCAGTCTGCTGTCGCATAGATTCGGTCGCGGGTCACCCCTTCGACATCTTCTACAATAGAAATCCGCTCACCGGCAATCCGATTGAAGAGCGTTGATTTGCCGACATTGGGACGGCCGACAATGGCAATAGTTGGTAAGGCCATGTTTTTCCTCTTTCATTCTTTAGGACAGAGCCAAACTCCGTCCTATTTTTCTAATTTCTTTTCTTTGAATAGTTGATCGATAGCTTGATTAGGCTCCTGACCAAATTGGGCTGCTAATCGTTGACTCCACGTTTCCTTAGCTCGCTCGCCTGCATATTCAGTCTGCACGCGGTCATAGGCTTGGATAGTGGAACGATCCTGTTCACGATATTCTTCCTCAAAGACCACTGCTTCATAAGGCAGACGTGGCTTGACTGCATGGTTCTGGTTGGGAGTTCCCAGAGCTATCCCAAAGACTGGATAAGTGTAGTCTGGTAACTTAAAAAGCTCCGCTATTTGACTGGAAGCATAACGAACCAGCCCAATGATTACCCCGCCATAACCCAAACTTTCAGCTGCTAAGAGAGTATTTTGCCCTGCCAAAGCAGCATCTACTGAGCTAATCAGGAGATTCTCTGTCCCCTCAGGGTAAAATTTCTCCGTATGCAAGCAAACACCCTTTTGAGCTCGATTGAGGTCGCCAACAAAAAGCAGGAAAGCCGAAGACTGCCGAATGGCTTCTTGGGGCACCAAGTCAAAGAGGGCTTCTTTTTTCTCTTTGCTTCGCACCACAATGATAGAGTAAGACTGGAAATTCTTCCAGCTGGACGCAGCCCGCCCAGCATCAATGATGGCACGTAATTCCTTATCCGAAATCTGCTCCTCCGTAAAGCGGCGAACAGACGTGTGAGCCTTCATCAAGTTAATCGTTTCATTCATCGGCGGTTCTCTCCTTCTAGGCGCACCTCCTGAGCCAGAAACTTAATCCGCTCCATGACTCGCTTGGCTTGCCAAGTCTCATCGCCATTCTTAGAGCTAGCAAAGTGACGTTCCAAATCCGCAAAACTAAAGTTAGAAGTAAAGAAAGTTGGCAGATTTTCCTGCATGCGGTGCTGTAGAATGACCTGTAAGATCTCATCACGCATCCAGGGGCTAGACTGTTCTGCACCGATATCGTCCAAAATCAGCACTTGAGCTGTCTTGACCTGGTCAATCTTCTCCTTGACCAAGCCTGAACTGATCGCATTCTTAACATCCAAAACAAAGCTTGGATAGTGGAGCAAAGTCGTTGAAACACCGCGTTTTTCTGACAAATCATGCGCCAGAGCAGCCATCATGTAGCTTTTTCCGACTCCAAAATCTCCGTAAAGATAAACAGCCTTCTGATAATGAGGAAACTCAGCAACAAAGTTGGTCAACAGTTCAAAAGCTTTATAGCGACCAACATCATCGAGATCTACCTGTGCCAGACTAGCTTCCTTGAGGCTACTAGGCAGATTGATCAGGTTTAGTCTACTCTTAATCGCTTCATTCTTTTGCTGCTCGACCAGCTCAGCTGTCTCTTCATAGGAAACATCCGCATAGCCTGCATTTTTAATCAAAATCGGCTTATAGCCTTTAGCAATATAGGCTTCATCCTCCAATAGAAATCGATTTCGTTCACTGATGTACTGATTGAACTTCGAGATGCTTCGGGAAATTTCAGATTGACTAAGTTTTTCTTGCTTAATAAATGCTGCCACATCTGGATCTTCTACGATTTGACGGACTAACTCCTCATAGTTGAATTGACGAGCAGGATTTTTATGCGAAAGGGTCTCTCCAATCTTTTCCATCTAGTCACCTCCTTGTTCTATCTTAGCAAGCAAGCGGCGCTTTTTCTCTTCGAGCTCGGCCTGCTTCTCTGCACTTGTTTCATTTTTATAATCTGGCTGACTCCATTCAGGAACATTGCTTTTAGTAACTGTCTGGCTAGATTTAACTGGTCTACTCTGACTTTGCTGGTTGCGCTCGCGGATTTTCAGAACAGCTTCCTCAGCACTAGTCACCTTTTGATAGGCAAAATCATTGGCGACTTTTAGCGCGTACTTCTCATTCAGATTGGCTGAATTAACCTTATTTAAAGTCAGAAGTAAAACAATATTGATGACCTCATCTAAAAGACCTAACTTAGCCAAGTCCAATAAAAGCTGTCTTTCTGATTGGGTAATCGTCGCCTGACGCTTTTTTTTAAGCTCTGCTAAGAAAAGCATTGGCACCTTACTCTTGGCAGCGCGGATTATGATTTGTTCATCCTGAGTAAATTTCTCATCAACACGTTTTTGAGCTAATTTTTGCTTCATGCGCTTGACAGAAATAACATGTGAAATCGCTGTTTCTCTAGCCAAGACATAAGTTTCATACCAAGTCCAGTTTTGTTGCTCAGCAATGGCAAACAAATCTAGCAAATCTTCTTTTTCATCAGCAAAACGTAAATTTTCCTGAGCCATTCTTCGCTTAAAGTTGGTCAGATCAAAGTCTGACTGCTTCTTCTTAACCACCCCAACTTCATCTTCCACATCAAAGACTGTCGATAATTTCCTGGCCAAAGGTTGTCCCTGAGGCTGACTTCCCATTAAGGCTTCAACAGCCGTTTCACCAATTTTCTTTTCTAAAAGTCGTTTGTAAACGTTATGCTGGAAAAATTCATCCGCCGAAAGCAAACTGAAAAGTTTAATCTGATAAGTCGACTCTGCTTGGTAGAGTTCTAGCAAGTTCATCGCACTTAAGCGTTCAAAGCTCGTCTTCAAGACCTCCATTCCCATATTCAGATGATTCAAAATATGGCCAAAGGTATAGGCCTGATGACCGTTGTCCCAAAAAGCTAGACAGTACAGATATAGACTGACTGCTTCTCGACCAATAATCGGCAGATAAAGACGGATCAGATTGTTTGTATCTTGACTAACCAGATTGTTTTTCAAATAAGAAAACTGATTGTTTGGCCTCATCTATTCTTCTCTCTTCTTTTTTACACCCTTAGTAATTTGCTGAAGCAGACTTTCTAATTCACCAACATCTTTAAAACTACGATAAACACTGGCGAAGCGAACATAGGTAATCTCATCCAATTCAGCTAGTTCATCCATAACAAGATTTCCGATAAAGTCACTGCTAATTTCATTCTCACTGCTACTTCGTACTTTCTGCTCAATGCGATTGACCAAAGCTTCTATCTCATCACTAGATACTGGCCGTTTTTGAGCAGAGCGAATAATACCATTAAAAATCTTATCCCGAGAAAATTGCTCACGTGTCCCGTCCTTTTTGACAACGACCAGGGTTCTCTCTTCTACCCGTTCATAAGTTGTAAATCGATGCTGGCAATCTTCACATTCACGACGGCGACGAATAGTATTTCCATCCTCAGCTTGACGGCTATCGATAACACTGGATTTGCTTCCGCCACATTTTGGACAACGCATACGATTTCCTCCTCAAATCTTAATACTCTATTTTACCATAATTTTGCCCATAACAAAAGTAAGGTAAATCTAAATCAGCACACAGAAGAATTAAAAGTATTTCCCCTACATTTCATACTTAAAAAAAGAATTCACTTATGTTATAATGCTAGAAAATTCTCTTGGTATAGGAAAAACAATGAAAAAAAGAAAAATGCTCATCCTTCAATCGCATCAGCTCTTATCATTGGAGGAACAATTGTGGCAGTCAAAAATAAAGATTTATTCAGTGGAATCGCTCAACAAAAATATCAAAGTACCGAAGAAAAACAATTGGCTTATTTGAAGAAGCATAAAAAGTATATTGAGGATTATATTAAATCTTTGAATCCAAAGATAGAATCAGTTCAAATTGATTGGAATAGTATGACTGTTGAACAAATTGGGAATGGAACGCCTCAAGGAGCAGGTTTTAATCTATCGTTAAAAGGAACTTTTAATCATATAAAGGATTCTGATTTTACAATAGATTTTTGGTTAAAAAAAGAGACCGACATACCTTCAATAGATTTGATTGGAATGTTAAACCCACCTAGCATATTAAAAAATGGAGGATGGGATAGATATGAGTAACAGCAATTTAAAATCATTTGATAATTTTTATGCGGATTTGGTACATCTCCTCGTTTCATAGTGAACAAGAATACTTTGTGAAAGTATTTTTTTATACTTTTATGCTAAAATAATAGAAAGAACCTATCGCTCGCTAGGAGGAATTACAATGAAAAAAAGAAAAACACTCATCCTTGCAATCGCATCAACTCTTATCATAGGAGGAACAATTGTGGCAGTCAAAAATAAAGATTTATTCGGTGGAATTGATCATCAGAAATATCAAAGCACCAAAGAAAAGCAATTGGCTTATTTGAAGAAGCATAAAAAAGAAATAGAAGATTTTGTAAAATCTTTAAATCCTAAAGTGGAATCTGTTCAGATCAATTGGAATGAAACCAAGTGGGAAGAAATTGGAAATGGTACACCGCAAGGAGGAGGTGAAGTTGTAATCGTTGGAGGTAGCTTCAATAACATAGAAGGATCGACATGGCAAGTCATGTTTGAAATTAAAGATGGACAAATTATTTTTGATACCATGATGCAAGGAAGCCCATTGCGAGTAGGAGGTAGAATTTTTGACTAATAGTAATTTAAAAACCTTTGATAATTTTTATGCGGATTTGGCACAATCTGCTTATCATGGGAGACCAATTAGATTTCCCTATGAGTCTCAATTGGAAGATAATAAAAAAATATTAGATAATGGTGGCTCTCTAGAATTTGATTTTTCCCAAGCTGTTGTGTACGAGAAAGAAATCACCCCCGGAGGTAAAAATCTCCCTCATAATGGCAAGGTCTACTTGCAGCCTGATCCTGATTTACATACTGTAGAAGAGACGATGGATCTCCAAGTCCCCAATCCTAACGGTGGCTATCATAAAGAAACATATGTCATCAATCATTATCAAAAAGGGCTTTTAACTGATGAAAAAGCCGGTTTTAATGCTTATTTTTTAACAGATACTCCTACCTTGGGTAAAGATACCAAACAAACTTATTTTTCTATCCGTGGAAGCGATGGCATGAGCTTAGCCAATTTGAACGACTGGGTTGATAACGATGCGCAGTTTGCCATTAATAATATTCATATCCCGCAAGCAAAGTTGGCTACAAAAGGTATGAAGGCTAAAATTGCTGAAATGAAAGAAAAAGCTCCCGATGCCAAGATGGACATCACTGGTCACTCGCTAGGAACTATGGTCTCTGCTCAAGGGGTTGCCGGCTTAAGCGACCAGGAACTTGAGAAAATTGGCAAGGTGGTCCTGTTTGACGGTCCAGATACGACTAAGAGTTTAAAGAAAATGGGACTCAGCGATGAGAAAATCAAAAAAATCAGCGAAAAAATAGAGTATTATGTTAATTCCTTTGATATGGTAAGTATGCTCAATCGGGAACATACTATCACTCATCTACCTGGTGATCCCAATGAACCACTTAAAAAACCAGTTGGTAAAGTCAATATCGTGGTTCCCTTATACTATACCCAGAGTTTCGATTCCGAGAGTTCTCATGATTTCGGTGTTTTCCAATCAGATGGCAAAGGAAGCTTCTTGACAGCCTCAGAAGACTATCATCCCGAACTATTACGAGCTGGGGAGAAATTAGCTCGTCTAGTCCATCGTACTATAGAGGGGCTTAGAACGCTTGGTGTAAATGAGAGCCTAGCGATGAGCACCCTCCTTTCAATTATGATGGGAGATACCATTGCTCGCGTTGATGCTGGAGTTGACATCTATAATCAATTTAATAAAGAATATAAAGAAATCATAGAGACCGCTAAAAAAGAATCAAAACAATGGGATCAAGAAGCCATTTCCCGCTATCAAAATCAACTAAAATCTGGGAATCTTACAGGAGAAAAAAGAATTTTGGTCCGGGCTCAGCTTCTCCAGACTGCTGCCCAGCTAGCAATTTTTGACATCGAAGAAAAGGTTAAAAATGTTGAAACTCTGCTTTCAAATGCCAAGGAAGACGTCCTAAACATTGTCAACGATACAAACAGAGAAGCTTCGCAATTAGCTAGTTATTTGACCGCCTCTGAAGTTAGTGATTTACTTGCTGATTTTAACACTACTCTTTTTTGGAATGACGGTATTGAAGAAAGTACAAAAAAATCTGCTAGTTCCTTCTTAACTAAAATCGAACAACTAGGAATGACTTTAGTTAGAGCAAGCTCTACATTTGAAACAGTGGATACTAAACTAGCAGAAGATTTCAATAAACTGCTCAAAGACGTTCAAAACACATGGAGGAACAAAAATAGTGCTAATAATTAATGATGACCCGCAAAGAAACAGAGAGACTTTGGAAAAGGAATTTATAAAACTGATGAAAGAGCAGGAGCGCCAAGCCATAAAATCTCTCATCACCGCAAAAAAAGCAACTATCTTATCTAAAGGGAAAGAATTAGCTAAATCTCTACAGGATGAAGCAAACAATATGAAAAACTATGCTTCCAATGATTATGTCAAAAACATTCAATATGGATTCGAGGCAAAAGCAGCGGATGCTGCAACTACTTATTTAACCCAAACCCTACAAAAACCATCTTTAAACAGCCCTATTCAAGATGGAGAAAGTCCAGCAGCTGCAACTCTAGGGATCGGGGGACTCTTGTTTGAATAAAGAAAAACTAAAAGAATTAGAAGAAGAACATCATAAGAAGCTCTCTAATCTTGACAAAACTGAGATGTATCTAGATGAATTTTACTATCGGATTAATAGAGAAAGTAATCATCTCATAGAAGCCATCTCTTCTGCTTGCCGAGAAGTTCCTTTCCGATCCATTGAATCCTACGTTTTTCAGATAGGGGATAATCTAGACTTATATCGTAAGCAATATAAACAACGGATTGAAGATATTCTCGAGGCTCGCTATCAAGAGAATAAGCGATTCCAGAAAAAACTAGATGAAGAACAATAAGTCATCTAAAATATCTTTTAATAACAGCTCCCAAAAAGATATTCTCTTATATAAAAAAGTTCCAAGTTGAACTGAAACTCGAAAGTTAGACTTTTAGGCTAACCTCGCTAGTACAGTTCATTTAACTTGGAACTATTTTTTCTAAAATTTCGCCTCTACTTCTAAACCGAAATGGTCGCTGACAACAGGGGTTTCCTTTCCGTCAAAGACCACAGCAGAGCTTTCAATTTGGATGCCTTGGCTGGTAAAGATATAATCAATCTTCAGAACATCTTGATTGCCATCCCAGCCAGCAATGGCGCCTTCAACTGTTGCCCTACCACTAATCTTTTGAGCAACCTTATGACTATCTTGCAATTTGAGCGGACTTTTTAAGATATGCTGATAGCCTTCGTAATCAACAGGATTATTAAAGTCACCCATGAGGATCAGAGGGGTTTTGACCTTGAGAAGCTCTTCTTCAAGCTTTGACCATTCCCCTTGGAAGCCCTTGTCCCACCAAGATAGATGGCAAGAGGCGATAGTCATCAATTGACCCTCTACCTCAGTCTCCGCTAACAAGACCTTGCGGGTGTGGTAATCCCTAGGATCATTCACTTCTGAGACCAAAACTTCTTTAGGAGTCAAAGGATTCTTGGATAGAATCGTCACACCTTCATTGTAAATGTCAAACCCGATATGATTGTAGGCCCAGGACCAATGATAGTCCAGTCCTGCTTCAGCCAATTTTTTTACCAAGCAAAGAGCAAAGTGATCCTGATGAATCGCAATCGCTCCTTCAACTGCCTGATAAAAAGGAGCCTGAACAACCTGTTCAGACTCCATTAATTGATTGACTTCCTGCAGGCAAATGACATCATATTTTTCTTGAAGAATGCGTTCTGCAAGCTGATTTAGCTTAGTTTCTTGCTCTTCTTCCATCCAACTATGAGTATTTAATGTCAGGAATTTCGCCATGATTTCTCTTTTCTATTTTACAATTCAACCTTGGCAACAACTGTCTTAGCAGATGCTTGACCAAGTTTTTCTACAGTCACAGACTTAATAGCCGCCGCGTTTGTGAAGACAACAACTGTTGAAGTTTCACGACCAGCTGCCTTGATAGCTTCCAAATCAGCTGTCACAAGTAGATCACCTGCAGCAACCTTTTGGCCTTCTGAAACATGAACTTCAAATGGTTGACCTTCTAAGCTGACAGTGTCTAAACCGATGTGAACCAACACTTCTAAACCATTTTCTGTCAAAAGACCTAAAGCATGTTTCGTAGGGAATACACTTGTTACAGTACCAGAAACAGGTGAGTAAATCTTACCATTTTCTGGCTCAACAGCAAATCCATCACCCATCATCTTTTGTGAGAATACTGGATCTTTAACATCATCAATTGCAATGACTTGACCATCTGCAACAGTTTCTACTTCTTCTGTTACACCTTTGTAGGCAACTTCAGTAGCTGCTGATTCTGCTTTTTGGCTAGGAAGAGTTTCAGGAATCACTTCACCAGAATCCAGCAAGTCTTGGATATCAGATTTAAGAACGTCAGCTTTTGGTCCATAGATAGCCTGAACACCTTGACCTTTCATAACCAAGCCCATAGCGCCTTCAGCTTTCCATTGCTCTTCAGTTCCAACTTTTTCAGCATCCTTGACAGTCACACGAAGACGAGTCATACATGCATCTACGTCAACGATATTAGCACGACCACCTAGCAAATTGATAACATTGACTGCTTGAGATGCTTCTGCAACCTTGCCACTGCCAGCTTCTGCTGAAGAAGCTTCATCTGATCCATCTGCAGTTTCATAGTTACCGTTACGTCCTGGAGTTGCGTAGTTGAATTTCTTAATCATGAAGTTTGCAATGAAGTACATTGCTACACCAAAGAGGATTGTTACCCAAATAAAGTTAATGATATCCATTCCCAAACCAGCATTGATTGCCAATGGTGTACGAGTTAAGAATTCGATAGAACCGAATGAGTGTACACGAAGGTTAACGATGTCTGCCATTGCAAAAGCAGCACCTTGAACAAGTGAGTAGATCAAGTAAAGCGGAGTCGCAACAAACATGAACATGTACTCGATTGGCTCAGTAACCCCAGTCAAGAAGGTTGCCAATGCAGTCGCAATCATCATACCTTTATATTTGTGCTTCTTGTCAGCATCCACATTGTGGTAGATAGCTGCAGCTACCCCAATCAAAATACCAAATGAACCAATCATTTGTCCAACTTTAAAGCGGGCTGGATGGTATGCTTCAAGTAATTGATTGTAGCTTGCCATATTTGAACCTTTAAGGTTAACAAGGTCAGTTACCCAAGCAAGCCAAAGTGGGTCTTGTCCGAATACTTGTGTACCTTTTGCTGCACCAGTTAACACCTCATATGTTCCACCAAGAGCAGTATAGTTCATTGGGATTGTCAACATATGGTGCAATCCAAATGGAAGCAAGAGACGTTCCAAAGTACCATACAAGAATGGCGCAAAAACCGGCGCGGTATCTTGTGAGTTGGCGATCCAAATACCAAAGTTATTGATTCCAGTTTGGATAACTGGCCATACAAATGAAAGTACAATCGCAACAATCGCAGAACGAAGAATTACAACAAACGGAACAAAACGTTTCCCGTTAAAGAATGAAAGTGCATCTGGCAATTTACGGAAGTTATAGTATTTGTTGTAAGCAGTTGCTCCAACAAAACCAGCGATAATTCCGACAAATACACCCATGTTTAGGGCAGGCGATTCTAAAACGCTGATAAAATAATCAGAAACTTTAATTGTTCCACCTAAAAGAGTGTGAACAGTTGCATCTGGTTTTTTTAGCAGGTCACTAGTAACACCAAACATCACACCAGTGATACGGTTAATCAGGATAAAAGATAAACCTGCAGCAAAGGCACCACCGGCACGCTCTTTAGCCCAGCTTCCCCCAATTGCAAGAGCAAATAGAACGTGGAGGTTCCCAATAACACCCCAACCAATTTGCTCTAAAACGCCACCTGTCGTTACCAACACACCAAAATTAGGATTAATCATTGGAAGCGACTTACCAATACTAATCATTAGACCAGCTGCGGGCATAACCGCAACGACCACCATTAAAGCTTTACCGAATTTCTGCCAAAATTCAAAGCTAAAAATGTTCTTGAATGAATTTTTCATCATCCAGACCTCCTTCTTTTTTACAAACTTCTATATGAAATCGTTTGCATTGCACACTACTATTTTATCACTTTTTTTAATTTTGTAAAGGGTTTTCATAAAAAAATTTTTATTTTTTATGATTTCCTCTTTTATTCTCTCTTTTCCCACCTTCATTTTCACTAACCTGCAAAAAAGTTGATTTATCAGGCTCTTTAAAACTCAAACTCAATATAATAATATAGATCCCGTTTTTGAATTATCTTCTTTCTTGTTTTTTAATAGGTAAGATCAGTCTATACATTTTAAGCAAACGATTGCGTGAATTAGTCTAATTTCTACTAAAAATCATATTAAAAAACTCCAATTCTCAAAGAATTAGAGTTTTTATAGATTAACCCTGCATGGAATAACCAATTCCACGAACGGTTTTAATATAACTTTCTTGTCCTGGAAGATCGATTTTACTACGGAGGTAACGAATATATACATCCACTATATTAGTCTCAGATGCACTTTCATACTTCCACACTCGGTCTAACAGTTGCTCACGGCTCATCACCTTATTACTGCTCATTAGAGTCACTAGTAAATCGTACTCTCGTCTCGTCAAAGCAATAATTTCTTCTCCTCGATAAACCGTATGATTTTTCAAATCAACCCGCAAATTACGATAAGCAGTAGGAACTTTTAACTGGCTACATTTCTGATCAATAAAATCTCGACCACGAAAAATAGCAGATATTTTATCAACCAGATCACTAATAATAAAGGGTTTTACCATATAAGAAACTGCAAACTGCTGAATCTCTTCAGCCGAATCCGCAATCTCCTCTCGGCTCACCATTACAATGATAACTGCAGCTGGTTTTAATAAACTTAATTGTTGAGCAAAGGCAAAGGCTGTTCCATCAGCAAACTGATTATTTAGTAAAAGTAAATCATAATCGTTTTCCTTTGCTAGAGCTAGTCCCTCTTGTCCTGTTTCCGCTAGGTCTACTTGATAACTTTCCTTTTGTAATTCCAGCATGATAAATCGTGCTAGATTCTTTTCATTTTCAACTAATAAAATCCGCTTCGCCATTGACCTATCGTCCTATTTTTCGTCGTACCAAGAATAGTGGAAGGTACCTTCTTTATCTTTACGTTGGTAAGTGTGAGCACCAAAGTAGTCACGTTGTGCTTGGATCAAGTTAGCAGGTAGATCTGCCGAACGGTAGCTATCAAAGTAAGTAATGGCTGCTGAGAAAGTTGGCACTGGAACACCTGCTTGAACGGCAAGAGCTACGATATCACGCACAGATTGCTGATATTTAGCTGTTACATCAAGGAAGTATTCATCCAAAAGCAAGTTAGCTAAGTCAGCATCACGGTTATAAGCATCTGTAATCTTTTGCAAGAAACGTGAACGGATGATACAGCCATCGCGCCAGATAGAAGCGATATCCGCAAACGGTAGGTTCCAATTGTTTTCACGAGAAGCCACACGCAATTGAGCAAAACCTTGTGCATATGAGATGATTTTTGAGAAATAAAGAGCTTGACGGATCTTTTCTATCAACTCAGCTTTATCTCCTTCAAATTTGAAAGTAGCTGGTTTTGGTAAGACTTTGCTAGCATGTACACGTTCTTCTTTGTAAGCAGAAATATAGCGGGCAAACACAGACTCAGTAATGAGTGACAATGGTACGCCTAAATCAAGTGCTGATTGGCTAGTCCACTTACCAGTTCCTTTGTTTCCTGCAGCATCGAGGATGTAGTCTACGATTGGACCGTCTTGACCTTCATCGTCTTTACGACTCAAGATATCAGCTGTGATTTCGATCAAGTAGCTGTCCAATTCACCCTTGTTCCACTCAGTAAAGATTTCAGCCATATCTTCTGCAGAAAGGCCTAGCAAGTGTTGCATCAAGTCATAGCTTTCTGCGATCAATTGCATGTCACCATACTCGATACCGTTGTGGACCATTTTCACATAGTGACCAGCTCCATCAGGACCGATGTAAGTCACAC
>ERZ773213.1250-NODE-1250-length-13723-cov-8.284314_pt1 | contig 13723 bp, 13 predicted proteins | sample MGYA00580996_ERZ773213 | MGnify/ENA primary metagenome ERZ773213 (study PRJEB29015, sample SAMEA2738152) | human oral metagenome | biome: human oral; feature: human-associated habitat; material: saliva | place: China | collected 2197 ...
GTTTCGCTAAATGCTGTGCGAATACGACTTGGTACTGTAGTGTCTTCCATGATTGCGACACGAATGTCTACTTGAGCACTTGTAATTAAGTGTGAGACGTGTCTGATTGATACTGGTAAGTCTTGTTCACTTCTTAAAATTAACATAATCATTTCTCCTTAACTTTTTTAATTTATATAGTTATTATAGCACATGAGAATTGTAATGTAAAATTTTTAGTGCACACAAAAATCAGTCATTGAACCGTTGCGTTTCAATGTAGGTGTCCCCTAATTTTGATGGCAACGACTCAATGACTGATTGAGTTTGTGAATTATTTCACTTTCTTTTCTTTTGTATTTGACGCTAAACTCTTAGCGATAAATTCGTCAACTTGTTCGTGCGACGTGAATCCACGATTGTCCCCCACAATATTGAATCCTTTGTACACTTCTTTGACATCTTCTTTATCAACGATGTTTGAGTAACTTGCTTTCTCACGTAATGTTTCCATAGTGTCACCTCACTTTCTTATATTATAACATGGTTGTAGTGACCGTGTACAGACTTGGAGCATAAAAAAGAGCGACTTTGCTAGAAAGTCACTCTAAAAATGTTATTATTTTTTCTTCTTCTTAGAGAAGTACGCACCAACACCGGTTAAACCTGCTAAAGCAGCAATTGCACCAGCGATTCCACCACCAGTAGCTGGGAGTTTTTTCTCAACAGCTTTCTTCTTGTATACGTGCTCAATGTCACCGTTTGGTTTGTTGACAGTACGAACGAACTCGTATCCGTCGATGACTTCTTTATCGTGAGTTCCTTCTTTTGGTTTAAGTAACTCTTTTCCGTTCTCGTCTACATAAGTTGTGATTTTTGAAACTTTTTTGTAAACGTGTTCAATATCACCGTTTTCTTTCTTCTTAGTTTCAACGAACTCGTATCCCGGAATATCTTTCTTATCTTTCTCACCTTCTTCTGGCGGAAGTAACTCTTTTCCGTTCTCATCTACATAAGTAGTGATTTTTGAAACTTTTTTGTAGATATGCTCAATATCACCATTTTCTTTCTTCTTAGTTTCAACGAACTTGTATCCCGGAATGTCTTTCTTATCTTTCTCACCTTCTTCTGGTGGAAGTAATGATTTTCCGTTTTCATCAACGTATGTTGTGATTTTTGAAACTTTCTTGTAAACGTGTTCTACGTCGCCATTGTCTTTCTTCTTAGTTTCAATGAACGTGTATCCCGGAATATCTTTCTTGTCTACAATTCCATCTTCTTTTGGAAGTAATTCTTTTCCATTCTCATCTACATAAGTAGTGATGTTTGAGTTTTTCTTGTAAACGTGCTCAGTGTCACCATTTTCTTTCTTCTTAGTCTCAACAAACTTGTATCCCGGAATGTCTTTCTTATCTTTTTCACCTTTTTCTGGTGGAAGTAATGATTTTCCGTTTTCATCTACATAAGTTGTAGTGATAGATTTACGATATACGTGTTCTACGTCACCATTTGGTTTCTTGTCAGTACGTACAAATTCGTAACCATCAATTGTTTCTTTTTCATGGATACCTTCTTTTGGTGGTAATAGTACTTTACCGTTCACGTCAACGTAAGTTGTTACGTTTTTAATTTGACGGTATACGTGTTCTACGTCACCATTGTCTTTCTTGTTTGTACGAACGTATTCGTAAGCTGGAATTTCTTTCTTATCTACAATTCCATCTTCTTTTGGAAGTAGTTCTTTTCCGCTCTCATCAACATATGTTGTGATGTTTGAAACTTTCTTGTAAACGTGCTCAGTGTCACCATTTTCTTTTTTCTTAGTTTCAACAAACTTGTATCCCGGAATATCTTTCTTATCTTTTTCACCTTTTTCTGGTGGTAATAATTGTTTTCCGTTTTCATCCACATAAGTTGTAATTGGTTCTACTGGTTTTGGAGTTTCTGGCTTCGGAGCTTCCGTTGTCGTAGTTGGTTTTTCTACTTCAACTGGAGTTTCTGGTTTTGGAGCTTCCGTTGTAGTAGTTGTTTCAGTTGGTTTTTCAACTGGTTCTTCTGGTTTTGGAGCTTCTGTTGTAGTAGTCGTTTCTGTTGGTTTTTCAACTGGAGTTTCTGGCTTCGGAGCTTCCGTTGTTGTAGTTGTTTCAGTTGGTTTTACTTCTACAACTGGATTTTCTGGAGTCGGAGCTTCTGTTGTAGTTGTTGTTTCAGTTGGTTTTTCAACTGGTGTTTCTGGTTTTGGAGCTTCCGTTGTTGTAGTTGTAGTAGTTGGTTCAACTGTAGTTTCTTCCTTCAATGAAACTTCAATCTCTTTTAACTCGAAATCTTTTTCGATAGCTGGAGCAGTTGGGATTTCCGGAGTGTGCAATTTAACTTTCACATCTTTAGCTAATATTCCGGCCATCATTGACCAGTCCTCTCCCATTCTATTACGTTTGTCAGTGTGTTCTACCAAGTTAAATCCATTTGCGCCAGTTGATGCATTGAAGTGACTGTACTCGAATTCTCCACCTAATGTAATGAATATACCTGACCCTTTTGGAATGGATTTATCATTGTCAGCACCAATATACTTAGCGTCGTACTGTGCCTTTTTATAAGGACCAGCACCCATGGTATCACGAATGTCACCAGTTGTTAGCTCACTTTCCGGAGACAGAATACCAGTGATTAAATTCTTTTCAGAAACTGCGTTACCTTGACCGTAGTCGATGTCCACATTTACCAATGCACTCATCGGATTGATTGTAGTACCATCTTCGGTTTTGTAAGTAATTTTGTAAGTATGCCCACCAGCGTCGAATGCGTAGAAGTATAGAATCCCAGACTCCTTATCCAAGCTTACTGACGATTGAGTGAATCCTCGGCCTGAAGTCACGTTTCTGTTTTCATCCAGTTGGACACCAACAGACCCCTTAGAGTCTAAGAATTTTTTGAATCCATCAGTACTAGAAAAGTATGTGCTTAAAGCCACTAACTCAACGTGTGCATCTACTCGTTTTCCATCTAAAGTGTCACCAACGTGTGATACTTTAATCTTAGTACCAACTGGTGATTTACCTTCTACACCTAAGAATGTACGACCCAAATAGTCTAGCGGTTTGTGAATTGTACTTCCTTCTTCTGCTGTAATCTCAGAATCTTGTCGTACGTAAAGTCCATCTTTTAATGGAGTGATATCTTCACGGTCTGTGAAAGCATGAATGTTTTCATAGTAAGCTTGTGAACCTTTCTTTGCTTCATTAAACTTACCATATACACGAACACCATCTTTTTCAGCTAATAACGGATATTGTGCTTTGATTGTTTCTTCTTCATCCTTAACTTTGTCAACTGCTTCTTTCACTTTTACTTTGTGTTGTTTATCAGCGTCAACATTTCTCTGAATTGTAGAAGCTAATGTATCTAATTCAGCTTTCGCTTCCGATTTAAGTCTTTCGAATTCTTCTCGTGTTTTCGCAACACGTGTTTCTTTAGTCGTTGTTGTCGTGAAACCAAGCTCAGCTGCTTCTTTAGCAACAGCGTCTAGTTTCTCAGATTTAACAACAACTGAGTTAGAGTTAGCGGTTTCGTCCGCTAAAACTGGTTGTACTGTCTGTACTAATGCGACTGCTAGTGTAAGACCACTCACAGCACGTAATGATTTTTTACTCATTTGTAAATCTCACCTTTCTTTTTATAAATTATAAAATTATTATACCACTGTTTTCACTGTGGTGTCAATAGTTAGTCATTTCATTAAATTTAAAAAATTTTTTAAATAGAAAAATTACTCTTAGGTCTGTACACGCTGAGAGATTTATATTAAAATAGTTATATCAAAATAATTATATGTGAGGTGAACACTGTTGATTACATTAAAACAATTACGATTAAATTTACAACTTACACAAGTACAACTAGCAGAGATTCTACACTGGAAACAACCACGAATCTCGCACATTGAAAGTGAGTGCTTACAAGCACAAGATGTGCTCACATTACGACACATCAATTTACTAGCAGAAGCATTAGATATGAAATTAGTTGATATGATTTTATTAGTGACGAGTGGAGGGTTGTAGAAGACAACAACCGTCGTGCATTAATGAATCTGAAAGGTTAGTTAGCTAGTTGAATAAGGGTGGTAATGAACAGTGATGAAATCAATACGAGTAAGATTACATCCGAACAACAAACAATTAACTAAGTTATTCCAATATGCTGGATGTTCACGATTTGCTTATAATTGGGCAATTGCGAGAGAAAAAGAAAATTATAAACTAGGTAATAAATTCTTATCTAACAATGAATTGCGAAAAGAATTCACACAACTAAAGAAACAAGAAAATTACAAATGGTTGAACAATATTAGCAACAATGTACCAAAACAAGCAATCAAGGACGCTTGTGATAGTTATAAAAGATTTTTCAAGGGACAAAGTAATTATCCAAAATTTAAAAGCAAGAGATGTTCCAGAGTGTCTTTTTATCAAGATAATGTTAAAATCCGATTTACGAACACGCATGTGAAAGTTGAGGGATTTACAATGAGTGGTAAAAGGAATAAGCAAAAATTAAATTGGATTAAACTTTGTGAGAAAGGAAAAATTCCGACTAATTGTAAATACATGAATCCAAGATTTACGTACGATGGATTACATTGGTGGGTGTCAGTTAGTATAGAGGTAGATAATAATAGCAAATCTACACCTAGTAATGAAGGCATTGGAATTGATTTAGGACTTAAAGACTTAGCGATTTGTTCTGATGGGAATACTTATAAAAATATCAACAAATCACAAAAAGTAAGGAAACTAGAAAAACGAAAGCGTCTGTTACAACGCTCAATCTCTAGAAAATATGACAAAAATAAGAAAGGAGTGCGTTGCAAGAAAACAAGTAACACTATAAAAAGAGAAAAAGAACTTTTGAAATTAACAAAACGATTAACGAACATTCGTCGTAATCATTTACATCAAATAACATCTGAGATTGTAAAACGAAAACCAAGTTTTATTTGTATTGAGGATTTGAATGTAGGTGGGATGATGAAAAATAAACATTTATCTAAATCAATACAGCAACAAGGATTCTATGAATTTAGGAGACAGATTCAGTATAAGTCTGAATGGAACAATATTCCAGTAATTATTGCAGACAGATTCTTTCCAAGTTCTAAATTATGTAGTTGTTGTGGTGGGATTAAGAAAGATTTAAAATTGTCAGATAGGATTTATCGATGTGATTGTGGAAATATCATTGATAGAGATTATCAAGCTAGTTTAAATCTGAAACAATACGGAGAAAATGTTATAAATCTATAAATAACAAATTCAAGTTATTATAGATATGTACCGTTCGTTAAACGGGAATTTACGCTTGTGGAGAGTATATAAAATGTGAGTAGTATTTTGATTTATTCAATATAAAAGCATGCTCGATGAAACAAGAATGGAACATAAAAGTTTTGTAACTTTTTATAAGTTTTCAGTAACGGTCTATAATCGTGAAATACAATTCTAAAAAAGAATTTATGTCAGATGTGGTTGAAGCGATTGATGAAAAAAGACGAGCGACTGGTAGACGAGAACTAGCTCAAGCGACACTTGTTAAATGTGTATTGAGAGTAGCGGAAGTATATCGAGTAAATATGTCAAACGGTGAGACAATGTATCTCATTCCAGACTATGATGCGCAGACATTCCAAACAGATTTAAACTACTTTAAGCTTTTGTGTACAGAAGCTGGTGACTTAGCTGGAATGGACAGTATGATTGACGACAAGTTTTTATTTGGTACAGACTTTGCCGCAATTGCACATGTCAATGGATATACGCAAGTAAAACGAGAAGCACCATCAAATCTCATCAAAACAACGCATGGTGTTTATGACTTGTTCAAGAACAAATACGTTGACCTTGACGACAACTTATATTTCAAGCAAACGATTGATGTTGATTTATCAAAACCGATTGATAAGAACAATCCATATTACCAAGCACGAGAGTTGATGTTCGAAACTTGGTCTCAAGGTAATCCAGACCGTAAACACGCACTCAAGTTCTTACACCTAGCAAGTCACATTGGATACGGTGGAAACCGATACATGTTATTTGTTGGTACTGGTGGTAACGGTAAATCAACGTATATGAACATGGCAATTGGTGTTACTGGTAAAGACGTGTATCAAACATTCTCAATGGACCAGCTTGTAGATGACAACGCATTGGTGACAATTAGTCCAACAACACGACTGATTGTCGGTCATGAGTTACCAACGAATTATAAATTCAATGGATTAGCTCTGTCTCGATTCAAAGCATTAACAACTGGGAATCCGATTTCTGTAAACCGTAAATATCTATCGAACGTAGTTATCTCCAACCGAGGAGTAAAACTTCAAGCGACAAACGACATCCCACGTTTCGTGGGTCGTGACAATGCGATTGACTCACGTTTAATCATCGTGGATTTCGGTACGTTCGACCACCGACACGACTTTTCTGTTGGTGATAAGATAAAAGATTTAACAAGTTACTCAGTTGACGAGCTTGTTGGTGACGGTTACAAAGATTTCGGTGTAGATGAGTTCTACGCAACACACTTGAATGCATTGGTACATGAGTTCCAATTCGGTTCGGTTGATGATTTAAAACTTGAGTTCTCAAACATTGAAGCTCAGTTGAAATCAGAATACGATGCTCTTATTGCAGAAACAAGTGATGATGTGGATATTTTCTTACGAGAAATCACAGATTCTGGATTCTTCGACCAAGAACTAATCGTCTACTCACTCGTTTACTCTATGTATTGTGAATATCTGAAAATCCACAATCCGGGTTCGTCACCACTTCGAGCGAAAGCATTCGCCACAAGATTGACAAAACATCTAGAAAAATTTAAGTTCGACTTCAATCCATCTCCAAACCGCATGCGACCACGTACGTTAAAATTAACGGAGTGTAACATCCGTGAGTGTTTGAGTGGTGAGAGTATCGACGACTTAACAAAATACGACAATCGTCGTACAATGCTTGCGTCACCATCTAAGTGTGTACGCAATTTAGAACCAAAATCATTCTTCTATGAGTTATCTCAAACAATGAGTGATGAAGATATTCTACAACTCTGTAGTGAAATTCATGTCATGAACGACATGAAAGACACAGATTTCTTCATGTTGTCTTCAAATGAAATGAGAGCATTATATGAGAAATACAAGAACGAATAAGATACTTGATTCGTGACTTTTGAGTGCTGATTCTCAGCATTTGGTGGTCACGGTCGAGTATCTTTTTCTTTTTGTCGCTAGAATCGTCTGAGAGAAACACAGACGACATCTCCGAGCTTTTAAATAAGTTCTAGAGTGATTATACCTAAGAATCATAAAACGTCTCTAAGGTGCTTTAATTTGCAAACAAAAGAGTCTGTAAATATGAAGTTTACATTGATGTCCACTCAAAAAGAAAAAGACCTAGAAATCTAGGTCTTTATTTTTATAATAATTCGTCTAATTTATCTGGTCTGTATCCAGAGAATGGTTCGTGACCGTCTGCTACAACGACTGGTAACGAAGTGAATCCAAGTTCTACTACCTCTTCTTTGAATTGCTCAGACTCAAATACGTCACGCTCTTCAAATTGTAGTCCGTTTTCTGTCAAGAATTTTTTAGTGAATGCACACTGCATGCAATTTGGTTTACTATATACTTTAATCATTCGTTTTATTCCTCATCTTTCTTATTTGATATTTCTAAAAGTCTCTCAACGAGAGATTTCATTTCTTTCAATTCTTGTCTATCATATTTGTGTGTTACAACATTTCCAAGTACTTGATTTAATTGTACTCGTAATGTTGGATACCAGTTTTTGTTTTCAAACGCATTTTGGATTGTACGATTCTCAACACGTGTACGCCACGTGAAAAATAAATGGTCTACTGGTACATCAAAACACGCAGCTAAGAACATTAATTCTTCTAATGTCATTGGAGCTTTAAATTGTTTTTTATCCATCCATTCATCTATGGAGATTTCTAAAATTTGAGCAATTTCTTTATCCGTCATATCATGCTCATACATCAGTTCTCCAATATTTCGAGCAAAGTTGTTTTTCGGCGACATCAGTGGTTTCATCGTTTATCACCTCTCAATCGCAATACTTCTTCTCTAAGTGCTTCATACTGACGTTGTTCACTCTCAACTGCTCTTCCAGCGTAATAGAAGAACTCTTTCTCAGCTGAGAAAAATACATAAATTGCAAATGCTAATGGTGCGAATACAATCGATGTAATCACAGTATCTACGATTGTTGAGTATTTCGCTAAAATCTCAATCGCCATGATTTGTGGGTGTAACTGACTCATCACAATCGCTAAGATGATGGTAAGCAAAATACCCCACACATGCATTGCAACTTCTTCTTGTAAGTGTAATAAGTAGTACTTGCGGAATAACCAATTCTTAGATGATGCTTTCCGCCACTCATCTTGATAATCTTGAACCAACGACGCAGCTCTCGTGTGTCTGAATTTTAGAGTTTCGTATTTACTTTTCTTAAAACGAGAAGTACTTCGATTCATTTGTTTAATTGTTTCGTCTTTTGTCATATCACATAAACCTTTCTATAATGAATTTCACGCCTAGAGCGAAAATAAAGTCTAAGCTACTAATAATAATAGTTGAAGCTACAAGCGTGACAATCACAGTACTTGTAATCTTCAATGTCTCACTTGGTTTTAACCAAGTAATTTCTTTCATAATTCCAAACATTGTCTCACCTCTAAATAAATTCTTCTGCCATTTCTTCCAAGATTTCGTTACTTAATTCTTCTCCACGATGTACTCGTTCGTATAGTTCTTGGTCGAACCCACAGTCACTAATCAGATAGTAGTGATGAACTAAATCTGTTTCCATCGCACGTCGTACGTTACGCCCACGACCTTGGATTAAAGAAATGTGTGAACTTTGATTTTCATAGAAAATCGTACAATCGGAGTTTTTTAACTCGATACTCGCAGCACCAGCTTGATACTGAATCAAAATTGGAGCTGTGGATGAATGGTCGATTTCCTCAAAGTTCGTGTTACCAGAAATCAATTGATGAGATATGCCATGTTCATTCAACTTCTCAATCACTGCGTCACGAGCATCATTGTAGCGATAGAAAATCAACGGTTGCTTGTGATTCTTCACAATGTCGATAAGTTTGTCCAATCGTTTCTCATCTCGTGTGATACGATTTGCAACAGCGATTAGATAGTCCGTGATAGACTCGAACATACGCTTACGTTGAGCATATTTAAGAGATTTCAAGTCACTTAACAGTTGTTCGTTTTCTTCAAGTTGAATAATATGTGACTCCACGTCTGGCATATCCAGTGATTTAACATCCACGTTTGGGGCGTATAGAATTTCTTTGAACTCATCAAGAAGTTGGAAATAATACGGCCATGCAAATGTATTCACGTTACCGTCGTATAAATAAATACCGTACGCTCCGAATTCGTTCTTAAATGATTTAATTCCAGATTTGTCTTCGAAGTTGTTTTTACTACTATAATAGCCACCAAGAATCAAATAGCTACACATATCTAATACACGGTCATTTGTTAATGGTGTAGCTGTCACACCTAACTTATGAAACATGTTTATCTTTTGTAGCATTTTAGAACGTTTCGACGTTGGATTCTTATATAAATGTAACTCGTCAACAATAATGTATCCATTATTACCGATGAGTTTAATCATCTCCAATTGCGACTGTGGGTGAGCAATGATGTTTGTCAGTTTACCCGGAGTCGTAATGGTTTTTGGATGTAGTTGATTATCTGGAAAAGCTCGATTATAAGCAGCGATTGTATTATGCCAGCCAAGACCTTCAACGGTTTTACTTGGAGCTATCACGATAAATGATAATGGTTTTCCGTGTTGTTTTTGCAACTCACCAAGAGCGTAAACCGATACCGCTGTTTTACCAGAACCAGTTGGCATTTTCAGTAATGTCATCTGATTGTTTCGCATACGTTCACCGACGACTGTTCCATTATTCGACGTCGAAGCGTCTGACCAGTCGATATAATCGTATGGTTTAATCTTTGGATTTGACATTACATCCGTGTCAATCTCTGGTTTATTTTTCGGTATAGCTTTTTTCTTTGTTTTCTTCTCAGCTTTTTCTAATCCACGTTCTCGTTTTCGCTTTGCAATTGCTCTTGCAACAATAATTCCATATGGATTTTTTGAACTCAATTTCGCACCTCTCTATTCTTTAGTTTCGATATATTTATTATACCACATTCCCAAACTCCGTGTATAGATTTAGACGCAAAAAAGTCGTAGCTAAATTTAGCTACGACCAATTAATTTGTCTACACTTGCTAGTAGTTGTTTCATCTTCTTTGTGAAATCTTTCACGTGTTCTTCGAACTCCTCAATGTCTTCTGATGAAGCACCTTTAAAGAACAACATTCTTGGCTTTGTATGTTTCTCATGTAATGTATTCAACGATTGTAAGTAAATCGGAATTCCATTTAATACACTATCGCAAGCATTTCTTACTCGTTGTGCGTTGTCCACCAATTCTGGTGTGTACTCAATTGGTTTTACATATCGTTGTACACCTTGTTCCACAGCGACTTTCAAGTCATCCAAGAATCCAACTGTGTTTCGCATTGCGTATAAATCCATGTCTGGCATTGAGTATACCACTTGGTGTCCACTATCGTCGAGCGATAGCATCAAGTCTTCTAATTCATCTCGTTCCATGTCAATACGTTGGACTAAACGTTCTTCTTTCGCAAGCTGACGATTTAAGCTCTCACCTAGAATCTTGATTTTATTCCGACAATCCATGTAGATTGGCAATTGTGCTTTATTACGATTTGCGTTATATTCTGATTTCAATAGAATTGGATTGTAGTCGATTAGTTCTGCTGGTATTGCTTTACCATCATGCGCTTTCTCATACATGTTGACCTGCATTTTATCCCAAGTGAGTAGCCACATATATTTTTCAAGATTCAATAACTCAGAAACCACAAATGGTGTATTTGAGACTGATATATAATTCTCACCATTTTCTTCAAATGTGATAGTACTTGTACACTTACAATTCCACCATGTAATTGGATGTAATGCTCCACTATTTAAGAACATTCTACGTTTCCACAATTCAAGATTGTAGTCGTCACGTTTGAAATACCAATTCCAAACATCATCAGACACTGGAAACACAGTGTCGGTATGCAACTCGACGTTCGGATATACGAGTGAAATCGTAACATCATTACCGTCGATTTCGTCAACCGACAATTGTAAGTCCACTACTCCACTCGTCGGAAACGCTTTGTGTAGATAAGAAATAACTTTACTTTTCACAATTCGTTCGTCTAATTTCGATAGCATAAGCACACCTACTCATCGTCAGTAACCAGTACTGTCAATGCTTTCTGTAAAATCTGAATTGCTGGCATGATGTCGTTTTGAATGTATCCAACAACAAATTGTAATGCTAACACGTGACGTTCATATCCGTTTGATTCACGACCACCACGTAAACCGTTTGATTCTACGTCTTGTTTGTATGATGACATACGCATACGTAGTTTACCAATAATGTCTTTAATCTCAACAGCTTCGTTTACTTGAGAACGACGAAGTGCACTTTGTAGCATACGGTGACTGATACGACGTACCACGTCTTCTGCTGAGTTTAATGTAAAGTTACCGACTTTTTCAAGAGACACTGACATGTCTTTTAACATGTCGTTCACTGCGTTTAATGAAACACTATCTCCGTCGTCAGTTGGGTCTTTTGTCGGTACAATATCGATATAACGTTCACAATTTTCAACAACAACGTCTAGCATGTCTAAGCATTTATCAAATGTTACTACATACTCACGAGCAACTGCTTGCACTTTAGGGTCAATCGTTACGTCACCCACACATGTGAATTTCTGACCAGTAAAACGAGCTGGACTGAAAATTTCTTTATAAGCAGCAACTACGTTTTCTTTGTATGCTTCTGTCAATCTTGGAATGATGTCACCAACACCAAAGTCTGTACTAATCTTTCCAGCTTCTCCGGGACCGTAACTATGTGTCACATATTGTAATCGATTGATGTCGTTCATGATACTCTCAACTGACTCAATCACATATTGATTTCTAACTTCTGGTGTTACACGGATGTGTAATTTCAATAAACCAACAGCTCCACTTAGATTTGCTAATGCATTGATAACACGATTTGCGTCAATAATATCTTTTAGTACTTTTTTGTCGCTTCCATCTTTCACACGTTGGAATAAGTAATCATATTCTTCTGTAAACTCTGCTAAGAATCCTAAATCCTCAACACGTGTAATGGAGATTGTTACGTCGAATCCATCTTCCAATGTCTCCATTTCAATCACAGACCAAGTTGATGACATGACACTTGATACTGGTTCTAAACGTTTTTCAATTGTCTCCACTACTTTGATAAACATAGCTGCTTTATTTGTATTAATTGTCACCATACTGTTACACCTCACTAATTATAATGTTAAATAATCCGTGGTCATATAAACTTGTTAGTGTGTCGTCCACTAAACAATCTTCTCCACCATCTACAAGCTCGAATAAATCCTCAACGTACTCAAATGAACTTTTTACTAATTTTACTTCAAATTTGTCTACTCTTGGATTTGTAATTGAGAATTGTTTTCCGAATTCCACGTCTTTCAATGTGTGGAATGCAGTTAGTTTCACACCGTATTCCAACCAACCGATTTCGTCACCGATTTGTAACTTACTACGTAATGTTGCGTGAGCTTCATAAGATAATCTCACACGATTGTCTTTCGTTAGACCTTCCAAGTCACAACGTGCGTCCACAATCTTAATCATTGGTTGTACTTCGAATGTAATGTTTAATTTGTTTTTAGATGAATTAACTTTAAATGTATATGTTCCTGCCATACAAAAATAGCTCCTCTCTAGTTATATCTTTAATATATAAAGATTATAACATAGAGAGAAGTATTTTGTAAAATAAAATCTATCTAAAAGAATGTTTCTAATTGATAAGTGATACTACCGTAGTTGTTTTCTTTCAATGAACCAGAGACGTCAAATTCCGTTACTGTTGGTCTTTTAGCGTAATTCCATACGATAACGTTCACGTCTTCTGACAAGAACACTTTCAAGTGTCGTTCTTTCATTCGAACGAATCGTTGCTCATCTAAGTTCACATGTGCTCTGAACGTTGGTTCTTGAATTGTTTTATTGAATGGATACAACTCGTCGATATCTTCCAATCCATACTCAAGTACTTTAGCAGTCAACTCACCAGTTGCGATGTATTTGTCCAAGTCAATCGGTTCTTTGAAATCGGTGAATTCTTCACGTTCGGTTGACCGAACTAAGTTCGCCCACTCTAATTTGAACCGTTCTAAGTATTTAGACTTAATCGCAATACCAGCAGCTCTTGCGTGTCCACCAGCGGATACAATAGCGTCTGGTAAGATTTCTTTCATCTCAGAAATTAAATCTAACAACTTATAACCGAGCGGTGCACGAGCACTACCACGACATAAATCTCCATTATCGCTAAATACAATTGTTGGTACTTGTAAGTTCTCACTCATTTTAGCACATACAAGACCAGCAATACCTTCGTATTTGACATCTGGTACGACCGTAACTTCTTCTGGTTCTAGTACTTTCAATACGTACTCAGTCATCTCTTTACGGATTTCGTTCATTTTTAAAATCTC
>ERZ773213.1252-NODE-1252-length-13721-cov-7.594322_pt1 | contig 13721 bp, 10 predicted proteins | sample MGYA00580996_ERZ773213 | MGnify/ENA primary metagenome ERZ773213 (study PRJEB29015, sample SAMEA2738152) | human oral metagenome | biome: human oral; feature: human-associated habitat; material: saliva | place: China | collected 2197 ...
AGTTTTATGCGGATGCGCGCTACGGCGAGTTCTGGGTTGGTCCGCGCCCCACGCTTAAGGAGTTTTCGGAGCGTTACGGTGTGCGGACGAAGGACCTTTCGGAGCTTGAGGTTGCGATTACGAAGAACGCTGGGGCCCAAGATTTGGGTGGGGTGCGTATCCGGCTGGTGCGTGAGGTTGATCCTTCTATTGATGCGCTGGTTGATACCTCCCGGTACAACACGGGCGTTGCACTGGAGGAATCCGATAAGCTCGATTCCGAGCTGACGGTGGCGCTTTCTGAGGCCCGCCTGATTAAGGACGAGATCGAGGTTGAGAACCTGCAGCGTTCGGTTGATATGACGGTGAAGGGCTTCGAGGAGGTTGTGCGTGAGCTTCCGAAGGCGGTGGCGCATCATCGTGGTGAGCGCGTGGTGGAGACCGCGTTTTTCTCGGTGGCACGTACCGACGGCAACGACCTGGGCTATGACACGATTGCGGCCTGCGGGAATAATGCGACGATTCTGCACTGGATTCGCAATAATGGCACCGTGGATGAGGGCAAGCTGCTGCTGCTGGATGCCGGTGTTGAGGACGATACCCTGTACACCGCCGATGTGACCCGCACGTTCCCGGTGAACGGCAAGTTTACCGAGGTTCAGGCGAAGGTCTATAACGCGGTGCTGGATGCTGCGGATGCGGCGTTCAAGGTCGCTGTGCCGGGTCGTAAGTTCCATGAGATTCACGATGCCGCGATGGAGGTGCTGGCGCATCGTCTGGAGGAGTGGGGGCTGCTGCCTGTTTCGGCTGAGGTTTCTTTGACGGTTGAGGGTGGTCAGCATCGCCGGTGGATGCCGCACGGCACCAGCCACCATTTGGGTTTGGATGTGCACGACTGTGCGCAGGCGAAGGCGGAGCTGTACACCGGCGCAACCCTGGAGCCGGGTATGGTCTTCACGATTGAGCCCGCACTGTATTTCAAGGATGAGGATTTGTCTGTTCCCAAGGAGTACCGCGGTATCGGTATCCGCTTGGAAGATGACGTGCTGTGCACCGAGGACGGCAATGTAAACCTCTCGGCGGCGCTGCCCCGCACGGTTGAAGAGATTGAGGCGTGGATGGCGAAGCTCGCCCGGTAGTCTCTTAGTTTCGCAGACGAAAGTCCCCGCAGCCAGTACTGTCCTGGCTGCGGGGACTTTTTCGTTGTGTCAGATGCCTCTTTGACGTTAGAAAGTTATTAGTCTTCTTTAACTCCCTTAGGCTTAGGTGTCTCGCGGGCTGGGGCCTGCCGGATGGTTTTGGCGTATTCCTCCGGGTCGTCAATGCGCAGACCGAACCGCTGTGCCGCCGGCTGGGCGGGGGCCCGTTCAGCACCCTGGGGTTCGGTACCGTTCTCCGCCGCAGGGGCGGTGCTGTCGGTGGCGTCCGTTGCGGCTGCCCGCCCCGCATCCGGTGAGACACCCCGCCCGTAGCCGCTGAGGGCGCCGGTGGTGTTTTTAGCAGACTCAGACTCGGTGCCCGCTGCGGTGCCTGCCGTACCGGCCGGGGCGGAGGGGGCGCTGCTGGTACGCGGTGCGGCTGTGCCTGTTGTGCCCGGCTGCTGCGTTGCGTTCCCGCCGCCGTATGCCGCCCCGTGTACTGAGCGCATCGCTTGGGCAAAACCGGGGGTGTCGCGCAGGATCATGCGTGCCTGCCCGGCGTACTCGCTCAACGCATACATGGTGGTGCGTTCGGGGATTGCTTCCCCGCGCATTGGGTAGCGGCTATTGCCGCCGCGGCGGATACCCACCAGGGTCCACACCATAAAAATGGCGACGCTCAGCGGCACCGTTGAGGCGGCACGCCCCAAAAAATCAGACCCGTCACCAATGGTCAAAGCCGCACACCCCAGCCCGGCGATAATACCCCACATGAGGGAGGAGAGCAGCATCCGCCCGTAGCTGCGCTGCAGCGGGTACTCCACCTGTTTCACGCCCTCATTCACCAGGTACAGGGCGGTCACCGGGAACCCGGCGGCGCTGAGCACGTCAAAAGCGGCGAGCGCGTCGTCACGTCGGGTGAACGCTGCGAGCGCCTCGCCGTTGGGAAGCGGCTGGCCGCTGGCTTGTGCGAGGCGGGAGGCAAGGTATGAGGAGGGCGGGGTCTGAGTCATACCCCTATCTTACCGGGGCGGGTGGGCCCGCCGCAGGGTGGGTGCGCCATCGGCTGAACGGTTTTTGAGGTCGCATGGGCGGGCCGGTGTGCTAACGCACCGGGTTACGCCCACAGCCAGCGGACCCTTATATAAAGTGCGCATTCTCTTTTTCGGGCGTACCCTAGAGAGGTGAGCAATACTAAGTCCAGCGCCCCCAGCAAAATCTATATTGCGCGCCTGCTCGGCCTTGACGTGTTCGACCCGTTCGGTGACCGCCTGGGCAGGTTGCGTGATGTTGTGGTGCTCAAACGCGGTTTTGGTGCCGCCATGGCGGCAGGTTCACGCCCCACGAAAGGCAACGAGCCGGTGGTGGTGGGCATCATCATTGAGGTGCTGGGCAAAAAACGTGTGTTCATGCCGATGACCCGGGTGCGCAGCATTGAGGCATCTCAGATTATTTCGACAGGTCTGGTGAACCTGCGCCGTTTTGAGCAGCGTAATTCTGAGGTGCTGGTGGTTGGGGAGCTCTTTGACCGCCGGGTGCGGCTGCTTGACGGCAGCGGGGACGCCGTGATTGAGGATGTGGCCATTGAGCAGCGCCGTAACGGCGACTGGGGCATTACGGAGCTGTTTGTCTCGCGTACCGTAAAATCCAGCAGCGGCTGGCGGCGCCGGTCTAAGGAGACGCTGGTGGTGGACTGGGATGAGACGATCCTTTCTACCGACCTTGAGCCGCAGGAGGCGACCACGTTCGTCGCCAACCACGAGAATGCCCGCGCCGCCGACCTTGCGGATGCCATCCACGAGATGAGCGATAAGCGCATGCTTGAGATTGCGCACGAGCTGCAGGATGAGCGGCTGGCGGATGTGCTGCAGGAGCTGCCGGAAGAGGATCAGGTGCAGATTCTTTCGCATCTTGACGACGAGCGTGCCGCGCAGGTGCTTGAAGAGATGGAACCGGATGACGCCGCCGACCTGCTGATTGAGCTGCCGGATGCCCAGCGTGAGAAGCTGCTGGAGCTCATGGAGCCCGACGAGGCGGAAGATGTGCGCCGACTGCTTGAGTACGATGAGGGTACCGCCGGTTCGCTCATGAACCCGGTGCCGATTATTCTCTCCCCCGAGTCGACGGTGGCGGAGGCGCTGGCGCATATTCGGGCTGAGGAGATCCCCCCGGCGATGGCCGCGGCGGTGCTGGTGGCGCGTCCCCCGCTGGAAACCCCCACGGGCAGGTACCTGGGGATGGTGCACATGCAGCAGCTGCTGCGGGTGCCGCCGAGCGAGTCGATTGGGCGCATCCTAGACACGGACACTGAGCCGGTCTCTGACCAGGCCAGCCTTGAGGAATTGGCGCGCGTGCTGGCAACCTACGATTTGACCATTATCCCCATTGTGAACGAATCACACCGGCTGGTGGGGGCGGTGACGATCGACGACGTACTCGATGCGCTGCTGCCTGAGGACTGGCGAACCTTCGACGATGGGACTCCTGTACGAAAGGTAGGACGCCGATTTGTCTGAGCAGAACCACCTGCGTACCGAAGAAAACCCGCGCATTGATAAGGCGCGTATCCTGAAGGATCGGCTGGAGAAAAAATACTCCGAAAAGTATGCCGAGGGCGGCCAAAGCGGGCGGGAAAAGACCCGTTCGCGTGCCGAGTCGCAGCTGAGCACACCTGCTGAGCGTAAGGTGCGGCGGTTCACCTACAGCCCGAACCCGGATGCGTTCGGGCGTATGACCGAGGGGTTTGCCCGGTACATGGGCACACCCCAGTTTCTGCTGTGGATGACTGTTTTCTGTGGCGTGTGGCTGGGGTGGAACACGCTCGCCCCCGAAGAGCTGCAGTTTGACCCGCGAAGCCTCAACTTTACCCTGCTCACCCTGATGCTCTCCCTGCAGGCATCGTACGCCGCTCCCCTGCTGCTGTTGGCGCAGAACCGGCAGGATGACCGTGACCGTGTGGTCGCCTCCGAGGACCGTAAACGTGACCAGCAGAACCTTGAGGAGACACAGTATTTGACGCGTGAGATCGCCTCGCTGCGTATTGCCCTGCGTGAGGTTGCCACCCGCGACTTTGTGCGCAGTGAGCTGCGGGATATTTTGGAAGAGCTGAAATCTATTCAGGAAGAGCAGGAACGCCAGGCTGAGCAGCTGCACGATATTGGCGAGGAATACGAGGACGAGGACACCCACGAGGACGGCGCGCAGCGGGGCTCCGAGAGCAGCGATAGCGCCGCGTCGGGCGATGCGGCAGCCAGTGCGGCGGATGAGAAAGAGCGCCGGGACGTTAGCTAGCTCCTAGCCCGGTGCCTGCTGCCGGGCGCATGATGAGAAAGGCAGGGGTCGTTCCGGCGGGGCTGTGTTTCTTCTAGGGTGCGTATGGTGGTGGGCTGTGGGTGCTGGTCAGCGCCCGTGTTACCGCCTCAGCCCCATGCCCCGAGTAAACTATCCCCGTATCCTGCAATCCTGTATAACCCCAAGACCCCCTCGTAAACCCACGACTCTATGAACGCGTATATCACACCGTATGCTTTGTCGCGGAAAGGATGAACGAATGAGCGAGCACAACCTCAAGGGGACCAACTCGAACACTCCAGCCTCCAATAGTCCGCTGGCGGATGCGCTCTGGGCGGCCCTGGGCACCGTTGAAGACCCAGAGCTGCGCCGCCCCATCACGGAGCTGGGGATGGTTGAACGCGCCCAGGCCGTTAGCGAGGACGACGGCGGGTATGTGGCGGATGTGAAAATTCTGCTCACCATTGAGGGGTGCCCCCTGAAAACCACGATCGAGCAGGATGTACGCAAGGCCGCCGGCACCGTTGAGGGCATCACCCGGGTTCAGGTTGAGGTGGGTGCCATGAACGCCGATCAGCGCAGCGCGCTCAAATCGCAGCTCAAACCTGAGCGCACCAACCCGTTCACTGCCCCCGGGTCGCTCACCCGCGTGTTCGCTGTGGTATCCGGCAAGGGCGGGGTGGGTAAGTCGTCAATGACCGCTAACCTGGCGGCGGCGTTCGCCTCCCGTGGGCTGGCCGTGGGCATTATTGACGCGGATGTGCACGGCTTCTCCATCCCCGGGCTACTGGGCGTTCACGAGGCACCCACCCGCCTGGATGACCTGATTATCCCGCCCGCAGTGGATGCGCCCCGGGAGCGCGGGCAGGTGCGCGGCGGCTCGCCGGGCGGGTTCGTCAAGGTAATTTCCATTGGTATGTTCCTCAAGGGTAACCAGCCGGTGGCGTGGCGCGGGCCGATGCTGCACCGGGCGTTGGAGCAGTTCATCCTTGACGTGCATTTTGGGGCGCTCGATATTCTGCTGCTTGATTTGCCTCCGGGTACGGGAGATATTGCGATCTCAATGTCGCAGCTGCTGCCCAACGCCGAGCTGGTGCTGGTTTCCACCCCGCAGCACGCGGCGATTGATGTTGCTGAACGCGCCGGCACCCTGAGCCTGCAGACCCACCAGAAAGTCAGCGGCATCATTGAGAATATGGCGGCAATGACCCTACCGGATGGCACGGTGCTTGAAATGTTCGGCTCCGGCGGGGGCACCCAGCTGACCCAGCGCCTAAGCAGTGTGCTCAACTACCCGGTGCCGCTGCTGGGTTCGGTGCCGCTGGATGTGTCTCTGCGCACCGGCGGAGATGAGGGCACCCCCATTGTGTGGAGCGACCCCAACTCCCCCACATCCGCCGAAATTCAGGCCATTGCCGGTAAGCTGCTGCACCGCGACGAGTCGCTGGCGGGCAAACCGCTGCGGCTGAACGTCTAAGCGGGCGCACCGGGGCCGCACGCGCGGGCGGGGCGGGGAATACGCTGTACTTTTCCCCGCCCCGCCCGGGATAGTTTTAGGGCAGCTGCATATCTCCCGGGCCGTGGCTGTGCCACAGCCAGCCGACCCACACCAGCTGCATCAAAACACCGCTAAGCACCAGCAGCCAACGGTACGCTTTTGAGTCTTTCCCGTAGCTCATAAGCACCAGAGCGAATGGGAAGAGCGGCAGCAGAATGCGGAATGTTGAGGACTGCGGCAGCCAGAAAATCCCCAGGTACACTGCGTAACATACGCACCAGATAAGCATGACGGGGTGCAGCAGGGTACGGGTGCTGCGGGAGAAGAGCCACAGGAAATAGGCGGCGAACCCGGCCACGATCAGCGTAATGATGGCCCCGGTGCTCCAGCGGTTCAGGTAGAGGCTCAGCTCATTCACCCACTGCACCACATAGTGCTGACCATCCTCAACGGTGCGGCCGCTCCAGCCGAGCTCGGTGGCCAGGTAGGCGTCTAACCGCCCGGTTTTATACGCCGCGTGCAGAGCGTGCGTGAAGGCGAAAAAGCACACGGTAAGGGCGCTGAGCAGGTGCACGGCACGCGCCGCGAAAGCCGCCAGAAACACCCTGCCTGAACTGGCGCGGGGCTGCCCGGCGGAGCGGACACGGTATTCTGCGACTAGGCAGTACAGCCACCACACACCCGCGAGCGCACCCAGCGGCACACCCACCGGGCGGGATTGTGCGGCGAGGAACGCCACCGGCAGGGCCCACAGGTACCGGTCTTGGGCCAACAGCAGCACAAACAGGGCAATCGCGAAGATAGTTAGCGCTTCCGCGTAGCCGGTCACGAATACGGCGGCCGGACCGCAGAACCCGTAGGCGGCAACAGCCCACACGGCCGTGGAACGGTGCGGGGAGTTCAGGCTCGCACGGGTTTCAAATACCCCGTGTTCGCGCCAGTTCAGGCACCCCACGAAAAGCAGATACAGCACCCAGGCGAGAGCGAAACTGACTGCCACGCTGAGCAGCACCGTACTGATAGCAAAGGGTATTCCGGTGGTGTCGGCAATAATGCCTGCAATCTTGGGCTGCGCCGGAAGAAACGCCCATGTGTTGTGTGCGACCACGCCTTTGCCGTCAACCGGCAGCTGACTGGGGTACCCGTCCATGTAGATCCGCTCATACCATTCGGCGTCCCACCACCCCATATATTCCAGCAGTCCCGGTCTGTGCCCGTCCCCTACACGCTGCTGGGCGGCTACCTGCTGCATACTCACAATCCAGAACACTATAAAGCCCCAGAGGCGGCTTAGCGCCCACACGCTTGCTACCTGCGCCCACGCGGGAAGTGCGGTGAAGCGGCTGTGCGCACGGTGTAACGCCGCAGCGGCAGAGGCGGTTATCGCATCAAACGGTGAAAGCCCACCCTGCACAGCTGCGGCACGGTGGGTGGGGTCAAAGCGTTTTAAACCGCGTGAGGGAGGCTGTCGCGGTGAATCCGCATCATCATCTATAACAGGGCGGGTTCTCTCGCTCATTCTTGTACGCTTCTCCATGATATTGGTGCATTCGCGGGGTTTTTCTATAATACCAAGCACCAGCACCACCCCAGGCACAATAAATCCCCCGGCCCGTGGGGCGGGGGATTCCAGCAGCTGCCTGCATCTGCGGCTAGGTTGCTTCAGTGTCGAACGGTGCGTAGGCTCCGCGCGGCAGACGGGTAATATTCGATGCGACGGGCTTGTTCTTCTCTTCCCGTTCCTTCGCTTCACGGGCACGTTCGGCATCGTCCTCAGCGAATGCTTCACGCACAATAACACGCGGGTCGTACTGGCGTGGGTCGTACTGACGCCAGTTAATGTCGTCAAGACCGGTGTCACCCAGCGCATCTTTGAAGTCGTCTTTAGCGTCAAAGGCCATGCGCCGTACGGTTTTAATGAATTCTTTGGCTTGGCGGGCGTACTCGGGCATACGTTCGGGGCCGATCACGAAGAACGTGAGAACGACCAGAACGATAAATTCGAGACCACTAATACCAAACACAACAGTTAGACTATCAGGATTTACGGTGGGGCGTAACATCCTACGCCCACAGGTTACTTATTCACTGCAAATATTTTTACCTGCCGAGCGGGGCCACAGCGCAGGCAGATGCCGCACCGTCAGCCCCCCCCCGCCCGCGACCCTCACCGGTTTAGGGCGGGTAGTCGCCGCCACCGGGGTTCTGCTTCCAATGCCACAGCCACCCCACCCACACCAGCTGCAGGGTGGCGCCTGAGAGCACCAGCAGCCACCGGTACGCGCGGGAGGCAGAGACCGCCACCATTGGCAGAACCAGGGGGAAGAGCGGCAGCAGCAGCCGGAACGTGGAAGACTGCGGGTTCAAGAAGATCAGCAGGTACGCCGCGTAGCACGCGCACCAGAGAATCAGCGGCCCTGACAGTACCCCTCGCACCGCGGGGGAAAGCAAGACGAGGGCGAAAACCACTACCAGAAGCACCAGCAGGGGGATGGAAAACACCCCGAAGTAGATGGATCCCTGCTTCAGCCACGGCTCGAACAGAGCCAGGTGGGAGCTGCGCCAGGCGGTTTCGGTAGCCGTGTAGGCATCGACGCGCCCGGTCACAGCCCATGCGATGGCGGGCCAGATGAGAGCGCACGCGCACACCATAAGGGCGCTGCACAGCTGCACCGCGCGGGAGGCGAAAATACGCCAGAAACCGCGCGGTGTTCCCCCGTCGGCGCGGCGGCGCGCATCGGCGCGCATATCGGTGATGAGGCAGATAAACCACCACAGCCCGGCGGCAGCACCCAGGGGTACACCCACAGGCCGGGACAGGCAGGCGAGGGCGGCCACGGGCAGCAGCAGCAGGTATCGTGCGCGCACCATCAGGTACAGTGCCCAGGCGAGGAATATCAGGTTTACGGATTCGGCGTAGGGTGCCTGCAGTACGGGGGCTACGGGCAGGAACGCGAAGACCGCCACGGCCCAGCACCCCAGGGAGGTGTTCTCTGCTGCGTCGGTGCGGCCTAAAGCCTGCAGGCTGGCGATGCATAATTTGTAAACAATCCAGGCCGCGATGAACCCGGCCAGCAGGGCCACAGTCGAGGCGACCGCATAATATTCCAGGCCCGTTGTGCGGGAAATGTAACCGCTTGTGAGCGGGAAAAGCGGGTAGAACGCCCACTGGTTCTGCATGACCGTCCCGCTCATATCCTGAGGTAGTTCAACGGGGTAGCCTCTGTCGGCGATCTGCCAGTACCACCCGGAGTCCCAGGTGCTAATAAATTCGAGGTACCCTAGTCGTTCCCCCCACGGGCCCCACAGCTGCTGCCTGCCGACCATGCTGAAGACGGCCACACCCCACAGTCTGCTGAGACCGTAGATGAGAAGCACCCGCAGGATAACCGGCAGTTCAACGAATAGGGTGCACAGGTAGTGGGCCCAGCCGTGAAGGCGCGTGTAGAGTCTGTCGAGAATGGTGCTGTCAGTACTCATTCGGTCAGGAGTCCGCCTTATCGGTGGTGTGCGCCGATTCTTTATCCGCGATTTCCTTATTAATGGCGACAATAGCCCCGCTGGTGCTGCTCTTGTGCTGCTCGGAGTCATCCTCATGCGGCTTAGCCGCTGCGGGGGTTTCAACGGTGGTTTTCGCGGAGGACGCTACCACGGCGTTGGCCGCAGTGTTGGCGGCGTGGGCGGCGCGTCCCGCTTCGGACCAGGGAAGTACCTGCTGGGAGGTGGCGGGGTGCGCCCCATCAGGTGCCGTGCCGGTGTCTGCGGTGGCTTTGGCGGAGTCTTCGGAGGTGAGGGGCTCATCCGCTGGGTGCCCCTGGGGAGCCTCAGTCTCTTTGTGGTCCCGCACATCGTTATCCGGTGCCTGTTCCGTGCGGCCGGTGTCCGTATGGGCTGCCACAGCTTTTTCGGGGGTTTCTTCTTCGGCGGCGGAGGTGCCAGCTGCTGCCGCTGCGGGGGCCTCATGCGCCGCATCTGCCTCACCTGTCTCAGTCTCCTGCGGGACGGCCTCGGCTGCTGCATTATCTGCCGCTGCGGGGGTGTCTGGCAACGGCTCGAGAACCACAACCTGTTGCCCCGCCAGCTTGGGGGCGGGCTGCGTGCGGGCACCGAAAACGTTCAGCCCGTCCCCCGCAATATGTTCGAAGAAGGCTCGCCCGGGGAACGCGCGGTCGCTGCTGATGACTACAGCACTGTAGATAACAATCAGCAGGGTTGCGAGGGCAAGTAACGTTATCAATATGTTCACGGGTACCTCCGGGCAAAAAGGGCGGGGTTCCAGTTTAACCTAATGAACCGGACTTGGGCGCGTATTCGGCGGCACGTTCCATCCGGTGGGTCATTGCGGTATCGGTGCTGGCAGGCAGCGTGGGCCGCTAGTCGCTCATGAGCCAGCTTCGCAGTTCGCTGTAGCACCGGTTGAGTTCGCTGAAACGCACATGCTCATTGTCGGTGTGCGCCAGTAAGGCATCGCCGGGGCCGAAGTTCACCGCAGGGATGCCGATTTCGCTTAGCCGCGCCACATCCGTCCACCCGTACTTGGGTTGGGGCTCCTGCCCCACAGCGGCAATGAGGGAAGCAGCCAGCGGCGTGTCAAGGCCGGGGCGGGCCGCCGGGGAGAGGTCAACGAAGTCCAACTCATACCCCTGGAAGAGTTCCTGCACGTGGGCCACGGCCTCGTCCAGGGTCTTATTAGGGGCGAACCGGTAGTTCACATGAAGCGCAGCCGCATCGGGGATAACATTGCCCGCCACTCCCCCGCTCACCTGCACGGCGTTAAGCCCTTCCCGGTAATCCAGGCCCTGCACCCGGTAGGTTTGCGGCGTGTAGTGCGCCAGTGTGGTGAGCGCATCAGCCAGGTGGTGGATCGCGTTCTCCCCTTTCCAGGCCCGCCCGGAATGCGCAGCCATCCCGGTGGTCCGAAGGTAAAAACGCATTGTGCCGTTGCAGCCGCCTTCGATGGTGCCATCGGTGGGTTCTAGAAGCACCCCGAAATCGGCGTCGGTAATCAGCTCGCCGTGGTTGCGGATCAGCCGCGCCAAACCGGATTTTTCGCTGGCCACTTCCTCATTGTCATAGAAGATGTAGGTGAGGTCGTAGTCCGTTTCGTGAGCAGTTAATTCGGCGGCTAGCTTAAGTTGTACCGCCACACCGCCTTTCATGTCGGTGGCCCCGCGCCCGTACAGCACCCAGTCGCCGTCCTCTTCAACCACGCGGGAAGGCACCGTACCGAGCGACCCCGCCACGGTAGGCAGCGGCACGGTGTCCAGATGCCCGGCAAGCAGGATGCGGGTGCGTTGCTGCCCGTTCTGCGGCCCGAAGTCGGTGCGGGCAATAATGGCGTCCCCGTCACGCACCAGGTGCAGGTGCGGGTGGGTTTCCAGGGCCCGGTAGATGGCGTCGGCGAGGGTTTTCTCTTCCCCCGAGACAGAGTAAATATCAAGCAGAACCCGGGTCAGTTCGGGCATGGAGACGTTCGTGTCGATGGCTGCGGTGGGGTGGCTCATGGGTCCCTTAGCTGTAGTGTCAGTCGCATTAGCGGCGCGGTTCTTTACCCTAATATTCAACCTTATCTGCGCCCCGGAAGCCACCTTCAGCCGCCCCCGGACGCTGGGTGCGGGGCGGGGTCTTAACCATTGCCCCTTATCAGGAACCGTTTGCGGGGCGGCACCTGGTTATCGGGGCCGTCATTGAAGCCGTTGGCGGCCTTTGCACCCTGAGGTTTACCCGCAATTAACTCTCAAGAACCCCGCCCTGCAGGCGTCTACACCCAATCCCGGCGCATCCCTATAATTAAAGGCATGTCTGAAAACGCTTCAACCGAAACTCGTTACGCTTCCGGCGTGGCCCTCGTTAATGTCGTCGCCTCCGGCCCCGATGCGGGCACGGTACTGGATGCGTGGTTCCCCGCGCCTGCGCTCACCCAAACCCCCGATCTTTCCCTCGCGGATGAGCTTGAAGAGCTCACCGGCGAGCACCCCGAACGCAATGCCCGCACTGAGGTGCGCACCGCCTCCATCGATTTGGATGAGGCCCCTGAGGACGCAGTCGATGGGTACCTGCGTCTGCACCTGCTCTCGCACACCCTGGTGCGCCCGAATGACCTGAATCTTGAGGGGCTTTTCGGGCACCTGGCGAACGTGGCGTGGACGAACCACGGCCCGGTACTTGCCACCGAGCTGAACAAGCTCGCGCTGGGCCTGCGGAAGCTGGGGCATTTGAGCGTAAGCCATGTCGATAAGTTCCCGCGCCTTATTGACTATGTGGTTCCCGCCGGGGTGCGTGTGGGTGATGGTGACCGCCTGCGCCTGGGCGCGCACCTGGCTGATGGCACCACCGTCATGCACGAGGGCTTTGTGAACTTTAACGCTGGCACCCTGGGCACTTCTATGGTTGAAGGCCGCATCTCCCAGGGTGTGGTGGTTGGCGATGGCTCCGATGTGGGCGGCGGCGCCTCCACCATGGGCACCCTCTCCGGCGGCGGTACTCAGCGTGTGTCAATCGGTGAGCGTTCCCTGCTGGGTGCTGAGTCTGGTATTGGTATCGCCCTGGGCGATGACTGTGTGGTTGAGGCGGGCCTGTACGTGACCGCCGGTTCCCGCGTGATTGTGCTTATCCCGGGTGAGGATGTGCGTGTGGTGAAGGCCGCCGAACTATCGGGTGTGTCGAACCTGCTGTTCCGCCGCAACTCGGTCACCGGCGCGGTTGAGGTGCTTCCGCGCGCTAAGAATAGTGTGGAGCTGAACGAGGCGCTGCACACGAACTAGCTCCTTTGTGCCTGTCTGATGCCCCAAGGGGCGTGAGAGGCCAGTGAGTTTGGCAACCCGCCGGGTGCCCCCGCACGTCAACGCACGGCTGGGGAGCATCCGGCGGGCTACTATTTAAAGTGCTACCTCTGAACTTACCGTATCCGGTGCGCACCGGCGTGCCCGAAAGGATAAATATGAAGATTCTGGTCACCGGCGGCGCCGGCTATATCGGCTCCCACACTGTGCTTGAGCTGCTGAACGCGGGCCACGAGGTGGTGGTCATGGATAACCTCTCGAATTCCTCCGAAACTTCGCTGCAACGCGTCGCCGAGCTTGCCGGGCACGCCCCCGAGTTCCACAACGTCGATCTGCTGGATCTGGCGGGCATGAAGGAGCTGTTCACCAGCACCCAACCGGACGCGGTCATCCACTTTGCGGGGCTGAAGGCTGTGGGCGAATCCGCAGAGAAGCCGCTGTGGTACTACCAGACGAACGTCGCCGGCACCCTGAACCTGCTCTACGCCATGGAGGAGGCGAACTGCCGCTCCATCGTGTTCTCCTCGTCAGCGACCGTGTACGGTGAGCCTGAGTCCATGCCGTTGGTGGAGAAACTGAACATGGACGCACAGTCCTGTTACGGGCGCACCAAGGAACATATTGAGGATATGCTCGTGGACCTGGCGGCCTCCGATGACCGCTGGAATATTGCGCTGCTGCGTTATTTCAACCCCGTGGGCGCGCACGAGTCCGGGCGTATCGGTGAAGACCCGTCAGGAATCCCAAATAACCTGGTGCCGTTTATTGCCCAGGTGGCGGTGGGCCGCCGCGAGCACCTGAACGTGTTCGGCAACGACTACCCCACTGTGGACGGCACCGGTGTACGCGACTACATTCACGTGGTTGACCTTGCCGATGGCCACCTCAAGGCGGTGGACTACATTACCGAGCACGGCGGGCTGCACACCTGGAACCTGGGCACCGGCAACGGCTATTCGGTGCTTGAGGTGCTGCACGCCTTCGAGAAAGCCTGCGGTAAAGAGCTGCCCTATAAGATCGTGGCGCGCCGCC
>ERZ773213.1254-NODE-1254-length-13667-cov-2.546430_pt1 | contig 13667 bp, 6 predicted proteins | sample MGYA00580996_ERZ773213 | MGnify/ENA primary metagenome ERZ773213 (study PRJEB29015, sample SAMEA2738152) | human oral metagenome | biome: human oral; feature: human-associated habitat; material: saliva | place: China | collected 2197 ...
AGAGCAGACGGAGGTATTCTGTCTTTGCATCGTTCACACGCTCATAGTCAATCTGTGGCAGTGCGTTAAGCTCTTTACGTAGTTTCTCAAACTTCTCACTCTGTTTCTTGTCCTTCAATGCAGGTAATGCCGTAAGGTCGACATACTGTGGGTGGAGGGCAAAGATAGAAATACAGCTATATGGATAAGAGTCTGTCCAAGTGTGTGTAATTGTTGTGTCGTTGATAGGAAGAATCTGCAGCGCACGCTGGTGGGTCTTACTAATCCAGTCAACCATCTTCTTCAAATCGCCAAAGTCACCGATACCGAAACTTGTCTCCGAACGAAGTGAGAACACAGGTACCAATGTTCCAGCAACACGAACAGCTGGAAGTGGGAAAGAAGCCTCTGTTAACTCATAGACAACGACGTCGCCTTCATCCATTGTTGGCAATAGTAAGGTGCGGTTGTCGCTATATTCCCAAACGAGATTTTCATTACTATCATTGCTCTTGATGAAGAACTTCACCTCAAGCTGGTCGCCAACAAGCTTGGTAGCATCTAAGGTATAGCTCCACTCGTTGATATTATGCTGTACCATTTTCAGTGCCTTCTTCACGTTCCAAGCACCTAATGCAGGTTCAGCACCTACGAGATAAAGCTCATCCGTAGCACCTAACTGTGGCGCACGCACCTTCAGGGTGACAGCTTTGTTGTAGTTATTGAGTTTTCCCTTCACTAACTTCTTACCTGCAACACAATCGGTGATAGCAGAAGTATAGAGATAAGCATTGTCCGGAATGTCACTCCAATGGTCGTAAACACGATAATTAAGACTGCGTTCTGTATCAAAATCCAGTCGGTGATTGATTACGCCCCATTCTTTTCGCTGTTCATTATTACCACAGAGAATGCTGTAGAAATAATCGATATGCGTTCCCGGCTTTGCATCCTTCTTCACTTCCACCTCCCAGTGGTAGCCGTCAGATGTGCGCATTCTGTACTGTGAGGCCTCTACAGCCCCATTGTGTTGACCTGTAATAATATTCAAGACAAGGTCTTGTCCGTAATAGGTCTGGTAGTCTATGTGAAACTGTATGTTCATAGAGTTGGGTAGTTATTTTGCCTCAAAGATAATAATATTAATTAGAAAAAGCAATACCCTTTTACATGATTTATATCAATTTATATGCAATCGTTTGCATAATGACGGATTGGTGATAATTCATGGCTAATGAACTAAGGCTCTGTTTGTATCGTAAATGCGTAGTTTTCACAGCTTTCTATTGATAGTTTGCTCGTGTGTTGGTGCTTAACACCAATGGTGCGCATGCTTAGCACCAATGGTGCGGGGCTGCAACACAGTCGTTAGAAACGGTAAACGAATTTTGGTTTAGGACTATATGACTTGTAAACTGGGAATAGCAAGCTGATAAGAGGATGTTTGTTAGCTGATGTTAGCTATTTATTTGATATAGGAAAGAATGCTCTATTGAGATTGATTTCTCAGTGGTTTATCATTTCTTTTCATGGTGATAAATATTTATTTACGTGAGAAGAAATATTTATTTTCATGAAGAAAAATATTTCTTTTCATGAAAATAACTTGTTGGTGAGGGTAGAGTGGTAGTAAGTTGTTGGTAGAAAAGGTTTATTTAGATGAGCGATAAGAGGTGTAAAAAGTGTTTGTAGAAAAGGAAAAAGGTGTACTGAAACGCTTTCCAGTACACCCTTAAATTCAGAGAGATTATAAAAAAGTTATTGTTACCCTTGTTCTGCAGGACGGCGTACCTTTATAATTCCAACGGACATTGCACCGAGGAAGAGGGAAACGCCTGCTACAATCATCATATTACTTTGTACGGAACCAACCATCTGAAGTAGTACTCCGCCAATAGCCGCAGCGATAATTTGTGGAATACAGATGGTACCGTTGAACAATCCGAGATAAGTTCCCAAGTGGCCATAGCCCTCGAGTGCATTTGTCACCAAGGTAAATGGCATTGCCAATATGGCTGCCCAAGCACATCCGATGAGGATGAATGGGATGAACATTACATATTGATTGTGGATGAAGGCTGCGAGAATAAAGCCTGCAGCACCTAAGATAAGCGAGAAAGAGTATGCGAGTTTGGTGTTCTTGAACTGTGGAAGAACCATTGCCCAAGCTACTGAACCAATCACCTGAATGGCAAAGAGGATACCTACCCAGTTGCCTGCTTCCTGATAACCCTTTGTCATTGTTGCATCATGTGCAAGCATGTCTACGCCCCAACAGTTAGCTGCTACGGTTCCATTGGTGTAAGTCCACATATACATAAAGGCAAACCAGCAGAAGAACTGTACCAAACCAACTTTCCAGAAGGTAGGTGGTGCAACCTTTAATAAGGTGAAGACATTAGACTTTGAAGTATCCTCTTTCTTCTCTACCGAATGGTATTCGGCATAAACCTTTGGTGGCATCTCCTTTACCTTGGCTGTGGTATAGATAACACAAAGGATGAGGATGGCTGCACCGATATAGAAAGAATAGACCACTGAGTCAGGAACGACACCCGATGGAGCTTGGTTAGAGATACCTAAGAAGGTGAAGAAGAATGGGAAGACATAGCCTGCGATAGAGCCAGCATTACAGAGGAAACTCTGAATAGAGTAGGCGAGTGTCTTCTGTTTCTCGTTGACCATATCGCCCACCAACATCTTAAAGGGTTGCATAGCCATATTGATACTTGTGTCGAGGAACATCAATGAGATAAGTCCAAACACCATAGCCGTTGAGACAGCCATACCTAAAGAACCCGCATTCGGAAGTAGGCACATCACGAGAACAGAGATGGCAGCACCCACGAAGAGGTAAGGGATGCGACGTCCGAAGCGTGTCCACGTCATGTCAGAGAGTGTTCCTACAATCGGCTGTACAACGATACCCATCAATGGCGGGAGTATCCAGAAGTAACTAAGATTATGAGGGTCAGCACCTAATGTCGCAAAGATGCGTGAGATGTTGGCACTCTGCAGCGCGTACGCAATCTGCACTCCAAAGAATCCAAAGCTGAGATTCCAAAGTTGCCAGAAGCTTAAGTTAGGTTTTTGTTTCATTGTTATGTTAGTTTTTGTGCTCCCTAAGTCCCTCTGACGAGGGGATGGGAAGCTTGTGTTGTTTTTTCTTTTTTAAGAAAGGTCTATTAGGCTTATTGGGCTAATAGGGCAAATAAGCCCAATATTCTCCTCCCTAAGCCCCTCTTGCGAGGGAGTGTGAAGCCTGTTTTGCCTTTTCTTTTTTAAGAGAGGGCTATTAGGCTAATTGGGCTAATTAGGCTTATTAGCCCAATTCAGTCCTCAGCACTCCCCTCCTTTGGAGGGGTTGGGGGAGGTTCCCTCACCTCGTTGTCCCTCTGATAATCAGTCTTGTCCTCACCACACGTTTCTCAACTCGATTCTTAGGAAGTCTTCCTTCCACTTGATCGATGAGAATACTCGCAGCCTCTTCACCCACGCGGACTCCTCTTTGTTCAACTGTTGTCAGCATTGGGTCGCAGGCAATGGCACGTTGTCCGTTAGTGAAACCACAGATAGAGACGTCTTCTGGAACACGGAAACCTAAGCGTTTGCAGGAGTAGAGAATACCGATAGCTGTGTCATCATTGACGGCAAAGAAGGCATCTGGTGGTTCAGGAAGTCGCATCACGCTTGGAGTGATAAGCTCAGCGTCTGCCCTATTGTCGCAATTCTTAATCAGTTGCTCGTTAGGATGCATGCCATTCTTCAGTAAGGCATCAAGATATCCGTTATAACGGTTCTTTGCGATTTGCATTGTTAGCGAAGCACCATAATAAGCAATACGCTTGCAACCTGTGTTTATAAGATGTGTGACGGCGGAAAAGGCCCCCATATAGTCATCAACAACCACTCGACTGGCATTTACACCCGTACTGATACGATCGTAGAAAACCAAAGGTACACCCTTATCTATGAGTGTTTGAAAATGGTTGTATTTGGTTGTATTCTTCGCTTGAGAGACGATGATGCCACAAACCTTACTCTCCGAGAATGCTCGACAGATTTTCACTTCGTCCTCATAGTTCTCTCGGCTCTGTGCAACCATAATTCGATAGCCACGTGAAGAAGCCTCTTCTTCGATGCCAGAAAGGATAGATGAGAAGTAGAAGTGGTCAAGTTGCGGAATGATTACGCCGATAATCTTAATCGGTTGTACCTTACTTTTGCGCAGACTCTCTGCAAGGATGTTTGGGTAGAAGTTATGTTCTTGTGCATACTTCTTTATTGCCTCACGTTTTTCAGCAGAGATACGAGGGCTATCTTTGAGCGCACGAGAGACGGTAGCGACCGAAACACCAAGGTCTCGGGCTATATCTTTCATTGTTATGTTGGTTGAGTCACTCATGCGATTTAGCTTTGTCTTTAGTCTGCTAATTGTTTTATAACGCAAATATACATATTTTCTATAACTTCTTTGACCTATATCAATTTATTTATCTCTTATTTATTTGTGCAATCGTTTGCATTGTTTAAAATACAAATTCAAAGCAAAAATAGTATAAAGTAGCTTAATCTCAACTAACTTTGCAGCAGAGTAAGCCCATAAAACGGCTATTAACCTAACTTTGATAAAGCTAAACGAATATTACTTTAATCAATTTATAAATTACTTTAACAATAACAAAGATGAAGCAGGTAAAATGCAAATTTCCTGTTAGGATATTGACTCTATTGTTGGGTCTATTCCTTTCAGTCAGTGCCTTTGCGCAGTCTACGATTACAGGACAGGTGAAGGATGCTACTGGTGAGCCAGTCATTGGTGCTTCTGTCCTTATCAATGGGACAAGTAATGGTACAGTGACCGACCTTGATGGTAACTTCTCTATCAGCGTACAGCCGGGTGCTACTTTGACAATCTCTTACATTGGTTTCCAGAAACAACAGGTAGCTGCAGCCAATGGCATGGTAATTACACTTCAGGAAGACCAAGCACAGCAGATGAATGAGGTTGTTGTTATTGGTTACGGTGCTGTTAAGAAGAGTGACCTTACGGGTTCTGTGACAGCCTTGAAACCTGATAGCAAGAATAAGGGTCTTGTTGTTAATGCACAGGATATGCTTGCTGGTAAGGTTGCCGGTGTGAGTGTAACGAGCGATGGTGGTACTCCTGGTGGCGGTGCTAACATTCGTATTCGTGGTGGTTCTTCTTTGAACGCATCTAACAATCCATTGATTGTGATTGATGGTGTGGCTATGGACCAGACAGGTATTAAGGGTGTAAGCAATCCTTTGTCACTTGTAAACCCACAGGATATTGAGTCTTTCAACGTTTTGAAGGATGCTTCTGCTACTGCAATCTATGGTTCTCGTGGTTCAAATGGTGTTATCATCATTACAACTAAGAAGGGACGTCGTGGTTTGCAGGTTTCTTATAATGGTAGCTTTACCGTTAGTAAGAATTCAAAGAATCTTGATGTGTTGTCTGCTGATGAGTATCGTAGCCTCATAGCAAACAAGTTTGGTACTGATCTTTATACCCTCGATGCTAATGGTAATCAAGTTCCAACAGCTTACTCACGCCTTGGAAAGGCTAATACTAACTGGCAGAACGAAATCTTCCGCACTGCTTTTAGCCACGATCATAACGTAGCCGTTTCTGGTCAAGTTGCTAACTGGTTGCCTTATCGTGTTAGTGCAGGCTACACAAACCAGCAGGGTATCATCAAGACTTCTAACTTTGAGCGTTTCACTGGAGCATTGACATTGAGCCCTTCTTTCTTGAATGACCACTTGAAAGTTACGTTGAATGCTAAGGGAATGTGGACAAAGAATCGCTATGCTGATGGTGAGGCTATCAAGGCAGCACGTCAGTTTGACCCAACACAGCCAGTCTATGCGTCTGGTTATGATAACTTCGGTGGCTACTATCAGTGGCTTGATGATGGTACAGCGCTCAATGATAGCAGTTGGCCAAAGACCTATTATTCATTGGCAACAAAGAACCCTGTGTCTATTCTTAACCTAAAGAACGACCGTGCTATCAGCCGCGACTTCCTTGGTAGTGCCGATGTTGATTATAAAGTTCATGGCTTTGAAGACCTCCGTTTCCACGTTACTGCAGGTGTTGATGTTGCTAAGGGACGTCAGGTAACAGATGTTGATCCAGCCTCTCCACAGGCTATCTATTATGGTTCTTATGGATGGGAATCACAGTTGAAGCGTAACATGCAGCTCTCTGCATACGCTCAGTACTACCACGATTTCAATGATAAAGCAAAGAATCACTTCGATATCATGGCTGGTTATGAGTGGGCACATTTCTGGCACAATACCAATAACGCTTATTGGAGTTACTATCCATCAACAAACGGTGATGCAACTCTTGCTGGCAAACAACGCAACTATGCACCTTATTACTATGCGACAGAGAACTATCTTGTATCCTTCTTCGGTCGTGCAAACTGGTCTTTGATGGATGGTCGTTATATGGTAACAGCAACCGTACGTAATGATGGTTCTTCACGTTTCAAGGAGCATTGGGCAACGTTCCCATCATTCGCTTTCGCATGGCGTATCAATGAAGAGAACCTTTTCAAGCAGATTGACTGGTTGTCAGACTTGAAACTTCGCCTTAGCTGGGGTATGACTGGTCAGCAGGAAGGTATCGGCGACTATAATTACTTTGCTATATACGAAATGAATAAAGGTAATGAATCTTACTATCCAATCGCTGGTGATGGCTCTTTGGCTCGTCCAAAGGCATACGATCCAAACTTGAAGTGGGAGACTACTACCTCTTATAACGTAGGACTTGATTGGGGTATTCTCAAGCAGCGCCTCACAGGTAGCATTGATTGGTACTATCGCAAGACCAACGACCTGCTCAACAATGCAACCGTACCAGCAGGTGCTAACTTCCGTAATCAGGTAATGAGCAACATTGGTTCTATGTATAATATGGGTGTTGAAACAAGTCTCCACTGGTTGGCAGTGAATGCTAAGGACTTCAACTGGACAATGGATTACAACTTCACCTATAACTATAATAAGATTACGAACCTTAATGGTGGTAGCGATCCAAACTATTTCGTACCAACAGGAGGTATCTCTGCTGGTACTGGTGGTAACATCCAGGCACAGCATGTAGGTAATGCAGTTAACTCTTTCCACGTATTCCAGCAGGCATATGATAAGAATGGCAAGCCGTTGGAGGGTGTAGTTGTCGACCGTAACAGCGATGGTAAGATTACCGATGCAGATAAGTACTACTACAAGGCACCTGCAGCACCAGTAACGATGGGCTTTGCTTCTCGTTTCGAGTATCGTAACTGGGACCTCGGTTTCGCACTCCGTGCAAGTCTTGGCAACTATGTTTACAATGATGCTTTTGCAAGTACTTCTAATATGTCTAACTCAGAAATATTTGTAAAGAGCAAGTTCCTTGTGAACCGTCCTACGGATGTAGTAGCAGACAACTGGTTGTCAACCGAGACTACATCTACTCAGACAGACTACTGGGTACAGAATGCTTCTTTCTTGAAGTTGGATAATGTAACCTTGGGTTATAGCTTCGCTAATCTTCTCAAGCAGGGTTCATGGAATGGAATCACTGGTCGTATTTATGGAACTGTGAATAACGTGTTCTGCCTTACTAAGTATAAAGGTCTCGACCCAGAGGTGTTCAATGGTATTGACAACAACCTCTATCCACGTCCAATCTCATTCATCTTGGGTTTGAACCTGAATTTCTAAATCTATAAAAGAGTAAAGACAATGAATACTAAATTCAAATATATATTCTCTACAGCAGCACTTTTGCTGTCAGTAGGGTTCACCTCTTGTACAGGCGATTTGGATGTAAAACCAATTGATCCAAACCTTAATACAAAGGAAAATACGTCGCCAGAAAGCGCATTCAATAAGTGCTATGCTCATATTGCTATGGCTGGTAACGGTGGAGCTAATGGTGACAGCGATGTTGACGGTATTGATGGTGGAACCAGTGGTTACGTACGTCAGCTGTTCAATTCACAAGAGTTGACTACTGATGAGGCTATCTGCGCATGGGGTGATGAAGGTATTTCTAACATGAACTTCGATAGTTATGACGCTTCACATCCAATGTTGAAGGGTTTTTACTATCGTCTTTATGCGGGTATCACCTATTGCAATCAGTATCTTGCAGACTTCGGTGACCACAACGCAACGATGTCAGCAGAGGTTCGTTTCATCCGTGCTTTGAATTATTATTATCTCTTGGACGGATGGGGTAATGTTCCTTTCACAACAGCAATATCTTCTGCTAAGCCAGCTCGCATCCAGCGTGCAGACCTTTATAAGTGGCTTATTGATGAATTGAAGAATGAGGTTGAGCCTAATTTGAATGATGCAAGTCCTAAGACTTCAGCCACTACTGGTTATGGTCGTGTCGACAAAGCTGCTGCTTGGATGCTCTTGGCTCGTCTTTATATGAATGCTGAGGTATATACAGGTACTGCTGATTGGGCTAATGCTAAGTTATATGCAAAGAAGGTTATCGACTCTCCTTATAAGCTCTATACCACCAAGAAGGGTCAGTGGAGTGCTTACCAGCAACTCTTCATGGGCGATAATGGTGAGAATGGTGCTTCTGTTGAGGCTATCTTCCCTATCCTTCAGGATGGTTTGAAGACAACTTCATATGGTACAACCCTCTACCTTATGGCTGGTTCTAACGATAACAGCGAGCATATCAAGAGTGCTACCGTTGCAGGTAATAATACTACTGGTGGTTGGGCTGGTAACCGTATGCGTCCAGACCTCGTATTGAAGTTCTTCCCAAATAACGATGCTCCTAATGTTGCTGCATACGCTATGCCAGCAGCAGCTGATGACGATCGTGCCCTCTTCGATGGTGAAGGTCGTAATGTAAGCAATGGTGACGATGAGAAGGGTGTAAAGGTATTTACCAACGGATTCTCTGTTTGTAAGTTTAATAACTTCAAGACGGACGGCAGTGCAGGTCATAACTCGCTCTTCCCAGATGCCGACTTCTTCCTCATGCGTGCTGCTGAGGCTTACTTGATGTATGCTGAAGCAGATGCACGTCAGAACAATGGAACGACAACTGCACAGGGAACTGCTTATATCAATGCGCTCCGTACGCGTGCTAATGCTACTACTCAGACCGCTTATTCACTCCGTCAGATCTGTGACGAGTGGAGTCGTGAGTTCTACTTCGAAGGCTTGCGTCGTACAACACTTATCCGTTTCGGCTACTTTGGTGGTAATGTTAATTACAACTGGAGTTGGAAGGGTGGTGTGAAGAACGGCCGTAACTTCGACTCTCACCTTAACCTCTTCCCAATTCCGACAAGTGATTTGGTTGCTAACGAAGCCAACTTGATTCAGAATCCAGGGTATTAATTAAGGTGTAATCAATGGCTGGAAGGTCTGATGAAAGCTGAGAATTAACTTCTTGATAATCATCTACGGCAAATTCTTTTCATGAAAACAAATATTTTTCTTCATGAAAATAAATATTTCCACTCGTGAAAATAATTATTTCTTTTCATGAAAAGAATTCGCCAACAAGACTTCAACATGACCTATTTCATGGTTAATAAAGACGTTCTTGGGACTTAAAAGGCATTGAAAAGACGTACTATTGAATAATAGAAATAAAACGATTAAAGAATAATCAATATGAAATCAATAATTAAGTCATCGTTGCTGTTGTGTGCAGGTGTGGCACTGTTCTCTGCCTGTGACAAGGACTTGGACAATAATCCAGTTCTTCAGTCACCAAAGACATTTGTTCTGAACACACCAGCTTACGCTGCACAAACAATAGATTTAAAGGTTGCTGAGAGCCTGAAGTTCACATGGTCGCAGCCTGAATATGGTTTCCCTGTAGCTGCTGAATATGGTATGCAGTTCTCAACTACCAACACTTGGACAAAGTCTGTTGATGCTGTTGTTGATATGGATGCTGAACGTGGTAACTATGCTGCTGTTGGCTCGCCAACAGGTACAGCTTCTACCTCTGTTCCTGCAGCCGACCTTGCAACGGCTATTCAGAAGATGGAACGCTATGAGGAGACTACTGTCCCTGCAACACAGGAACTCTACGCACGTGTTTACTCATTAGTAAATGGTGATACAATCTACTCTAACCCTGTAAAGATGAGTGTTGCTCCTTATTATGTTGAGCTTTCTGATGCTCCTGTTGAGACTTGGTATCTCGTCGGTGGTAACTTCGGTGATGGCTCATGGGGCAATAGTCAGGTTGTACCATTGCTCCCACAGGAAGGTCAGGAGTATGATAAGAAGACTGGTAAGGGCGTAATTTCTTGGACTGGTTATCTGTCAACAGCAGGCTTCAAACTGAAGAAGAACCCAGAGAATTGGGATGCTGGTCAGGTTGGTCAGGGCGCAAGCTATGGCGAGTTCCTTTATAATGATGGCGGTTCTTCTGATATCAAGGTTCCAACAGCTGGTTACTATACCATCACTTTCGATACTAAGAACGTGAAGTTGAAGATTGAACCATACACGGGTGCTACACCTACTGTTTGCACCTCTATGGGTCTTCCTGGTAAGCATGACAGCTGGAATGCTGCAGGAACACCAATGACTGCACAGACAACTGTTGTAGAGAATCATGATTGGAAGGCTACTGTGACCTTCAATGAGAAGTCTACTGGTGCTGATGGTGAGGGCTGTAAGTTCGCTGCTAACGGTACTTGGGACGTAAACTGGGGTTCTGAAGCATTCCCATATGGTGTTGCAACGAAGGGCGGTAAGAATGTTCGCAATGGTAAGGGTACTTACACTGTTTACTTCAACGACATTACTGGTCAGTATTCTTTCGTAAAGCAGTAATTTATTAAAGATGATAATAGAGGGTGTGTCAGCAGGCACAATTAGTATGACACACCCTTATCACATAACAAGAAGAATCGAAATGAAGAAATTATTAATCATGGCAAGTGCCGCATTGCTCCTTGCTTCTTGCGGTAGCGATGAATATGAAGCATGGACTGCACCACAGAGTAACAGCGCAGAGACAGCCAGTACGGTTACACTCACTGTAAGCCAAGCAGCTGCCATCGACTTCAATACTGCAACAGCAGACTCTGTTCAGCTGTTTGTTCCAAAGGTTGTCTCAACGGATTCTGTCGTTTCTCAGACCTTGACGGCTGTACTTTCTTATAATAGTAAGACCGCAACCCTTAACGCAAGTAAAGAGGGTAAGGTGAAGAGTACAGAACTTGTTTCTGCCGTAGAGAGCCTCTATGGTAAGAATGGCAACCTACATCAGGTGCCTATTACAGTGACTGATAAAGTAAAGTTGCTTCGTGGTGAGGGCTTCAGCCTTTCACAGAGTGTGACTGCAAACGTAACTTGTGTTGCACCAGCCTTCACTCAGTATCTTTATATGTCAGGTGATGCTAATGGCTGGTCATTCAGCAATCCGCTTTATAGCGCAGCTGCTGATGGTAAGTACACTGGCTTTATGTATCTCAATCAGAATGGCTTTAAGTTTGCAACTCAGCAGGACTGGAACGGTACTGACTATGGTACAGGTCTCGTAGAGAAGGGTAGTAATATCGTGTTGACTGAACCAGCAGGCTTCTATAAGGTGGATATTGACCTCACATCACAGGCATTGACCTACACAGCTATCAATCGCGTTGGTATTATTGGTTCTGCTACTCCAAATGGTTGGAATAGCGATCAGGCAATGACCTACAATGCTACTGAGAAGTGTTGGGAGATAAAGGGCATCACACTGACTGCAGGTGAGATGAAGTTCCGTGCTAACAATGATTGGGTATTAGATTGGGGTGGCTCATTGACTGATATTACTTTCAAGGGTGGTAACATCAATGTTGCAGCTGGTAAGTATAATATCAAACTCTATCTCTTGTGTGATACGAAGTCACACTGTACAATGGAACTTGTTCCTTAATGACTTGAATTTAGGTAAAACGATAAGAGTGTGTCGAAGGATTGTTCGACACACTCTTTCTTTTTTATGGCTTTTGAGAGGAAACTATTGAGTACTTGGGGCTTAGTTTTCTGTTCATGAAAGTGCAAACGATTGCATTTTAAAATACTTAGTTATACAGTTGTTTGCGGATATTGTGTTTGGTAAATCATTATCTTTGTACACATAGACTGTAAACAACTAAAAACAAAATCTATATGAAACGTAAACTCGTGTTTTTATATGCCTTAGTGTGCTCCCTTTGTGCCATGTCACAGGGTTGGCCTGCTGGTTATGGTGGTGTAATGCTACAGGGTTTTTATTGGGATTCGTTCGACGATTCGCAGTGGACAGTGCTGGAGAAGAAAGCTAATGACTTCTCTGGTTATTTTGATCTTGTATGGGTTCCGCAGAGTGGTAAGGCTGCTGCATCGAAGTCGATGGGTTATGATCCGCTCTATTACTTCAATCAGAACTCATCGTTCGGTACTGAGGCAGAGTTGAGGAGTATGATTACTACCTTTAAGAATAAGCAGATTGGTACGATTGCCGATGTGGTTATCAATCACCATGGAACGAATAATGGATGGTTTGGTTTCCCTGCAGAAGTTTATAAGGGAGTAACTTATCAAAACCTTTCTACGGATGTTTGTGCTGATGATGACGGTGGAGCAGCTGCTACAGAAGCAAGAAAAACGGGCACTCAACTTAGTCAGAACAATGACGAAGGAGAAGGTTGGGGCGGTATGCGCGACCTTGATCACAAGAGTGCGAACGTACAGAAGATTGTTAAGGTATACGAAAATTTCTTGCTCAATGACCTTGGTTATGCAGGTTTTCGATATGATATGGTGAAGGGATTTGGCGCTTCTCATGTTGGTGATTATAATACAGCAGCAAACGTAAAGTACTCGGTAGGTGAGTATTGGGACGGCAATGCGAAAACTGTAAAGGCGTGGATTGATGCCACAGGAAAACGTAGTGCTGCCTTCGACTTTGCTTTCCGCTATGCTGTTCGTGATGCTATTAATCAGAATGATTGGCGTGTTCTTAATGATACAAGACCTACAGGGCTTAATATAGATAATGGTGCTTATAAGCAATATGCTGTTACCTTTGTTGAAAATCATGATGTTCAAGACAGAGGAACAACGAGCGGTTACACTCCAGACCCTATCCGTAAGGATACGTTAGCAGCCAATGCTTATCTCTTGGCAATGCCCGGAACACCTTGTGTTTTCTATACCCACTACCTTGCTTATCCAAAGGAAATAAAGGCAATGATTGATGCTCGTAAATTAGCTGGGGTAACGAATACGAGCAGTTATCTGGTCTATCGCTCTTCAAAGGATTATTATGCCAATGTTGTTACAGGTACGAATGGAAAACTCTTGGTTGTTGTGGGTAACAATGCTAACCAACTAATAGTTCCTACTTCACGTTATACTAAGTTGTTGAGTGGTTATCACTATGCTTATTATTTGGCTAATGATGCAGAAACCCCTTGGGTTGATAAGGCGAGTGGTCAGTATGAAGTAGAGAACTTAAAAGTTAAACTAACTGCGGTGTCTGCCAATGCGGGAGCTAAACTTGTTTATACAACGGATGGTACAGAGCCAACGGCAAGTAGTGCGCAGGTGTCTTCTGGAACGGAGATAACTCTCCCTGAGGGTGAAATCACCTTGAAGGTGGCATTGTTGGCAGGTGGTGTATTGGG
>ERZ773213.1260-NODE-1260-length-13643-cov-49.575729_pt1 | contig 13643 bp, 9 predicted proteins | sample MGYA00580996_ERZ773213 | MGnify/ENA primary metagenome ERZ773213 (study PRJEB29015, sample SAMEA2738152) | human oral metagenome | biome: human oral; feature: human-associated habitat; material: saliva | place: China | collected 2197 ...
CTAATCCGCAGGAAGGACAGGGAACTTTCTTTTTCCCATCCAATCAACTTTTCCAATTGGATAAGGTTTTTTATGCGGGTATCGGTTTCCTCTTGGCCTTTACAGTCTTTTATTGCATCAGTCGTTTGCTTGGTCTTTTTGTAAACCTGGTGCCAACTAAGATACTTGATGGGAAATACTACCGTATCGGTGCGGGTATTCTATCAGTCGGAGTAACCTTATTTGTTATCCAGATGATGCTAACGATCCTCGCGACTGTTCCATTACAAATTGTTCAAAATTCACTTGAAAATAGCTTTGTAGCTAGACATATCATCCAAAGCATTCCATTCACAACCAGTTTCATTAAACAGCTTTGGGTGACTAAAATAATCGGATAAAAGGGCGGGAACTATTCCTAGCCTTTTGTTTACAATTTCGAAAAGTAAAAGATAGATTTAAAAAAGTTAAAAATAAGCAAAGCCATTATATTTTTTCTAAGGAAATGAAATGAATACAAAAATATTAGAAACGTTAGAATTTAACAAGGTCAAAGCTCTATTTGAACCCCATCTTTTGACCGAGCAGGGACTAGAGCAGTTAAAAGAACTTGCTCCAACGGATAAAGGTGACAAGATAAAACAGGCTTTCGCAGAGATGAAGGAGATGCAGGAGCTTTTTGTGGAGCATTCTCATTTTAGCATTTCAGCAACAAAAGACATTGCTGCAACCTGCAAACGTTTGGAGATGGGGGCTGACCTTAATATCGAGGAATTTCTCCTTCTCAAACGTGTCATATTTGCCAGTCGTGAATTGAAAAACTTCTATGACAATCTTGAAAATGTACGCTTGGATCACCTAGCAAATTGGTTTGAGAAACTTCATGATTTCCCACATCTGCAAGGAAACCTTCAAGCCATCAACGAAGCTGGATTTATTGAGAATTTTGCGAGTGAAGAACTCGCACGAATCCGCCGTAAAATCCATGACAGTGAGAGCCAAGTTCGTGATGTCTTGCAAGACCTTCTCAAGCAGAAGTCGCAGATGTTAACAGAAGGTATCATCGCTAGTAGAAATGGTCGTCAAGTTCTTCCAGTTAAAAATACCTATCGGAATAAGATTGCTGGGGTCGTTCACGATATTTCTGCCAGTGGGAACACTGTTTATATCGAACCTCGTGAAGTAGTTAAGTTAAGTGAGGAAATTGCTAGTCTTCGTGCAGATGAACGCTATGAGATGATGCGTATCCTTCAAGAACTCTCTGAACGAGTGAGACCGCATGCGGCTGAAATTGCCAATGATGCATGGATTATTGGGCGTTTAGACTTGATTCGCGCTAAGGTGCGTTTTATCCAAGAGACCGGAGCAGTGGTCCCTCAAGTCTCTGAGGAACAGGAAATCCAACTCCTTCATGTTCGCCATCCTTTGGTGAAGAATGCTGTCGCAAATGATGTGCACTTTGGGAAGGATTTGACAGCTATCGTCATCACCGGTCCTAATACGGGTGGTAAGACCATCATGCTAAAAACCTTAGGATTGACGCAAGTCATGGCCCAGTCTGGGCTGCCAATTCTAGCCGATAATGGCAGTCGTGTAGGGATTTTCGAGGAGATTTTTGCAGATATTGGAGATGAACAATCCATCGAGCAAAGTCTGTCAACCTTCTCTAGTCACATGACTAATATTGTTGATATTCTTAGCAAGGTCAACCAAAACTCGCTCTTGTTACTGGATGAGCTTGGAGCAGGAACGGATCCTCAGGAAGGTGCAGCCCTTGCCATGTCTATCTTAGAAGATTTGCGTTTGCGTCAGGTTAAGACTATGGCAACCACTCACTATCCTGAACTAAAGGCCTACGGGATTGAAACGGCCTATGTTCAAAATGCTAGTATGGAGTTTGACACAGCTAGCTTGCGCCCAACTTATCGTTTCATGCAGGGAGTTCCAGGTCGAAGCAATGCCTTTGAAATTGCCAAACGTCTAGGATTGTCGGATATCATTGTAGGTGACGCTAGCAAGCAGATTAACCAAGACAATGATGTCAATCGCATCATTGAGCAATTGGAAGAACAAACACTTGAAAGCCACAAACGTCTTGAAAATATCCGCCAAGTCGAGCAAGAGAACCTCAAGATGAATCGTGCACTTAAAAAACTCTACAATGAGCTTAACCGTGAAAAGGAAACAGAACTCAATAAGGCGCGTGAACAAGCTGCTGAGATTGTTGAATTAGCTCTGGCTGAAAGTGATGATATTCTTAAAAATCTTCACAGTAAATCTCAACTAAAACCACATGAAATTATCGAAGCCAAGGCCAAGCTCAAGAAGTTAGCACCTGAAAAAGTTGATCTTTCTAAAAATAAGGTCCTTCAAAAGGCCAAGAAAAAACGAGCTCCAAAAGTCGGAGATGATATTATCGTTTTAAGCTATGGTCAACGAGGTACCTTGACCAATCAACTCAAGGATGGTCGTTGGGAAGCTCAGGTTGGCTTGATTAAGATGACGCTTGAGGAAAAAGAGTTTGACTTGGTACAAGCTCAGCAAGAAGCACCAGTTAAGAAGAAACAAGTTAACGTCGTTAAACGGGCAGGTGGTAAAGGTCCACAGGCTCGACTAGACCTTCGTGGCAAACGCTATGAGGAGGCTATGGAAGCCTTGGATGCCTTTATCGACCAAGCCCTGCTCAACAACATGGCTCAAGTAGACATCATCCATGGTATCGGTACAGGGGTCATCCGTGAAGGGGTAACCAAATACCTGCAAAGAAACAAGCAAGTCAAGAGCTTTGGTTATGCACCGCAAAATGCAGGTGGTTCTGGAGCGACTATCGTTACCTTTAAAGGCTAACCAAGCTATAGAATGAAATGTCAAAAGAGTACCTATCAAGTGATAAGTACTTTTTTTGATGAATCAATTTCAATCATTATTGTTAGTGAGTATTTTAAAAGGGGACAATCGTTTTATAGCCAAAAAAATTGATGAAGGGCTGTCTAGCTGAGCTTTAATTATGCTATACTGATAGTAACGTTATTTTCGGAGGTTAGCATGAAGAAACTTCCCTTGGCTTTTTCAGGTTGTTTATTGGGTTTAGCTGGTGCAGGCAATCTCATCTTAGATACTTTTCCGCCATTGTCCCAGGTCTTTAGTTTGTCAGGCTTGATTCTGTGGTTCTATTTTCTAGTAAGTCACCTCAGTCATTGGCAAGAAAGCAAGCAAGAACTGAAGAAAGCACCCGTCTTGTCAGGAATGGCGACCTTTCCCATGGCAGGGATGATTTTATCGACTTATATGCTGCGGATTCTACCAGTTAGCTTGAACTTCATTGCGCAGGTTCTCTGGTGGTTTGCCTTTCTACTGGATGTAGGCTTAATCATCTATTTTACTATCAATTACGTACAGGCTAAACCAAGGACGAGCGCAACGCCAAGTTGGACGGTTCTTTATGTGGGAATCGCAGTGGCAAGCTTGACCTACCCAGTAGTGGGGATAGTTGGGATTGCCTATGGAGCTTGGATTTTTGGCTTTATCTTAACCCTTATCCTTTATCCTCTCATTTATCAAGATTTGAAAAGAAATCCATTGCCACGGGCCTTACTGGGACAAGAAGGTATCTACTGTGCTCCATTTTCTCTACTGTTGGCAGCACTGGTTCGGATAGGAGGTCCAGACCTTCCTAGCTGGATTTTGCTAGTCATGGTCCTTGCATCGCAGGCTTTCTTTTTCTTTGTCCTTAGTCGCTTGCCAAGAATTTTAAAACAGGGCTTCCAACCAGCCTTTTCAGCCCTAACTTTCCCAACCATTATCACAGCAACTTCCTTGAAAATGGCCCAGGGCATTCTGCAGTTTCCAATCCTCAACCTTGTCGTTTGGTTAGAGATTATCACTTGTTTAACAATCCTCATCTACGTATTAGTAGAATATGTGAGATATTTAAGGAACTAAAAGAACCCCTAGCACGGAGAAGCGCTAGGGGGTGTTCTATATTTAGTTTAAGAAGATTTTGGAACCATTCGAAATAACACAGCTCTAAAACTAAAATATAACATCCTTACTGATTTTAACAAATTTTTACTAATAAATCATTATTTTTGTTGAATTCTTAAGAATAAGTAGTATAATGAACATATAGTTATATTTTAAGGGGTTAAATATTTTATATAATAACAATTATAAAATGGAGAGGGATGAAAATAAATTAGTATAGTAGTTAAAAAATTAACTTTAATTTCGAAAACTTTAAAAAATTTATTTATAGGAGGATTATAAATACATGAATTCAAAAAAATACTCTATCGGTCTTGATATTGGTACAAATAGCGTAGGATGGGCAATTATTACGGATGACTATAATGTACCGTCAAAAAAAATGAAAGTTCTAGGTAATACCGATAAACACTTCATAAAGAAAAATCTGATTGGTGCATTGTTATTTGACGAGGGGACTACTGCTAAAGATAGACGTCTCAAACGAACAGCGCGCCGTCGTTACACTCGTCGTCACAATAGGCTTCGCTATTTACAAGAAATCTTTGTTGAAGAAATGAGTAAAGTGGATGAAAGCTTTTTTCTTCGTTTAGAAGATTCATTCCTAGTTCCTGAAGAAAAGAGAGGAAGTAAATATCCTATTTTTCCTACCTTGTCAGAAGAAAAAGAATATCATAAGAATTTCCCAACTATCTATCATTTGAGAAAACACTTGGCGGACTCAAAAGAAAAGGCGGACTTACGCTTAATCTATCTGGCATTAGCTCATATGATTAAATACCGCGGACATTTTTTATACGAAGAATCTTTCGATATTAAAAACAATGATATCCAAAAAATCTTTAATGAATTTTTAAGCATTTACGACAACACCTTTGAAGGAAATTCGCTTAGTGGACAAAACTCACAAGTAGAAGCAATTTTTACTGATAAAATCACTAAATCTGCAAAGAGAGAACGTATCCTAAAGCTTTTCCCAGAAAAAGAATCTATTGGACTATTTGCTGAATTTTTGAAACTAATTTTAGGGAATCAAGCTGATTTTAAAAAACATTTTAACTTAGAAGAAAAAGCCCCACTACATTTCTCTAAAGATACCTATGATGAGGATTTAGAAAACTTGCTCGGACAAATTGGAGATGACTATACAGACCTTTTCCTAGTTGCTAAAAAACTCTATGACGCTATTCTCCTATCAGGAATATTAACTGTCACAGATTCTACAACCCAGGCTCCTCTGTCATCATCTATGATTGACCGCTATGAAAATCACCAAAAAGACTTGGCAATTTTAAAACAATTCATCAAAAACAATCTTACAGAAAAATATGATGAAGTTTTTTCTGATCAATCTAAAGATGGGTATGCTGGGTATGTTGATGGGAAGACCACTCAAGAGGCATTTTATAAATATATCAAAAAACTGCTATCTGCATTTGACGGAGCCGATTATTTCCTTGATAAAATTGAACGTGAAGATTTTTTGAGAAAACAACGCATCTTTGATAATGGTTCTATTCCTTATCAAATTCATCTTCAAGAAATGAATGCTATTCTCCATCGTCAAGGAGAGCACTATTCATTTCTGAAAGAAAATAGAGAAAAGATTGAAAAAATCTTAACCTTCCGTATTCCTTACTACGTTGGTCCATTGGCTCGTGGCAATCGTGATTTTGCATGGCTGACTCGAAATTCAGACGATGCAATCCGACCATGGAATTTCGAAGAAATTGTTGATAAATCAAGTTCTGCTGAAGACTTCATCCACAGAATGACTAACTATGACCTGTATCTGCCAGAAGAGAAAGTTTTGCCTAAACACAGTCTGTTGTATGAAACATTTACCGTCTATAATGAATTAACAAAAGTAAAATTTATTGCTGAAGGAATGAGAGACTATCAATTCCTTGACAGTGGACAGAAAAAGGAAATTATCAATAAATTATTCAAAGAGAAAAGAAAAGTAACTGAAGACGATATCATCGATTGTTTACAAAAGCTTGATAACTACGATGGAATCGAACTAAAAGGAATTGAAAAACAATTTAATGCAAGTCTATCTACTTATCATGACTTACTAAAAATTATCAGAGATAAAGAATTTATGGATGATCCTAAAAATGGAGATATTCTTGAAAATGTTATCCATACTCTCACAATTTTTGAAGATCGAGAAATGATTAAACAACGACTTGCTCAATATAATTCTATATTTGATGAGAAAGTGATTAAGGCACTGTCTCGTAAACATTACACTGGTTGGGGCAAACTCTCTGCCAAACTGATTAACGGTATCAGGGATAAACAAACGGGGAAAACTATTCTTGACTACTTGATGGATGATGGCAAGAGCAATCGTAATTTTATGCAGTTAATCAAGGATGATGGACTTTCTTTCACGAAAATTATTGATAAAGCACAAGTTGTGGGTGAAACAGATAATTTACGACAAGTTGTTCAAAATCTTCCTGGAAGTCCTGCTATTAAAAAGGGAATTTTGCAAAGTATTAAGATTGTTGATGAACTTGTTAAAGTTATGGGCCATGCTCCCGAGTCCATTGTGATTGAGATGGCACGAGAAAATCAGACCACTGCCAGAGGGAAAAAGAATTCCCAACAGAGATATAAGCGCATTGAAGACTCATTAAAAAATTTAGCTTCTGGGCTTGATTCAAATATATTAAAAGAAAATCCAACAGATAATATTCAACTTCAAAATGACCGTCTCTTCCTTTACTATCTCCAAAACGGGAAAGATATGTACACTGGAAAGCCTCTTGATATTAATCAGTTGAGTAGCTATGACATAGACCATATCATTCCACAGGCTTTTATCAAGGATGATTCTCTTGATAACCGTGTATTGACTAGTTCAAAAGAGAATCGTGGTAAATCTGATAATGTTCCAAGTTTAGAAGTCGTTCAAAAAAGAAAAGCTTTTTGGCAACAATTATTGGATTCTAAATTGATTTCAGAACGTAAATTTAATAATCTAACCAAAGCAGAGCGAGAGCGAGGCGGGCTAAATGAGATTGATAAAGTTGGCTTTATCAAACGTCAGTTAGTTGAAACACGTCAAATCACAAAACATGTTGCTCAGATTTTGGACGCTCGCTATAATACAGAAGTGAATGAGAAGAAGCAGAAAATCCGTAACGTCAAAATCATCACTTTAAAATCCAATCTTGTTTCCAATTTCCGAAAAGAATTTAGGTTATATAAGGTAAGGGAAATCAATGACTACCACCATGCACATGATGCCTATTTAAATGCAGTAGTAGCTAAGGCTATCCTTAAGAAATATCCTAAATTAGAGCCTGAATTCGTCTATGGTGACTATCAAAAGTACGACCTTAAGAGATACATATCCAGATTCAAAGATCCTAAAGAAATCGAAAAAGCAACTGAAAAGTATTTCTTCTACTCAAACTTGTTGAACTTCTTTAAAGAAGAGGTACATTACGCAGACGGAACTATCGTAAAAAGAGAAAATATCGAATACTCCAAAGATACTGGAGAAATCGCTTGGAATAAGGAAAAAGATTTCGCAACAATCAAAAAAGTACTTTCACTTCTGCAGGTGAATATTGTGAAGAAAACAGAAATCCAGACGCATGGTCTAGATAGAGGTAAACCTAAGGGGCTATTTAACTCGAATCCATCTCCTAAACCTTTAGAAGATAGTAAAGAAAATCTTGTCCCAATTAAACAAGAGCTTGATCCTAGAAAATATGGGGGATATGCTGGTATTTCCAATTCATATGCGGTCTTAGTTAAAGCTATTATCGAAAAAGGAGCAAAGAAACAAAGAAAAACGATTTTAGAGTTTCAAGGGATTTCTATATTAGATAAAATAAATTTTGAAAAGAACAAAGAAAATTATCTTCTTGAAAAAGGATATAAAGAAATTCTATCGACTATTACTTTGCCTAAATATAGTTTGTTTGAGTTTCCAGATGGTACAAGAAGAAGACTAGCGAGTATTCTATCGACAAATAATAAACGAGGAGAAATTCATAAAGGAAATGAATTAGTCCTACCTGAAAAGTATATTACTCTTTTGTATCATGCTAAAAATATAAACAAAACACTCGAGCCCGAGCACTTAGAGTATGTTGAGAAGCATAGGGATGAATTTGCCAACCTTTTAGAATTTGTACTTGATTTTAATGAAAAATATGTTGGAGCATTAAAAAATGGAGAGAGAATCCGGCAAGCATTTACTGATTGGGAAACAGTAGATATTAAAGAATTGTGTCTCAGTTTCATTGGTCCAGAAAATAGTAAAAATGCTGGTTTATTCGAATTGACATCACAAGGAAGCGCCTCTGACTTCGAGTTTTTAGGAGTAAAAATTCCACGCTACAGAGACTATACACCTTCATCACTTCTAAATTCCACTCTCATTCATCAATCCATCACTGGTCTTTACGAAACTCGTATTGATTTGAGTAAATTAGGAGAAGAATAATGGGATGGCGAACCGTTGTTGTCAATACGCACTCTAAACTTTCCTACAAGAATAATCACTTGATTTTTAAAGATGCCTCTCGGACAGAATTGATTCACCTGTCCGAGGTGGACATCCTACTTTTGGAGACGACGGATATCATTCTCTCCACTATGCTGATTAAACGCTTGGTGGATGAAAATATTCTGGTCGTCTTTTGTGATGACAAACGTTTACCAACGGCGTACTTAATGCCTTACTATGGTCGACACGATTCCAGTTTGCAACTCTCTCGTCAAATTACTTGGAGCGAGGAGGCTAAAGCACAAGTTTGGACCACCATTATTGCACAAAAAATTCTCAATCAGGCTTTTTATCTTGGGAGTTGTGGTTTTCTTGAAAAGAGCCAGTCTGTCATCGATCTCTATCATGGGTTGGATTTATTTGATCCTAGTAACCGCGAAGGGCACGCAGCTCGGATTTATTTTAACACCTTATTTGGAAATGATTTTAATCGTGAGCAAAATAATGATGTCAATGCTGCCTTGGACTACGGCTACACCTTGATTTTGAGTATGTTTGCGCGTGAGATTGTATTGTCTGGCTGTATGACCCAGTTTGGATTGAAACATGCTAATCAGTTCAATCAATTCAACCTAGCCAGTGATATTATGGAGCCTTTCCGTCCGATTATTGACAGAATCGTCTATGAAAATCGAAACAGTTCTTTTGTCAAAATCAAACGAGAAATTTTCACTATTTTCTCAGATACCTTCAACTACAATGGCAAAGATATGTACCTATCCAATATTGTCAGTGACTATACTAAAAAAGTCATCCAAGCTCTCAATCATCCGGAGAAAGGAGTTCCTGAGTTTAGGATATGAGTTATCGATATATGCGTATGATTTTAATGTTTGATATGCCCGTTGACACAGCAGAGGAGCGCAAGGCCTATCGAAAGTTTCGAAACTTCCTTATAAATGAAGGATTTATCATGCATCAGTTCTCTATCTATAGCAAACTTTTGCTCAATAACTCTGCTAATAATGCCATGATTGAACGCCTTAAGACGCACAATCCTAAAAAAGGAAACATTACTCTCTTAACCGTTACTGAAAAGCAGTTTTCTCGCATGATTTACTTAAATGGCGAGCAAAATACTAGCGTTGCAAACACTGATTCACGTATTGTATTTCTAGGAGAGGAACCTTGTGATGAAGATTAATTTCCCGCTATTAGATGAACCATTAACTATTGAAAATGCAACCTTTTTAGTCCTAGAAGACCAGTTTACCTTTTCAACTATCATCAAGCAGTTCTACCAGTACACTGATGATGGGGAGTTAAAGCTATTTGATAGAAATCTAAAAGCTCTGAAAGAAGCTGAATTACTAGTGATAACGGATATCTTAGGATACAATCTCAACTCACCAGCCATGCTCAAGTTGATTCATGCTGATTTGGAAAATCAACTCATTGACAAACCAGAAGTCAAGTCCATGATTGAAAAACTGGTAGCTACTATTACAGAATTACTGGCATTTGAGTGTTTGGAAAACGAATTGGAATTGGAGTACGACGAAATCACCATTCTAGAGTTAATCGATGCGCTAGGGGTCAAAGTGGAAACTTTGAGTGATACACCTTTTGAAAAGATGCTAGAAATTGTTCAAGTTTTTAAATATCTTTCCAAAAAGAAACTCCTTGTTTTTATAAACGTAGCAGCTTACTTATCAAATGAAGAGTTTAATAATCTTGTAGAGTATATAAGACTTAATCAAATAACCGTATTATTTGTTGAACCTCGAAAAGTCTATGATTTTCCGCAGTATGTACTAGATCAAGACTACTTCTTGAACCCTGAAAATATGGTATAATTAGAGTAATAACTGGAACCTGACGAACTGAAGTCTGGCTGAGATTAATGGCGCGATTACGAAATTTTGTAAGAAAAATTTTTCTACGAGGTTTTAGAGCTGTGTTGTTTCGAATGGTTCCAAAACTTCCAAACTCTATGAAAGTTACGTTGAATTGTTTTAGAGCTGTGTTGTTTCGAATGGTTCCAAAACACCACCCCATGCTTTGACTTCTTCGCTTTCGTTTTAGAGCTGTGTTGTTTCGAATGGTTCCAAAACTGGTGAAGCTGGTGAAGCTAAAGCCTTTATGTTTTAGAGCTGTGTTGTTTCGAATGGTTCCAAAACCCGATACAGCACCAATCAACGTGAGCTGGTGTTTTAGAGCTGTGTTGTTTCGAATGGTTCCAAAACAATAAAGAAATCTAGTTGGTAGTTTTATAAGTTTTAGAGCTGTGTTGTTTCGAATGGTTCCAAAACTGGAGAAAACAAGCTGAATTGTTTGCTGAAGTTTTAGAGCTGTGTTGTTTCGAATGGTTCCAAAACGCCTTATCAAGTGGGGTAGGTGCAATCACTGTTTTAGAGCTGTGTTGTTTCGAATGGTTCCAAAACTAAAATTGCGTCAGTTGCAAGTAAGGGCGCGTTTTAGAGCTGTGTTGTTTCGAATGGTTCCAAAACTCAGCGTATAGCTGACCTAGAAAAACTTTGTTTTAGAGCTGTGTTGTTTCGAATGGTTCCAAAACTCAGCGTATAGCTGACCTAGAAAAACTTTGTTTTAGAGCTGTGTTGTTTCGAATGGTTCCAAAACAAGTGAGCAGAAATACAATAATACAGAAATGTTTTAGAGCTGTGTTGTTTCGAATGGTTTCAAAACTTTCAAGATTGTGCGTGACCTATTATTGTTGTTTTAGAGCTGTGTTGTTTCGAATGGTTCCAAAACCTCAATCGTGAAATGGTTCTTGCAACATTTGTTTTAGAGCTGTGTTGTTTCGAATGGTTCCAAAACATTAAGTTATGACATCAAACATGGAACTACGTTTTAGAGCTGTGTTGTTTCGAATGGTTCCAAAACGCAATCTGAACTTGAATTCACAGACGGAATGTTTTAGAGCTGTGTTGTTTCGAATGGTTCCAAAACCAGTTATCCAGTACATGCGCTTGATGAATCGTTTTAGAGCTGTGTTGTTTCGAATGGTCCCAAAACAAGTGGTGTAAAACTTCCGTGGGACGTTACGTTTTAGAGCTGTGTTGTTTCGAATGGTTCCAAAACTTCTAATATTATTAATGAGGGATAGCTCAAGTTTTAGAGCTGTGTTGTTTCGAATGGTTCCAAAACTGGAAATATTGTTGGTATGGTTACAGGAACGTTTTAGAGCTGTGTTGTTTCGAAAGATACATGATGTGATTATATTTGTAGAAGAGTTTAGAGCTATTTGTAGGATCTAAACGAACTTTTTTGTAATATTTGAAATTTGCTTCTCATTTTACTTGATAATCTTTGCAAAATATAGTAAAATCAATCTGTTGGAACTATTCGAAACAACACAGCAAGTTAAAATAAGGCTTTGTCCGTACACAACTTGAAAAAGTGAGCACCGATTCGGTTGCTAGGAAGTCATCTGCAAAGGTGACTTTTTTTGTATATAAAAAAAGCTCCCAAGATGAGAACTTTTATAAATATCTAGACAAGAATTTATCTCTTAATAACCTTCTTTTTGCTGAACTTCTTTAAAGAGTTGATAGAGAGTATAGAAGTAGACCAGACTAAAAATGATACAGATGGTTAGAAATAGGAGATATCTCCAATCCATAGAATTCGTTAACAGTTGTGGGAAAGATACGAGGATAAAGCAGAGAGATGCGTTTAAGAGGCGTATTTTTTTTGATGTGATTTTCTGAAATCTTTGTCCCTTATTCAAGATAGGAAGGGCTAGCAGGAAGATGATTAGAAAAGGACGCGTAATATAGCCATAAACTAGGAAAACTGTGATAAAGATACTGACCAAAATATGACTGAGAATTAAAGTTTGTAATGATTTCATATGATTCCTCCTAATAGTCGTCTTGATTTTCCTTGGCTTTTCGAATGCGAAGCCAGACGACAATTTGCATCATTAATCCGAAAAGGAAAGCTGCGAAAAGAATTGATGTGAAATGGCCTAGATTGAAAAGGTAACTAAGATAGTTCTTGTTATCATCCGTTAAGACATTGAGAAGAGGCATTCCAAAGAACATCAAAACTCCATAGACAAGTCCGGCTTTAAGGCCAGGGTAGCGTAACTGTTTCTTTTCTTTCTGGTTCAACATATCAGGGTCAATAGCAGTAATACCAGTTTTTTTAGTTTGAGTGGTGACATAGATTGCACAAATCATGGAAATCATAAAAATAATGATTGGATATCCGAAAGCGACCATTTGGGGATATTTATAAGCAAGGACAAAGGGAATGAGATTTCCAAAAATCATAAGGTAAAAGAGAACCATAAAGATTTTATTTCCAATGCGGTCAGCCTCGCGTTGTTTGTGTTCATCAAGTGGTCCAGAAATGCCGTATGTGCGTTTGATTAGTTTTTCAGTGAGAGTTTCTTTTTTCATTTCTTTCTCCTTTTTCAAAAATCATTTTCCCAAAAGAGACTGTTGAGGTCTGTTTGGAGGCTGCGAGCGAGATTAAGACAGAGTTCCAGGGTAGGATTGTACTTGTCATTCTCAATCATGTTGATGGTTTGCCTAGAGACGCCGATATCTTTGGCAAGTTCGAGTTGGGACATGCCCAATTCCTTGCGGAATTCTTTTACACGATTCATGCTTTCTCCTTTTAAGATTATGTCACATATATTTGACCATAGTATATTCTTTTAAAAATAAAATGTCAACTATTTTTGACATATTTTTAAAAGAATCTTGGTGATAATATTTCTATGTGAAAATCTTCTAGCGATTTTATGCTATAATGAAGAAAAATAATAGTGATTTGGATACCCTGAATGCTATCCAATAAAGAAAGAGCAGAAAATGAACCATAAGATTGCAATTTTATCAGACATTCATGGCAACACGACCGCCTTAGCTGGAGTGCTTGAGGACGCTAAAAAGTTGGGAGCAACTGAATATTGGCTCTTGGGAGATATTTTTCTTCCTGGGCCGGGAGCAAATGACTTGGTGGATCTTTTGAAGGACCTACCCATTACAGCATCTGTTCGAGGTAATTGGGATGATTGTGTGTTAGAGGCTTTAGATGGGGAATATGGTCTAGAAGATCCCCAAGAAATCCAGCTTATGCGATTGACTCAGTATCTGATGGAGGACCTAAAGCCAGAGTATATTGATTGGTTGAGAAATCTACCTATGGTAGCCAAGAAAGAAGTAGAAGGCTT
>ERZ773213.1262-NODE-1262-length-13630-cov-2.775470_pt1 | contig 13630 bp, 7 predicted proteins | sample MGYA00580996_ERZ773213 | MGnify/ENA primary metagenome ERZ773213 (study PRJEB29015, sample SAMEA2738152) | human oral metagenome | biome: human oral; feature: human-associated habitat; material: saliva | place: China | collected 2197 ...
CGCGCCTGCCATCCGGCGGCCTGCGCGCGAAGCGCGCCGAGCTCGTCGCCCGGTTGTGATGCGCGACGCGCCACCGCGCCCGCGAACCCGCATAGCGCTCCCACGACCAAACCAATCACCAAAAACACGAGAGAAGTACCCATGCCGGAACCATACGAGGCACCGTGCTCATCTGTGTCCCGCAGCCTGCCGGTGGGTGTCCAGCAACCTATCGCAGGCATCACCACTGACCTATCCTGGACGTACAACTCATGGGGGAGGGGCATGGAAGCCGTCGATTCAAGGACAATGCACGTACTGATTCGGGACAAGGAAACTCCGAACTGGCAAGACTGCACCTGGAAAGTCGCGAAGGCGCGCCGCGATGGGAAACGTATCGTCATCACCTACACCGACGGCAAAGAGTACGCCTACGGCGAGGGCAGAGTACGCATCTACGACCAGGTCGAGCTCCGCACCATTGACGCCCTCGATGAGGTACGCGTGTGCGGGAAACGCTGGACGAACGTCGAGATCATCTGGACGCTCCGACCCAGGCACGACCCTCGCGACGTGCGCTACACGCTCGCATACCGCAAGGCTAATGGGAAGGTCGGGCTCAGGAGATACGGCAGCAGCGAGGTCAGTGCGGCGTACGCGACCCCGCAGGATCGTCAGCGCGCCGCCACGCTCGACTACGTGCGCGAGGAGGTCCGCTCGCAAGCCAGGCGAGCAGGGGCGAGCCTGGACACGAGCGGACGCTACGACAAGTGGGTTGGTGAGGGAGACGCGGTTCCGGCGGCGGTCCTGGCAAATGTGTGGGAGTGGATGCGCACGGTACCCCGTGGCTCCGCCCTGGAGGCCTTTCTCTCGGGCACCTCCAACCGTGCAACCGGCGCCAGAGACCAGGTCATCATGCCGTTTCACTCCAACATTGATCAACGCAATGGCATACGCGCAGCGCTCACACACCAGATCTCGATCATCGATGGACCCCCGGGAACGGGAAAGACGCAGACTATCCTCAACCTGATCGCAACCCTCATCGCCCAGGGGAAGACGGTCGGCGTCGTCGCGGGCGCCAACTCCGCGGTGGATAATGTGGTCGACAAGCTGACGGAGGAGGGCTACGGCTTCCTCGTCGCCAACATCGGCAACAGGGAGCGCGTCAAGGAGTTCCACCGGCGAGAGGGCATCCTCGAGCAGAGGCGCGAGACCTGGATCCAGAAGGCGCGGCCTGGGGCGTCTCGTGCCCCCTCACGCGTCGAAGACGCAGCGCTGAAGGCCGACGAGGAACACCTCGTATCCCTATGGGAGGATGCGCGCGAGATACCGGCGCAGCGAGCGCTCCTGACCGCGACCCAGCGCGAGCGCCTTGTCTTCGAGGAGAAGGTCAAGGAGAGCCGTCGCGTGATTCCTGACATCTCCCGCTTTCCAATCGCGACGCGCAACTCTGCCACCATCGCCGATCTGCTCGCCCTGGCACGTTGCGCGCCGATACCCCCTCGGACCCTGCGAGGCATTGTCGAGCGATTGCGCCGCTACTTCGCATACGGTTCCCTCAAGGGGCTTGACCTGGTCGACGTGGACGTGCAGTCGGCGCTCCAGGCGGCCTTCTACCAGGCGCGAGAGCGTGAAATCACCCGCCGCATCGAGGAAGCGCAGGCGCGCGCCGACCGCCACGGCCTCGCGACGGTCAGTGCCGCCTATCGTCGGCGCTCCCGGGAGCGGCTTGACGCGGCCCTCCTGAGCCGTTTCGATCGCCAGCGCCCCAGCCGCCTGAGCCCCGAGCGAAGACTCGGTGAACAGACGGATATCCTGCTACGCACCTACCCGGTTGTGGCCTCCACCTGTTTCTCAATTCGCGCGAACCTGGCCACGCACGCACTGCTGGACTGGATCATCATCGACGAATCATCCCAGGTTGTGCTCCCAGCCGGGCTGGCCGCGTTGAGCAAAGCGCGTAACGCCGTCATCGTTGGGGACGATAAGCAGATCGGCCCGATCTTCGAAGGGTGGGATAAGTGCACGCGTCAACCGCCCGACGATCGATTCGACGTGCGCGCCGTGTCGCTGCTGGATTCCGCCAAGATGTTGGCCGCCAGCGCGCCGGTGCCCAGCACGCTGCTCAAAGAGCACTACCGCTGCCACCCGGCGATCATCGAATTCTGCAACCGCATGTACTACGACGGCGAGCTGATCCCGATGCGAGTCCCGGTGCCGGATGCCCCGAACCCACTCGCGATCGTCTACGCGGCACCCGGAAACCACGCGCGTTGCACGACAAGTGGCAGTCGCTTCTCCCAGCGAGAGATCGATATCATCGCTCAACTTGAGGAGATGCAGGTTATTCGCGAGGGGATCGGGGCCGACGAGAAGGACCCGTCCGGAGACTATGTTGTGGGATTGGTGACCCCCTTCCGTGCGCAGGCGAAGAGTCTCGGGGAGCGCGTCCGTGCCGACCTCAACGGCGGAGGACATGCGCGTTGGCTGGCGGAGACTGCACACAAGTTCCAGGGCAGGGGCGCGGACACCGTCATCCTGTCTACTGTCCTCAACGCAGATGATTCGAGCGCAGCGCGCGAATTCTACGACTGCGATGCCATGGCAAACGTCATCGTTTCACGAGCGAAGAACCGGCTCATAGTGGTGACCGCTCACGGGGGTGTTCGCCATAGCCGCAATATCAGGTCCCTCCTCGAATACATCACGATGTACGACCCGGCGAGCATCGTCGACTCGGATATCGTGTCGATCTTTGACGTCCTCTACGACGCGTACAGTGATTCCCTTAAGCGCTACGCGCGCGTCAAGTGGGCCAACCGCAATCGCTCTCCAGCCGAGAATGCTGCGGAACTCTGCCTCCAAGAGGTGCTCGCGGAGCAGCGATACTCGAGGTGTGGCTATCGGATGGAAGTTCCCCTGAAGGACGCGCTTCCCAACACGCGACGCCTCAACGAAGTACAGCGTGCGTTCGTCTACAGTGCCAGCGCACTGGATTTTGGCGTCTACTCGCGAGTGACGGGAAAGCTGATTCTCGCGATCGAGGTTGACGGGTGGGAGTTTCATGGAAACAACGAGGAACAGCTCAGGCGCGACGCGCTGAAAGACTCGATCATGACGGCGTACGGCGTGCCCGTGCTACGCCTCCCAACGAACGGTTCGGGCGAACCCGAGCTGATTCGGGAGGCGCTCGATAGCGTAGGAGCGGGCTGTTCCCCGCGTGACAGGGCCGCCCGGGGACCGAGTCGGCCGGGGGAGAACCGAGCCACGCCCCTACAGCATCACCATGGCCACCGTCCCCGTACACAGGAGCCCCAGGCCAAGCACGTAGCGCCGCGTGAAACGCTCGTGAAACACCAACGCGGACACGCCGACGGTGACCAGAACCGAGAGCTTATCGATGGGAACCACGATCGAGGCGGGCCCACCTCGAAGCGCATGGTAGTACGCCAGCCAGGACGCGCAGGTTGCCGCTCCCGACGCGACGATGAAAGCGAGCTCCCGTAAGGGGATTGCCACAACCTCGCCCGCGCGTCCCCGGAGGACGACGATACCCCACGCCATCACCAGCACGACAATCGTGCGCACCGCCGTCCCCAGGGTGGCGTCCACCCCGCTGACACCGACCTTCCCAAGGATCGAGGTCAGCGCCGCAAAGAACGCCGACGCGAGCGCGTAGACCAGCCAGCTGCCTCCCCGACGCAGCGCTCCCGGCAGCGCCGCGAGGTCAGCGGGCTCGACCATGAGGAGCGTCCCCACCGTGATGACGACGATCCCGGCGCCTCCCCACGGACTCACTGGCTCACCCAAGAAAACCAGGGCCAGGAGGATTGCCACAACCGTTGACAGCTTGTCGATGGGGGCCACCCGGGACACGTCACCCCGTGTCAGGGCCGCGAAGTAGCAGAGCCACGACGCCCCCGTCGCCAGCCCCGAGAGAACGAGGAAGAGCAGTGGTCGTCCGTCAATGGAGGCAACACCGGAGACGACGCCGGTGAGTGCGGCCATCGCCCACGCTCCAGCGGCCACGACGATCGTGCGCAGTGCCGTCGCCACCGTCGAGGACGTGGACGCGACGCCCGCCTTGGCTAGGACGGCCGTCAACCCCGCGAAGAGGGCAGACAAGGCGGCGAAGACGATCCACATGGAATCAACTCTAGATCCGCTGGCCCCACACGTGATACGGGGAGCACAGCCGTCCGCGCAAGCCCGCCCCGGCCTCGTGTCTACCATGCCACTGTTTGCCCTCTACAGGCGCCCGCGGGCGGGCAAACCTGCCACCATACTCGGGTGAGTGAGACAAGGAACCCGGCCCTGGCCTCGTCAATGAACGAGGCCGGCCCGCTGATCCTGCAGGCCTTCGCCTGGGACATGCGAGCCGACGCAAGCCACTGGCGCTACCTCGCCGACCACGCCTCGGCGATCGCCGACCTCGGCGTCAGCGTCGTCTGGCTCCCGCCCGCCTACAAGGGGAAGGGAGGAATCCGCGACGTCGGCTACGGCGTCTACGACCTGTACGACCTGGGCGAGTTCGACCAGAAAGGGACCGTGCCCACCAAGTACGGCACCAAGGACGAATACCTGGCGGCGATCGAGGCCCTCCACGCAGAGGGCGTCGCCGTCGCGGCCGACATCGTCCTCAATCACCGCATGGGCGCGGACGCGTCGGAGAAGGTGCTCGCCACACCGATCGATCCCGAGGACCGGCGCAAGGAAACCGGCCCTCCCGACGTCATCGAGGCATGGACGCGCTTTACCTTCCCGGGCCGCGCCGGCGCCTACTCGGACTTCACCTGGGACTGGACGTGCTTCCACGGGATCGACTGGGACGCGGCCACGGGGCGCAAGGGGCTGTGGCTCTTCGACGGCAAACAGTGGAACGACAACGTCACCGCCGAACTGGGCAACTACGACTACCTGATGGGCTGCGACGTGCACGTCACAGATCCCGCGGTGAGCGCCGAGCTCGACCGGTGGGGACGCTGGTACGTGGAGACCACCGGAGTGGACGCCCTGCGCCTGGACGCCGTCAAGCACGTTGGATCCGACTTCTACGCCCGCGGGCTCGCCGAGCTTCGAACCTCGACCGGACTCGCACTCCCGGCCGTCGGCGAGTACTGGAACGGGGACGTGACGGAGCTGGAGCGCTACCTTGCGGCGGTCCCCGACATCATGCTCTTCGACGTGCCCCTGCACTACCGGCTCCACGAGGCCTCCACCTGCGACGGGAACGTCGACCTGTCGCGCCTGTGGGAGGGCACGCTCACCCAGTCCCATCCGTCTCGCTCGGTGACCTTTGTGGAGAACCACGACACCCAGCCCGGCCAGTCGCTGGCCTCCACTGTCGCCCCCTGGTTCAAGGCTGCGGCCTACGCGCTCATCCTCCTGACCGAGGCGGGAATCCCCTGCGTGTTCTGGGGCGACCTCCTGGGAACGCCCGAGACCGGAGACCTACCCGCCGTGCGAGAACTGCCCACCCTCATGGCGATCCGCTCCCGCGCCGCCACGGGACCCCAACACGACGCCTTCGACGACCCCGACGTGGTGGGCTTCGCCCGCGAGGGCAGGGAAGAAGCACCCGGCTCCGGGTGCGCCGTCATCGTCTCCGACCGCCGCGGCGCCGACAAGACCCTCTACGTGGGCAAGCATCACGCCGGTCAGGAGTGGGAGTGCATCATCGGAGGTCACCCGCCCGTGCGCATCGGCGAGGATGGAACGCTTGCAGGCGTCGTCAGCGACGGAGGTCTGAGCGTCTACGTCCCGCGCGTGCGCGAATAGGAAACCCCGACCTCGTCCCTCACGAGGCCGAGGATCCTCCCATTGCCGCGCCCTACTCCTGCGTGCCGCCGAGGGCGGGAATCCGCTCGATCTGTTCCTTGAAGAACGCCTCGGCCGCGGCGATGAAGCGGTCCACGTTCATCGATACCTGCGCGTCAGTCAGGCCGTAGCGCGCCGAGATGAACTGCTCGGCGCACACCCGCTGCGTTCCGTCATCAAGGGAGGCAACGTAGACCTTGGGCCACTTGGCCGCAGCGTTCCAGTCGTTGCACGCCTGGATGAGACGAGGCCGCAGCTCCATCGACACATCCTCGCGAATCGCGCCCCACAGACTCAGGTCGCTCGCATCGTCAATGACGGCGAACACGTAGTATCCCTGCGAGAAACCCGTCCGCAGGCGATTGTCCTCCACCTCGTACTTGTAATCGTTGCGATCAAAGAAATCCGAGATTGCCTTGATGGTGAGGGGACGGACGACCGTGCGGCGCTCAAGGGCGCGCTTGCATTCGGCGATGATCTGGGGGGCCTCCTCGTTGGTCGGGTCCATGGCGACGCACTGTTCCAGGTAGGTCAGGGCGTTCTCCTCTTCGTCCTGCCAGTACAGGGCAGTCCCGATCCTGTAGTACCACTGGGGGTCCGCCATGCCTTCCGCCTCGACGCTGCGCAGCAGCTCGATCGCGTGCTTGATGTGCTCGCGGAAGGAATCCATGTAGGGCTGCGCGTAGTTGATGTACGCGCGGGCCAAGAGGCTCGTGAGCTCGTAGTCCAAGGACGAGGGGGGCTGGCCTTCGATGAGGGCGATGATCTTCTGATGTTCCTTCTCATCGTGCAGGGCGTTGATCTGGGCGATGAGCGACGAACGCGAATCCACGGCAGCTCCTTCATATCGAGGCGAGAATCTGAGTACCTGGTCACAAGCATAACAGGGTGCGCGCGGCACGCCGCGCTCGTTCCCCTCGGCAAGACCGTGTCCGCCGCGCGCGAGATCCCCGGAGGCGACGCAGTCACCCGGACGGTGTCCTCGGCGGCCCCTCGGCGCTTTGAGCTAGCTTCTCGAGTTCCAGTTCTGCCAGTCGTTCCAGTCGTCATCCTGGGCGTCAATGGCGATGATCGGAACGCGATCGGAGGGCGTCTGCTCGTTAACCTCGGGCGTGGTTGGCTCGGGTGCGGCCTGCTTCTTCTTGCGCCTGCCCCAACCCCAACGCCGACGGCGCTTGGATTCGCCTTCCTGCTCGCGCTTGGCTTCCTCGTTCCACGAGAACTCTGCGTTCCAGTCCTCCTGAACGGGGGCGGGCGACGCGGGGGCCTGAGCGGGCGGCGGAGTCTGCGGTGCGACCGGGGTCTGTGGTGCGACCGGGGTCTGTGGTACGACCGGAGCGAACGGCTCGGCTGCGGGGGGTGCGGCGGGAGCGGAAGCCGGCTGGATCGGAGCATACGAAGCGCCGGAGGTGGGCGTCTCCTCGTGCGCGCGAGGGGCCACGGGTGGCTCCTCCACGAATGACGGAGTCTGCTCGTGCGATTCCGGGGCGGGGGAGCCTGCCTCGGAGGACGACCAATCGAACGTCGTGTTTCGGCGGACGCGAGGCAGCTGAGCCGTCGGCATCTCCGCGGCATCGTCAAACGGCATCGACGAGGCGACGGTTGGCTCCGGCTCCACTTCCGGCGCGGGAGAAGGAGCCAGGGGTGGCTCGGCCGCGGGCGTGGGTTCGGGTTCGAAGGTGTCACCGTGTTCCGGCGCGGCGTCGGGTTCGACCACAGGTTCGGGTTCAGGCTCGACCACAGGTTCGGGGGCGACGACCGATTCGGGTTCGAGGAGGGGCTCGGGTCGGTAGACCGGAGTGGGCTCGTAGACCGGCGCGGGCGAAGGCGGAGGAGCCAGGGGAGTCTCGGCCGCGGGCGCGGGCGCGGGTTCGGGCTCGACCACAGGTTCGGGCTCGGCGAACGCTTCGGGCGCTCCTGCCGGGGCGGGGGTGGGAACCGGCGGAGGAATGAGCCCACCCTCAGCGAAGTTGTCCCTGCCGATCGTGGGGAGCAGCGTCGTTTCCGTCTCCGCATCCGGGATTGCCGGTGGGGGCACGGAGGACTCCGGACGCGAGGCAGAGCCGCCAGCCTCCGCGCGCGCGCCACCCTCGGACCTGATCTGCGGATCCCCGTCATGCGGCGAAAGGACGGCCGGCTCCACGGCGGGGCGGGCCGAACGCGACCTGCGTGGAAGCGGCACAGCCGGAGGGAGGGCTGCCTGCGTCGATTCCCCCGCGCCCGAGTCAACCTGCCCGCTGTCGCGGGCAGAGAAGGAAGCCGGAGGTTGTGGGACCGGACGCGTGGGACGCTCCGGGAAGACAGCGGGCCGGTGCCCACCGCGCGGACGAATCCTCATGGGAGGCATGGGCACCCGCATTGGGGCAGGCGTTGCCTCAGACGACGCGTCAGCGGGGGTCGGCTCAGGCTTCGGCTGGGGAGCCGCATCCTCGATGAGCGTAAGGTCAGGCTCGGGAGCGGGGATCGGCGCGGGTTCCGGTGTCGGAGCCGGCATCGCGTCGCGGGCGGGCCCGGGGACTGCCGTGGCGTCGGGCGCCGCTGGAGCCTCGGGCACAGCAATGGGAGCCTGCTCGTCCGAGGGAGCAGGCACACTCGTAGGCGCGGGCACCGGCGGGGGGACATCTGTAGGCAGGGCAGGCGCCGACTCGGGCACCGGAGCCGGTATCGCGTCGCGCGCGGGCCCGGGGACTGCCGTGGCCGCGGGTGGGGTCGGCGGCTCGGGGATCGGAACGGGCGTCACGCCCCGCCGGGGCGCGGGCACCGGTGGGGGAACATCGCTGGGGGTGCTAGGCGCGGGCGGAGCCGGGGGCTTGGGGATCGGAACGGGCGTCGTCTCGCGTGCGGGTTCGGGAACGACGGTGGGCGCGTCCGGATCCTCGTGCGCGGGCCAGGGGAGCGCCGCGGACGCGGCCGGAGGCTCATGCGCGGGCTCGGGGAGCGCCGTGGGCGCGGGTTCCCGGACAGGCTGGTGTGAGGGAGGGGTCGGCTGCGGATAGGACGACGGAACCGGTGCGGGCGCGTAGCTCCGCTCTGGATACTCGGGAGCGACCGATGTCACGGCACGTGAATCTGCCGGTGTCGCGGACCCGGAGGAGGAATGGGACGGAGGAGCAAAGGCTGCGGCTGGAGCGGCAGCTGAGGAGTCTTCCGCCTCGCTCCTACTCGACGAGGACGGACGGCGGACATGCGACGCAGGCAACGAGTCCTTCGCGTCGGAGGAGCCGCCCTTCGACCTGCGCGCGCGCACCGCGTAGAAGGCGATGACCCCGATGAGGACAACAAGGATCAAACCGACGATCAAAGCAACCAGCAGAACGACAGAAGGGCCGCCAGCTTCCGACGAGGCGGACGCGGTCGAACCTGGGGAAGCCGCGGGATCAGCGGAAGCCGCCCCTCCGGGCACGGGAGTAGCACCCCACGGGTCCTTCAACCCGCTGGCACCCGAGACGGTGGCGGGATTGCCTCCGGCGCTCAAGGACCCGTTGACGGTGATCACCTGAGGAACCGGATCGGACCAGGTCGAGACGGACAACGACCTGTTCTCGTAGGTCGTTGCCGAGGTTGCAGCCCCGGATGTCGCCGACTTCACCTGTCCCTCGATGCTCAGGGAGACCGAAGCAAGGGCAAGAGAGGAACCGAAGATCTTGCGGTACTCAGATAGGGTCTGGTCCGTTCGGGCGGTCAGCACAAACTCGCCCGAGTCCTGGACCGTAAATTCCGACTCGTCCTGGGCGCGGCTGTACATCAACTGCATGTGACAGACTGACGCGTCAGCGCGGGTCACGAACTCGACGTGGTGTGCCGCCGAGCTGCCGACGCGAGGCTCACAGATGGACTCGCTCATCGTGCGCGAAGGATCGACCACGGTCAGCGTATCGACGAGCTGCCCATCCTTGGTCACGACATACGCTTCGGAGAGAGTAGGTACGTCGGCAGCGCGCGTGGCTGTCGGCGCCACCAACACGATGAGCCATGCCCCGAGCACGGCGCACAGGGCGCGAGAGAATCGCATGCAGTCCTCCTGATATGAGTCACTCGATTATCGTCCGTTCGTGGATACAAAGCAACGAGGAATCTCAACGCGAGATTCACTGACCGGCTGTCAAGGAAGGTGTGAGCCGCTGGCAAAGAGAAAGAGGCTCTTCTGACAAGGTGAGATCCAACTGTGTCGCGTAGTATGACTGATGTCTACCCACGGTCAGGAATTGAAAGACGTCTGACGTTGTCGCCAGCCGCCTACTCAGGAGGTGCCCCATGAGGTGTCGCCCCGCCACGCGCGAGGATATCCCCGAGATAACACGAATTGTCACAGAGGGATTTCTGGACTACCCGCTGCACATCATGCTCAAACCCTACCTCTACCACCCGGAGCAATACCCGCAGTGCTTGACCGCGCTCAACCGCATGCTTGCCTGCGCCTACCAACGCTCGCGCAACGCTTTCGTCGTTGAGACGGGCGGGCGAATCGTCGCGACGGCGCTCATGCATGATCGCAAGGTCGGATTTGCCAGCAACATCACAAGCGGGGGATACGAGCTCTTTCGCTACGCCACCCCGCGACTCATCGCCGACTTCGCGAACGTGACCAACCGGGCCGACCAGATTGCCATCGACAACGGGGACTTCGACTGGTACCTCGAGATTCTCTCGGTGGACAAGACGATGCGTGGGCGTGGAGTCGGACGGTGGCTTGTCTCCAAGGTTCTCCCCGACTTTGTTGCGAGGAAGGAGGGCCACGCCTACGGCTTCGTGACCTCGACCGAGTCGAATGCTCGCTTCTACCTCAACGGTGGGTGTGAGCTTCTTGATCGCGTGGACGTCACGATGCGGGAGCGCAGCTGCCCGATCTGGGCCTTTCAGCGGAAAGCCGAGAGGCTCTGACGGATCCCGTCCCCGCGGCGGATCCCGTCCTCGTGCCCGGCCGGGTGGGAGGCGTGGTCGAGTCCTCCGCTTCTCGGCGTGAAGCGGCCGCGGCGCGAGCCTCAGTGGGGTGCTCGTACGCCGACGCGTTCACGTGCGCTGAGCGAACCAGCGGGGAATCGCTCGCTCAAGGTAGGCGGCGTTGGCCTCAATGAGGGGAGCCAATCGCTCCCAGGTGAGCGCCTGATCCCCATGCCAGGCGATCTCCGCTGCGACAAGAAGCTGAGGAACCAGCTGCGTCATGAGCTTTTCGGGGCTCGCCGTTGTTGCCGGGCGCGCCACCACCTCGCATCCTGCCAGGCCGCGTGCCCGCATCGCTTCTGGAAGCCGCTCGTAGAGACGGCGAGCATCCCCAATCGCGCGAGCGGCAGTAGCCGGAGCAGCGGACATCGATGGAGCGAGGAGGCGCTCGTCGGCGAGGACCCAGCATCCGCCCGCGGCGGCGGCGTCGATGGTCGCCGCCGATTCACCCCGCGACAGCAGCGCGGTGCCGTCGGGCGGAGTCGGAAAGGAACGAGTGAGCGACTCCCACGCGGCGGCACGCCTCCCGTGGAAGCGAAGCGTGCGCAGGGCTCGCTCCACGAAGACGCGCTCGACGTCGCTGCCGAGAGGAAACCCCGCACGCATGAGGGCGGAGTCGGCCTCCCACTCTCCCCAGTCGCACGGCCCGGCGCCGATGTGTATGAAGGGTGAGGGGAAGAGATCGCACGCGCGATGCAACGCTGCCTGGACGAAGCTCAAGGAGGACGTGCTCGGCCACAGGGAGGTGGCGTTGCGCGTGTCGCCGCAGCGAACGAGGTGGGGGTTTCCCAGGTGCGGATACGAACGGATAGCGGCCCCTGCCCCGGAAGGGATGCAGACCTCGGGAACGATGCGGATCTTTCGGTCGGCGGCGTAGGAGACGAGGTGTCGGATGTTCGAATCGGAGTAGAAGCCGTGTCGCGCGAAGGCCTGCGCGCGACGCGCAGGAGCGACGTCGTCCGCGCTGGGGGCCGCGTCGCCCGCGCTGCGCATCGTGCGCGGCAGCTGAGCCCCGACGCTCGTGAGGCGAGGGAAACCTGGGACGGGCATGCGCCACCCCCGGTCATCCGTGAGGCGCCAGTGCAGCACGTTGAAGCGATATCGGGCCATGAGGGAGAGGAAGAGCTCCATTGCGGGCACGGGCCAGAAGGTGTGGGCGGAGTCGACGAGAAGCCCACGCCATGAGAACGCGGGTCGTTCGCGGGGATCGTGCGGGAGGGGAGGGGGGATCGCCGTCATTGGGGCTCCTTACGACTAACAGGCAAGAGTGTAACAAGGGTCACTAATCAGTGGGGTGTGTTTCGGTCGTCAATTGCCCACAGGCAGCAGATTTCGAATCTGCGTCCGCTAGCGACCGCCGCGCGCGCACGGCGTGTGTCACAATCGTGTGAAGCCAATCATGCTCAACGAGGAGTGATCCATGCTGTCGAATGACAACCTTTCCCTCAACCCCAATCCCCTTGTCCAAGCCCTCGGAAAACAGGCCAAGGAGTTCACGAAAGCCGACATCATCGGCTATATCGAGGACAACAACATCCCGATGCTGAACCTGAGGTACGTCGGCGGAGACGGACGCCTCAAGACCCTCAACTTTGCGATCCAATCTAAGGCTCACCTCGATCGCCTCCTCACCCTCGGCGAGCGCGTCGATGGGTCTTCTCTCTTCACCTTCGTTGACGCAACCTCCTCAGACCTGTACGTCGTGCCGCGCCTGTCGACCGCGTTCCTGAACCCCTTTGCGCCGATCCCCACCCTCGACATCCTGTGCGGGTTCTACGATGTCGACGGGGCTCCCCTTGCCTCGGCTCCACAGGAGATCCTGCGCAAGGCTCAACGCGCGCTCAAGGAGGATACCGGCTGCGAGCTGCAAGCCCTGGGGGAGCTCGAGTACTACCTCTTTTCCGCCCAGGAGGAGCTTTTCCCCGTGGAACCCCAGAGGGGGTATCACGAATCGGGTCCCTTCTCGAAGTGGGAGGATGTACGAACGGAAACCCTCCTGCATCTCGTTCGCATGGGCTGCTCGGTCAAGTACGCGCACTCGGAGGTCGGTAACTTCGTTGCGGACGGGCGTCAGATGATTCAGCAGGAGATTGAGTTCCTCCCGGTCGATGCCTGCGACGCGGCAGATCAGATGGTGCTCGCCAAGTGGGTGCTCCGCGAGGTGGCCCACTCCTACGGCATCGAGGTCTCCTTCTCCCCGAAGATCGCCGTCGGACAAGCGGGATCCGGCATGCACTTCCACACCCGCCTCGTTCGGGACGGAGTCAACCAGTTTTCGACGGGATCGGGATTGACGGAGGAAGCCCTCAAGGTCATCGGCGGATACCTCTCGCACGCGGCGTCGCTGACCGCCTTCGGCAACACGGCCCCCACCTCCTTCCTGCGTTTGGTCCCCCACCAGGAGGCGCCGACCGCGATCTGCTGGGGAGACCGCAATCGCTCCGTCCTCGTGCGGGTCCCGCTCGGGTGGCAAAACATTGACGACTCCATGTTCCGTGATGCCAACCCGAGCGAAGGCCCGCTCGGTGATCTGCCCAATGACTCCCAGACCGTTGAGTTGCGCAGTCCCGACGGCTCCGCCGCCGTTCATCTCCTCCTCGCGGGCATCACCGTCGCCGCGCGTCTGGGGCTCACCGTGCCTGGAATGGCAGACTATGCGAGAGCGCGCAAGGTTGACGGAGATGCCTCCCAGACTCCCGGCCTCGATCAGCTGCCTGCCTCCTGCTTCGAGGCCGCGGGTCGGCTCCTCGCCCAGCGTGGCGATTACGAGGCGCGCGGCGTGTTCCCCGCAGGGCTCATCGATTCGTGGGCGTCGCGTCTCATTGCCCTCGGCGACGAGCATCTGCGCGAGGATCTGGCGGACTCGCGCCTCAGCGTCGAGGAACTCGTC
>ERZ773213.1264-NODE-1264-length-13625-cov-9.343036_pt1 | contig 13625 bp, 8 predicted proteins | sample MGYA00580996_ERZ773213 | MGnify/ENA primary metagenome ERZ773213 (study PRJEB29015, sample SAMEA2738152) | human oral metagenome | biome: human oral; feature: human-associated habitat; material: saliva | place: China | collected 2197 ...
TGCTCACGGACGCGCCCGTAGGACTCCTCGTTCCAGCCGGTGGTGCCGACGACGACGTCCACCCCGGCGTCGAGGAGGGCATGGACGTTGGCCTCGGTGACACTGGGGACGGTGAAGTCGACGGCGACGTCGGCGCCCGCCAGGTGCTCAGAGTCGAGGGTGTCCCCCACGTCCAGGCGAGCCACGAGCTCGAGGCCCTCAGCGTCTTCCACCGCCTGGCAGACGGTCGATCCCATGCGCCCGGCGGCGCCTGTCACTGCAACACGGATAGTCATGGCGCTAGCCTATCCGGGTAGCGCCACAGGACACGATGAGGGGGCCGCGCCCGGCCTGGGGGTGTGGCTGTGCCGCATCGGGCGCGTGCTCGCCGTCACGGCGGGCTCCCTGCTGCTCATCGTTAAGCTACAGGTGACAGACCGCCGTGGCGACCCTGTTGACTGTGCCTATGCCGACTGCTGGCCCGCGGTGCGGCTCCTGCTCCCACCCGCCCTCGTCCGTGCATGACCAGGAGAGGAACACCTTCGTAGTGAAGAGTACCGGGTTGTACCCGTGTGTGGGTGTGGAGTCCGGCCAGGTGCCGGCGGTGGGGCTGGCCGGGGCTGTGCTGCTGACCGAGGCCATCAGGGTCACGGGCCTGGGGGACGGTCTCTCGCAGGCGCTGGCGGCCTGGCGGCGGCCGTCGGCGGTGCACGAGCCGGGCAAGGTGCTGTCGGACCTGGCGGTGTGCGTGGCCCTGAGAGGTCGGTGCCTGTCGGACCTGGCGGTGCTGCGCTGCGAGGACGAGGTCTTCGGGCCCGTGGCGTCCGACCCGACGGTGTGTCGGCTGATCAAGGCTCTCGCCCGCGACGCCGAGCGGCGACTGACGACAGTGTGGGGTGAGCCGCCCCGGTGGAACGAGGACGGCGCATCGTGGGTCGGGCGCGTCATCCGCCCCCGGATCGACGCCGACCCGCGCGTGGTCGAAGCGACCGCGCAGCAACAAGCCGCCGCGAAAGCCGTGCGCAAGGCGCTGGAACCCGACGACCTGCCGCGCCTGCGCATGTATGCCCGCATCTTCGGCACGGATGCGGTGGCGAAGAACCAGGCCGCCCACCTCGACGCCCGCCCGCATCGGAACGTTGAGGACGCGACCCGCACAGCAAACCGAGCCCACGCCGAAATCGAGGCATTACGCGCACTCACCCCCACCGAGGCACTTCGACGCATCAAGCAGTCCCGTGCCATCAAGCAGACGCAGCGCGATGCCACCGACCGTGCTGTCGAGGAACGTCACCGCCAACTCCAATCCTCGCGCGCCCTGAGTCAAGACCGTGGCCCACGCTATGGCGGGCCGTCCCTGGACAGGTGACCGCAGCACCAGTGGGCTCGCAGATTCCAAAACTATAGGTGCATAGTCATATATGTGTGTGGTAGACTATATGGCATGGAGTTGAAGCACGCGATTCTCGGGCTGCTGTCAGCCCGTTCCGTGAGTGGTTACGACCTGGCACGTGCGTTGGCAGATTCGGTGGCTCAACGAGAGGAAACCGCATGACCGCCATCGCTCTTGTCGTCGCGCTCACACTGCTGACGGCGCTTGCCGTCCTGCAGATCCTCGCCGCGTCGGGCCTCCCCTTAGGTCGTTTCGTGTGGGGCGGCCAGCACCGCGTTCTACCGCGCGGGCTCCGCGTCGGCAGTGCGGTGTCGGTGCTGGTGTACGCGGGGTTGGCGGCCCTGCTGCTCAGCCGTGCGGGCGTTCTCCCGGCCGGAGACAGTACAGCGGTGATCGTCTTGACCTGGGTGGTGTTCGCGTTCTTCGCCGCGAGCGTGGCGCTCAACGCGATCTCGCGCAGCCCCGCCGAACGCTGGACGATGGCACCGACCAGCCTCCTGCTGGCAGCAGCAACGCTCGTCATCGCCCTGGGCGGAAGGTAACGGTGTGCTCGTAGTGGCCTCGCTGTATGGGCATCCATCCAGATGAATCGAGGCGTTCGGCCTCTTGTGGGTCAAGGGCGCGTGTGGTCAGCCTGTGCGAACGAGGCTGAGGTCGTCGGGGCTGTAGCCGCCGAGTTCAGGTCCTATCCCCGCCCGCTCATGAGGGCAAGTACACACTCAAGTGGTCCGCGTGAGAGCGTGCTGTTGCTCAGCAGCTTCTGCCACAGCCAGGTGAAAAGCGCACCCACACCCCAGGCCAGCGCCAGGAACCCCACCCAGTACAGGTATGTCAGCCATGTACCTTCCAGCGGGGCACGGTATTCAGCACCGGCAACCAGCTGCACCAGGTAGGTGCCCCCATGCACTGCCGCCAGAAGTATCACAATGGATGCGCTCAGACTCATGCGCCCCACCCGTGCGAACGGCTCAAGTATCGCACCGCGCCCGGCAAGCACCCGCGCCGCCTCAGCGCACACGTACAGCACCCCGGCCACCCCCACAATGCTCAACGTTGTAGGCCACGCCAGCACCCCCGACTGCGCCTTCGGGTTCACCCAGAACAGCACTGCCGCACCCAGCCCCAGCAGGCCGACGGGCACCCCAATTTTAGGGCCCAGCTTCTCGTAGGCGCGCCACAGCAGTATGCCCAGCCCCACCTGCCAGAGCATCTTCAATCCGCTGTGCAGCACGGTGCCGGTGTACTCGTTAAACAGGACGGGGATGGTGCGGCTCAGCCAGTCGTCGGCGGCCCAGCCCCGGTTTACCAGCTGCTCGTAGGTGAAGGGAATGGCGGGGCTGGCGAGCGCCGTCAGCGCAGCCTGCACCCACAGCGGCGAGTATACGAACAGTGTGGTGAGCAGGGTCAACACGGCGAACGGGATGAGCAGGTCGTATAGGATCGGGAATTCAGCGTGGGCTGCCATCGGCTGGTAGGCGCGTCCTTGGGCGAGCAGCCACCCGAGCACGAAGAATGCGATGGCGCGCACCACGGTGCTGGCAAAAAATTGGGGAAACGTCACCCTCCTGGCGTACAGGTATGCGCTAATGCCAAGGAGCGCAGCGAGTAGCGTATTCGCAGCGGGCGGCACGCTGCCCAGCCAGTGCAGCCGGTTCTCCGGCACCAGGTTCAGTGCTACGCTCACGGGCATCACCAGCAGCAGCAGGGCGAATGCGCGAGCTAAATCTACACCAGCCTCGCGTTTGGCGGTGGTTTCTGCGGGCATATTGCCTCCTGTGTGCCTGTGTAGTCGAACTAGAACGTAGATGCTGAGCCTCAGCCCAGTCCGGTGCGCTGTGTGTGCTGCGCGTCGGGTTAAAGGTTAAAGATACTAGTCAGGATATATTAGCTCAGCATCCTGAGGCATATCCGCGTCTCAGCGGATGCGCAAGGCTGCTGTGGGGCACCCGTAAATATGCATGCTCGCCGGGGCTGTGCCACACTTAAGGCTGGCTGATTGCCCCCTGCCCTATTTCTTGTGAGGTTTCATGTCTGTGCTGTTCGGCGTTACTGGGTTGCTTGGCTCGGTTGGTGTGCTCGCCGCCGGTGTTGCTGCGCACGGCGTCACGGGTGCTTCGCAGGTGCTGGTGGCTTCTGGTGCCGCCGCCGAAAGCACCAGTGTTGAGGGTACCGCCCAGTATGTTTCTATTTTCTGGGTTTCTCTTGTGGCGCTGGTATCCCCGGTTATATCGCGGCTGATTGGCAAACGCATCCCGGATGTTGTGTTTCTGCTTATTTTTGGGATGCTGATCGGCCCGAATGTGCTGGGTCTGGCTTCTGGCAGTGACGGCGGTATTCCGCTGCTGAAAGAGCTGGGGTTGGGGATGCTGTTCCTCATTGCCGGGTTTGAGATTGATGTGAAATCGTTGCGCGGCCGGCAGGGCCGCAGCGCTATCACCACCTGGTGCGTGTGTTTTGGGCTGGGGGTGCTGGGGGCGGCACTCATTACCGGTTTCACTAAGGGTTTTAACACCTATATTGCGGTGGGTATTGCGCTGAGTTCCACGGCTTTAGGCACGCTGCTGCCTATGCTTAAGTCGCATGGTGCGGCGGGTACTCGGGTGGGTAATGCGGTGCTGGTGCACGGTGCCGTTGGCGAGCTTTTCCCGATTTTTGCGATGTCGCTGCTGTTATCTTCGCATTCGCCGGGGCTGGCGATTCTGATTCTGCTGGGGTTTATGGCGGTTGCGGTGGTGACTGCCATTGTTCCGCACCGCCTGTTTGAGAAGGTGCCGGGGCTGCGGCAGATTATGGCGGCTGAGGCGAATACGACCAGCCAGACGATCCTGCGTCTGGCCATGTTTCTGCTGGCCACCCTCATCATGTTCGCGGCGCTTTTTGGGCTGGATGCGGTGCTCGGGGCCTTTGCGGCGGGCATTATTTTGCGTTCGCTCACGCCGGTGGGGGCGTTACATTTGATGACGCGCCGCCTTGAGACGGTGGGGTTTTCGTTTCTGATTCCGCTCTTTTTTGTGGTGAGCGGCATGGCGATTGACCCGTCGGTGGTGGCGCGTTTCCCGCTGGTGCTGCTGCTGGTTGTGGCGGGTATTTTGCTGGCCCGCGGGCTGCCGGTGTTTGTGGCTGAGCGTTTCACGGATACCGGTTCGGAGCTGCGTTCTACCAGTGAGAAGATTGAGCTGGCCCTGTATTCGGCGGCGGGCCTGCCCATTATTGTGGCGGTAACAACTATTGCTACCGGTAGTGGGCTGCTTGAGGATGCGACCGCTTCCCTGCTGGTGGCCGGTGGGGCATTTACGGTGCTGCTGTTCCCGCTGTGGGCAGCAGCCATTAAGAGGGCATTCCGGCGGCAGGGCGCATCAGCTGATCAGCAGCCGTCACAGAAGGAGCAGATCGCAGCGCTAAAGGCCCGGAAAACGGCGCAGGTGCGCCTGACAACAGGTATGCTGCCGGTGGTGCCGCCAGCGCAGGAGGCTAAAAGCACCGCGCCAAAGGACGGGTCCCCCGGTGCCGCACAATAACCGCTGGCAGGCTAATCTACGGCACGCGGCTGCGCCTCATTCCTCAAGGCGGGGGTTATGAGTCAGCAGCTTTAAGGATTGTGCGCGCGTGTTTCGCCGCCTGCGAGGAGCCCTTAAAACCGTTTAACCATGCGGTCATCTCGGGGCTTAGCTGCGGGGATTTATGCGCGCTATGCTTCGAGCCGTGAACACGTAAGTATTCCTGTGCGTATACTCCCAGCAGCTTCCCCATCCCGTGCTGGGTGCGCTCACAGTGCGGCAGCAGCCCGTCTAAGAACCGCAGGGTGATGCGCGGGGTTAGCGCCGCCATGTCCTCGAAGGTATGCGCCCACCGGGTGAACATTAGCGCCGGGGCGGCCTGCGCGAACCCCGCAATGGCGTCTTGGTAGGAGAGCCGGTCGCCGAGGGTGTCCGCCAGCAGCTCTGCGGCTCCGGCACGGTCTACCTGGTGTTTTGAGTTGGCTAGTACCGCGAGCGCCTGCGCACTCAAGGAGTCCCATGTGCCCGGGTGGCTCCTCAGAAGGCGCGCCATATTGTGCATATAGTGGTGGCCTTCTTCTTCGTTGAAGAAGACCCACTGTTCTAGCAGGCCGACTGCCACGGGTGCCGTGGAGGAGGGGCAGGTGAGGGCCAGCTGTTCGCAGCTCATGACTGCGTAGTGCAGGGTGAGCAGATATTTTTCTTCCGGTGTGTGTTCTTCGCGTACTTTGGGCAGGTGCACGGTGGGGCTCCACCACACGACTTCGGGTTTGCCACTGGGGCGTTTCGTCTCGCTTTCACGGTAGCTCCAGCTCACCTGGATGTTCTCAAGAATGTGAGGAGGCTTCCCCGCGTCTTTGAGTTTGGTACGGGCACGGGCAAAGTATGGTGCGTATCGGCCCGCAGCATTGGCGGTGCGCTTAATTTCTTCCAGGGCGTTTATGAGCGTCTGGTGCGTCGCCTGATCGCCCTGGTTCAGGCGCAGCATTGCCTGCGTAAAATCCTGTTCCAGGATGTCTGCGCCGGTAGAAATATTGTGGGTTAGCCGCTGCATAAATATTTTGGGGTCTACCCACCCGTGGGTGTCTGTGGGGGTGGCCAGCAGGGCGTATGGGCGTTTCTGGTGGAGGCGCTCACCGATTTCCCGGATGCGCTCGTTCACGGGTGTTTTTTCATGCGCTAGGTGCTGCTCATATTCTTGTACAGCTGAGGTTTCCGGCTCTAGGGCGCTGAGGATGAGGTATGCGATCTGATGCCCTGCACGGTGCTCGCGTATCCTCTCTTCCGACTGCCGGGTGAGGGGTTTCAGCACTGAGGTGTCGCGGTTTTCACTCATGAGCCAGTGGAACAGCAGCTCGTTCTCCAGCCCCTGCACGGCCTCTTGCATGGCGTGTAGGGTGCGCGCGTAGGCGTCTTGCTGGCTGAATGGGGTTACTGGCTGCGCGGGTGAGGCAGGCACCGGATAGGAGGGCTCTTCGGGGCCCGCCGTATGCTGCGCGGTTTCTTCTTCTGTGTTTGCCAGCAGCCCGGCCTCTTCTAGCTCCTGCCGGGCCACCGGGCTGAGGCTCTGCGCGTGCTGGTGCAGTGTTTCGGCTGCGTTGCACCGTACCAGTAGTTGTGCGGCAGCCACCTGCACCTGCGGGTGGGTGTGTCCCAGCGCGGTAAGGGCCAGTTCGGTGACCGGCCCGTCCCCGCCTGTGGTGCGTTCAGATTCCAGGATTTTCAGTACCGTCAGCGCGTTCGCTTTAGTTGTTAAAAGCGCCGGGGCGCATCCGTGGATGAATCGGTCAGCGTCAAGAAGCCCTGCCCGGTGCACCGCTGAAAGTTGTTTGACCGCCAGGGTGATGGTTGCTCCCACTGATGAGCCGAGCAGGTTCACGAGCGCACCCTGCCGTTGGGCGGATTCTGCGGCGGTGGGGGTCAGGGCGGTGTACATGCGGGAGAACCATCCGGCACGGTAGGCGGCGAAGTCCCGCGCTAATGCGTCAAGGCAGGCGTCTAGCAGGCGTTCTTTGGGGATCAGCCCTTCGTGGGTGGCGGTGAGCAAATCTTCCTGCCAGGTGGTTCCTGGCATGAACTTATCTATATTCGTGAGCGAGTTTTCGGGGGTGCCTTCTACGGTGAGCAGCTGCCACAGCAGTTCGTCGCGTAGTTGCTGGTCGTGGCGTAGCAGTGCCTGCCGCAGTGGGGTGTTAAGGTTCATGAGCGCCAGGAAGTAGTCGTCGTTGTGTTCCAGCTGCACCCCGTCGTAGAGCTCGGCCAGCCGGAAGAACCCATTATTCTGCCAGTGGATCATGGTCTCTGCCAGAAGGTCCACTTGGCTTTGGGAGCTGTCCCCTATGGTTAAGCTGTCGTAACCGTTGGATTTGTAGAGGTCGTATACCTGTTCAAGGCCTTTTTCTGCAACAAGCTGGGGCAGGTCCTGTATGAAGGTTTTGAAAGAAGCTCGGAGGTCTTTTTCGCTGCTCATTTATTGTTCCTAGAGGGTGGGCGGGGCGGTGTCTCGTTCATTATAGGGTTCAGCTCGCCTGGATACGCCGGGGGCGGTCACTGCTGCCGAACCTGTGGTGTTTTGTGTGGCTTGACGCAGGCTCCTCCTGCCCGGGGCTGTAGGCGGCGTATATCCTGTGGCTTAGGGCGTGCGGGTGTCTTCTCTGACTGTGGGTTATGGGCAAGAAATATAATAATATATACATTTTTACTGCTATAGAATAAAGCATATCTTTATATTTTCTGAATAAAGTTTCAAGTCCACAAGAAACCACAGGAATATTAAAAACTTACACTTGCAATAGTTTATGAAGTAAATATAAAAATACCTTATCTCACACAATAAGGATATCCTTAATAAATCTGCCTTAATGTCTCTATAACCCTATAAAAATTCTAAAAATTCGCGTCTTAAAAGCAAATTTTACGGCGTGTTACGACGCTTATCTTCCGTAACTGACAACCTGTCAGTTAGTATATGAGTGTAAGGGCACATGGGGAATAAAAGCCGCATCGTACTATCATTCGATACGGGTTTTGTGACCTGCACCATAACCAGTTCGGGGGTGCGCCTAAACATCGCGCACCCCGCGCAGGAACCCTCCCCAGGCCATATAAAGTTCAAGGCAGAACACCGGCTGAAAGGAGGCGGTACACAAACAGATTTCCGGGGCGCACCAAGCCCCGTCCCGTTCCCTCGCTCGCACCTGTACACCACTGCACACACGTACATTTATCGAAGGAAGAAAAATGCATACCACTCTTTTAATGGTGAGTTCGAGTGGTGTTGAGCTGGACTTTCCCGCCTGGCTGCGCATCACGCACTTCATTAACTTTCTGATGATGGGGTTCCTCATCCGCTCAGGCTGGGAAGTTATCGCCTCCCACCCGCGCTTTTACTGGAATAATCACTGCACCCCGGGCTCCGAATGGCTCCGTTTTACAAAAGACAAGGTTTCAACCGTCCCCGGCGAATACACCGCCCGCGACGATCAACGAAGCCTCTCCCCTCTTATTTCGCTACCCGGTAAGGCTCAGATCGGTTTGGGACGCGCATGGCACGCCCTAGCCACGGTTATTTGGGTGGTGAACGGCCTGATCTATGTGACCCTGCTGTTCGCAACCGGGCAGTGGCGGCGTATCGTACCCACCTCCTGGGAGATTTTCCCCGAGGCATGGCACTCGCTCACAATCTACGCGGGCTTCCAAGTGCCCTCCATTGAGCACTTCCAGCCGTACGATGCCCTTCAGAAGCTCATGTACTTCACCGTGGTGTTCATTGTGGCGCCGCTGATGATCGCCACCGGGCCCATTATGAGCCCCGCGTTCTGCGGCCGCTTCCCCGGCTACGTCAGGCTGTTCCGCAACCGCCAGACCGCCCGCTCCATCCACTTCTTGGGCATGGCGTTCTACTGCGTCTTTACAGTCATGCACGTAGCATTGGTGTTCATCGTGCACCCGCAATACAACATTGCGCACATGATGCTGAATAAGAGCTACAACGAAATTGACGCCGCCCAATTCGCCCAGGCAGTCACCATGCTGATCGTTGGCGTGGTCGCAGCCGTGGCCCTGTGGCTAGGCGCCTCGTACTGGTCGCTGCGTGATCTGCGGTTCACCCAGACCTTCATTTGGGGCCTGACCCAGCCGGTCCGTAACGTATTCCTTGACCGCATCACCTCCCGGCAGGTGAAGAAGAAGACCTTCACGGATGCCGATATTTCGCCGTTCCACTGGGTGAACACCCGCCCGCCAACAGAGCGTGAAAGCACCGAATGGAACCGCCTGCGCGAGAACGAATTCGTGGACTACCGCCTAGAGCTAGGCGGTCTGGTGAAGGAGCCGAAGTCGCTGAGCATCGACGACTTGAAGGCTCTCGGCAAAGAAGTGAACATTACGATGCACACCTGTATGCAGGGGTGGACGGGCATCGCCAAGTGGGAAGGTGTGCGCCTACGCGACGTACTCGCCCTCGTGGAGAAAGACGAGAACGCCCGGTACGTGATGGTCACCTCCTACGGGCACGTGGGCCACACCTACGATGGCCGCCCGACCGAGCCCTACTACGAGTGCTTGGACATTTCCATGGCAATGGAGGACGAAACCATCCTGGCGTGGGGCATGAACGATAAGCCCCTGCCGGATGTGTACGGCGGCCCCCTGCGCCTGCGTGCAGATTCCATGCACGGCTACAAGATGGTCAAGTGGGTGCAGAAGGTCGAATGGATCAGCGATTACCGCGACGTTGGCGATGGCCAGGGCGGTAGCCGCGAAGACTCCGGCCTGCAGCACTTCGACGCACGCGCCTAATATTACCTGCTGCTTGTTCCATGGCAGGCACCCAACCGGGTGAAAATAATGCGCCCCGTGCGCCGGTCACAGTACCGGCACACGGGGCGCTTTCACGCGGTCATCAGCAGATCTTGTGTGTACTCAATACCCCCGGAACCCGCTCACTATGTGCAGCTTTCGCCCCATACAAGGAAGCCCCGGTATGACCCATGGGCTATTGTGCTACAGCCCTTTATACCGGTAGAGCTGACTGAGCGAGGCAACCGTCGGCTGAAGCACAATATCGGCTTCCTCATCTTCCCCCACCACGGTGGCACCGGTCAGGTTCAGGTAGTCAGCCACCGTAAACGGTGCATAGTGGGCGAACAGCTCGAACATGGCCTTCACGACGGAGCCAGACTCTATAACATTCACCCCGGAACGAATACCCACGTCCGTAATCGTCATGGTGCGCTCCTTCAGATCCAAAATCAGCGGCAGCGAACCGCGCGCCCGCGACGTGAGCGTGAACTTGGTGCGCACCTGACTCACCTCATGCACATTCTTACCCACGCCAACACGCGGTAAAAGCATGAACCCGGCGAACAGGTCGTTCACATCCGCAAGGGTGTTCTCCCCGCTGTGCCCCGCGTAAAGCTGCACGGTGGGCACCGCGTACCGCACCCGGTCCTCACGGGCCTGCGCAATTTTCAGGTCAATAAACTCCCACGCGCCGCCGGTTCCGTTCGTCACGTCCCCCGAATGGTAGCAGTACTTTTTAGCCCGCTGACTGCCGTACCACACGCGGTCTAGCAGCGCACCTTTCGCGTCGTACAGCAGCACCGAAAGGTCAACATCGGCGGGTGAGTTCCAGTAGGTGAACAACCGAATCACACTGTTCTTAGCGGGGCTTTTCGCCTGCATCGCCTGAGGATCAAGCCGCACACGGTTATAGCGGCTCAACCCCAGCAGAGACTCGCTGGCGTTACGGTTACCCAGAGGCATGGCTAAGGAAGCCACATCGTGGGGAACATGCACACGAACCCCACTCAGCCGCCCCGACAAACCACTCTTCACGGCGTGCAGGCCCAACTCAAGCTGCCTTTGGGTGTACGAACCAGCGGGGACCACCGACCCCACCCCTGCCTTATCAATCACGAGGCGGTGCTGCCCCGAACCAGCAGCTATATTCGTGTACATATTGTGCATCTGCACCAGAAGAGGCGCAGCCACACGCGGCGCCACCTGGCAGAACGCGTCAGCAACCTGCTGCTGATCGCCGCTGAAGTACCGCAAGGCCCGGTTGAGCTGACGCGCAAACACCCCGGGGCGGCGGGACAGCACCCGCGTTACCTTATCCACGTCACAGCTGCGGTAGGCGGCATCCACCTCAGACTCATAACTGCGCATTTCACCGTTGTAGAGGGCGTCAGCCCACACATTCAGGTACACGAGGGAGGGGTATTCCCCAGGGTGGATAGTGCGTGCCAGTCGTTTAAAACGCTCCGCGTGCGTGGCGGTGTCGTAGCAGGCGGCCTCATAGTCGCGCTCGCAGAGGGTATTAATGAGCCGGGCTATGAATGTGCGCTGATGGCGGCGCAGCTTAAACCGGCTGGGGTCGCTCAGGCTCAGATCTCCTTCAGTCCCCAGCAGGTTAATGTTGCTAAGAGCCACCGCAATGCGCAGCACCTCGTTGAGGGTGCGCGCCTGGTGGGCGTAATCGGTGGATATTGCGGCCGCCAAAAACGCCAGGTTCTCACGAAAGGCGAACGGTCCCTCTAGGGTGGGCAGTGCATCATAAAACACCAGGTGAGTAGCGAGGGTAAGCAGATCGGCCCGGTCGAATTCGCTGTACACCTGGTTCTGGGTTGCAATTTCGGTAAAAAGCGAGCACATTAGCGGCACGATGCGCCCTTCACCACGCAGCAGCACCACCTCACGCTGATCCCGTTCACTGTTGGACAGTTCCCCACGCTCGCACGCCAGCTGCCAGTCATACGGGCGGAAATCGGTAATGACCTGCGCATCGGGAATATCACCGTAGGGTTGGTTATTGGCAAACCACCAGATCGCGTCGCAGCAGGGGCAGGCAACGGTGTACAGGCACAAGTGTTTCGCCATTTCTCTGCGGCCCATAAACCGGGTAACGTAGTGAAGCATCTGCTCCGTGTACCTCTGTGTATCAGTGAGGGTGGGCTCGATAATGTCGAAGTCTTTACGGAAGGCACACCCACCCCGGTCACCGCCGTGCAGGTGCTTCCAATCTGCAATAAGATCGGCCAGCTCATGCTCACTCATGCGCATGAGGGTTTTCTGGCTTTCAGTGGAGAGGACCATCCCCAGCTCGGCGAGCACACGCACACGCTGATGCAGCTCATGTTGCGGAACAGGGTCGGACGCGAGGACGCTATTAAGAGGGTAAATGCCGGTACGGCGGAGGATGACCTGCTGCAGCTGTGCCATTGGTGCTGTCTTTCTACTGGACCCCAGTCCTTGCTGGAGGTGGCTGGCGCTTCCCCTGCGCCCATACCGGATTACGGGTGTACGGGGGTGCACGTTCCACGTTTTTGTGGAACATAACAGGATATTCTTGTTGGTACTCTTCTGTCAATGTAGCGGTTTTCGAGACACTTCTGTACTCATAACAGCTTATTTTTATACTGTTGCTTCGAGGTCTCTCCCACTCACTTTGGCTATCCATGCACAGCGCGAACACGGTCTGCTGATACCCATTCGCATAGTATAAATATGCGTACTTATCATCCCCCTGCACCGTTCGGGTGCAGGGGGATGATAAGCACTTTATGAGTGTCCCTTGTGGGCTTACTGGTCGAGAATAATCACGTCCAGGGTACGCGGGCCGTGCACGCCCTCCACGCGGATCAGCTCAATATCGCTGGTTGCCGAAGGGCCGGAAATCATGGTCACCGGGCGCTCATAAGTGATGCGATCGATCGCCTCAGGCACCAGCTCAACCACGGTAGAGCGGGGAACCACACAAATATGGTGGTCTGGTACCAGCGAGATTGCGCGCCGCCCCTCATCCTGGTTGGAGTTCAAGAAGATCGTTCCGGTCTCAGCGCAGGAAACGGTTGAGGAGGTGACCACCGCATCCACAGCATCCAGCTGGTGCACCGTCAGGGCACCCGGCTCCAGGGTGCTGCCGGAGTCGGTGAAACAGGTGCGGGTGGGGGTGTCTTCCGGCAGCCACTGCCGGTTCAGGCCCACGGGAACCACATAGTGCGAGGTCTCCCCCAGCCGCTCAGCGATCACATCCGCAATATTCGCTTCGGTCGCTTCGAACACGTTCGCCTTGTAATCAACGAGGCGGTCCACGAGCATCTCAATGGTCTGCTCCTGGTTCAGGTGGCTCACCCGGCGGTAGTTACGCTGGGGTTCCGGCGCCACGGGCGCATCCGCGAGGGAAGTACGGATGCGGGCGAGGATGTCTTCTTTAGCTGATGACATTTATGCATTCTCCTTGGGGTCATGCGCTGCCTGAGCGTCCATCGCAGCCTTGGCGTTAGCGGCAGCCTCAGCGGCCTTGCCCTTATTCGCTTCAATGAGGGCTGCAATATCCACGCGCTGGGCGCTGTCGCGGGCGGGTGCGCCTGACTTTTCTTTACGCCACCAGTTGCGGAACGATTCCTTGGGCGGTTCGGGGATGTCGCGGTATTCAGTCCAACCGCCCACAATACCGGGCAGTTTAGAGATCTTGTGCTTCTTGCCGGTAATCAGGCGTGACATGGGCAAACCACGCTCGGCGACTGCCATCATCTTACCCGAGGAGAACAGCTTCTTAGCGCCGTACATCATGGCATCCATCTGGGTGGGTGCGTGTTTCTTCGCGTGCTTTGCCTCAACATCCTTACCGCGCAGGTGCACCAGCACCTCGGGGAAGTTAATCTTCACGGGGCACGCTTCGTAGCAGGCACCGCACAGCGAAGATGCGTATGGCAGCGAGTTATTGTGCGCCGCCTCAATACCGGAAAGCT